>Ga0307507_10007444_pt1 | contig 15921 bp, 8 predicted proteins | sample 7_EM_MG_FD_207223 | JGI IMG/M metagenome (GOLD analysis project Ga0307507, IMG submission 207223) | Populus trichocarpa ectomycorrhiza microbial communities from riparian zone in the Pacific Northwest, United States - 7_EM | ecosystem: Host-associated > Plants > Roots > Unclassified | place... | reverse complement strand
CTCTTGGCAGGAATTTGACCAATCAGACAACTTCAACCGTCGGTCGAAGTTCCTCGAAATCTCTTCAACCACCTATATAGAAAATAAGCAATACACAGAGTTTTTAGCTCCATAGCCTCAATTCAACACTATCTTTGTAATCCTTGGGTAAGAGCCTTAATGCACTTCTTCTAGCGTCTAGTGAGTTACTAAGGCACTATAGGCTACCAAAGAGGTCAAATTTGGTTAATAACGTATTCCTAAGTGTATTATATGCATTCGCCTATTAAGCGGGAACTCCAGAGGCTAACCCCAATATCTATATAGCGCAATTGATCGCAGTATCTATATCCCGTACTAACATCCGAACTTAGGCGCGAGCAGCCAACCTATTACCAAGGCTCTGCAGAAAAGCGCCTCGAAGAGCGCTATCGCTGGGAAGCCGACTTAGGGCGCCCTCTGCTGCTTCTACCGCTAGATTTAGGTCATTAATAGTGGAGAATATCTGGTACTTCTAATTATAAAGCCTACTCTTCGTGTACCCAAGTTTTGCGAGATTATCGCTATTCTTCAAATTCGACTCAAGTGACAGTAGTGCTTAAAGGGCGTCTTCGAGCCCTTCTGGATTATTTATTATGTCTATGAGGTTAGCCTCAGCCCCTGCGAACATCCTTACCGCCATGGCGTGGTTTGTATGGCTAGGAGGAAATATATCAATGGCATTACCAAAATACTCCTTTGCGGACATAAGGTCTACAATACCGCCGTATTGTCCAAACCGGTTCCTAAGCTCTACAGCGAGATTTAACACGTATATACTATACATGTTATCTATTTTCGGCGTCTTCTGGACAAGACTTTAACAGATCTGGATAGCCTCGTTTAGATACTTATCGTTAGAATTAACAAACTCGAAGTATTCTCCTAGTCGGGAAGCCAAGGTAAACTGTACACTACTGTGATACTTGCTGTCTTTACTAGATAAGGCGACAGCTACACGAGCTATTTCAATGGCGTCTTCGAAATCGCTTCGGTTCTTTACACCCTTGGCAAAGTAGCCCTTGGATAGCGTGTCACTAAGGTTCAAACAACATAGTGCTCGTAGCGTAGATAACGCTAGAACTGCGACGAGGCTAAGCCGTCCCGCATCGATCGCGTTATCTAGATAACTAGTGTCTCCCGTCACTTCAAAGAGCATCCGCTGACATCAACTGAGGTTGTTAAGATGACCTATATGAACATCGCTACAACTAAGAGGTCTAGATGCCGTCTTACCCACTGCTTGCTGGATAAATCCTAGCCCTCTCAGAAGAACTTCAAGGTTAGAAGTCCGGCTAAATTCCTTAAATAGTTCATAATATTTCCTATTAAGATCTTCTGCAATTGCTTCCGTGCAGACTTGCTAATAAACAAACAATTCAAACCATAGATCTTCGGTTTGGTTAATTGGATATTTTAAAGCTTCAAGCTTATTTGTTTCGTTTCGGAGCGTCTCCAGGCAGAACCATCCCACAGAACCAGATTACTTAGCAATTAGTAAGCTCGCACGGGCCACTATCACTAACGCTAAATTAAATTTGAATAACAAAGCATTATTTACATATATAATACTCCAATATTCGGCCGTCTATTTTAACAGGATCCTTTCCCTTTTTACTACTACGCGTGCGCTTGGCCTTAGGGAACCTAATAGTAAGTGCGCTAGCTTTATGGGCCTTATATACGTCTACAGAAGCTCCCTATTATGATTGCTTTAATTTCAATAGAATGCTAACCTCTTTTAGCTCAGGATTACTAGGACCCTTATTAGTATTACTTATAATTAATGTAAAATTACTACGAGCTAATTAAGTATAGGTCCTTTGAGCTCTAGTACGCGCCGCTCTGCCAGATTAATGGAGTAGGAGAGGTAGCAGCTCTTAATAATTGGCAAGTGCTAAATGGTTTTTAATAGGCTCCTTCTCACCAATATTTTAGTAAGGGTCGTCCAATATGGTACCTTAGAGTACTTCCACGTTATTAAGCTATAAGTTATTATCCTCCCCCACTTCTAAAATAACCACCTCGTCCTCTAACCCCCTTAAAACTTCGTTATATAGTACTAATGGCTCATTAAACGGTTGCTGCTTATCCTCCTTAATATCCATATCTACTTCGTCGGCTGGCTCTTTGTTTTGGATTAGAAATTAGTTAAAATCTACACCACTACTTAGTACCTGCTCCTTCTGCTTTTAGGCCTCCTCCTACCTTTCCTTTTAGAGCTCTTATATAGCGACGTCGGCAGCGTGTTTAGCAATTTTAGCGCTTGTTTTACCCCGCTGGTTGGCCTTACCGTGCTTCTTTTTAGGTGGTGGCTGCCAGCGAGCCTTTAAAGAAACCTTAAATGGAGCGCCCTTAGGTAGCGATCAAAGCTCTACCTATCTACTTAAAATAGCTATTTAAGCCACCTCAAAGTCTTTAAATTTACCAGCAAGCTCGCCCATTTCTTTAGCAGGAAGGTCCTTAATAATATTAAGGAGGCGGAGAACTAATAGCTAGATCCTAGTAAGAGCTTCTAGGTACTCTAGCAGAGGGTCGCCTTAGAACGCCATATCCTTAATATATCGCAGTTGCCAATCTAAAGCGGTAATTAGCTTTATTACAACATACTAGCAAGGGTGGATTAAAGCCGGCGATATAGAAAGCCTCTATATTAAGCACTGAATAAGTATATAGCAACAGGGGAGACTATATCAGTAGGGGTCCTCGTAGTTGTAGTTGCCCTACTTCTACTCCTAATTAGCCCACTCCTGCTTTTTCTTATTTATTAAAGCCCTCGCGCCATATATAGAGTTGAAGATTCGCTTAAGCGCGTAGTATATTACTACACCATTAATTTGCGTAAAGTAGTACTGAAAGAGATCTAGGGTAATAATTTAGGGGAGGGACGTTTTGGAGGTATATTCAGATTTAATTAATTCTTTATATAACATTAAAATCCACTTCTTTAGCTCAATTATAGTATCCTTAAGGCTTAATTAATAATTGGTAAAGCATTTTAATCCTCTATTAATACCCTCGCCTTATTAGCTTGCTACTACGCCTAAGTTTAAAAGGTATTTAGTGAGGGAGTAAGCAGTTAAGGAAAAGTTAATATTAAAATAAGGTTTTAAGTTAGGGAACAGAATATTGTTAAAAGGCATTCTATTCCCTAGCTTAAAAGTTAAACTTACCTAATATAGCAGGTAATTATCTGGCTCTCCTTTTTAACGTATATAGTCTGAAACTATACCTTATTATATAGGTGTAGCTTATTTAGGACTGCCTTTTAATTGGCTTTAAGCTCTACTACTATTTTAGATTTTAGGTAGGGCTAAAATAGTTTCTTTACTACCTTCCTCTCTTCTGCCGAGTAGCTATGCGGCCTCTTAGCCTTTATCTGGATCCCCTTATTAATCCACTTCTTTATTGCCTTTGCGGCGTGCCACTAGCAGTACTGGAGAACTACTATAATTAACTACCCTACTAATAAGGCGGCTGCAAGGCCCTTACTAAAGTCGGCAATAATAACTTTAGGTGGCCGTTTTTAAAGCTTCTACTAAGTAGACTTTAAGAAGAAGGCCTAATCTAGCTAAGACTTACTCTTAATAAATAACTATATTGCTAGAAAAGAGGACCCTATATTAATAACGCCAGTAATAATAGCCAATAAGAGCTTAGATCGATTGGTATTAAATATAGCGTCTATTTAGCAGCCAAAGTTGGTAATAAACCTTTACGCTAAATCTACCTGGATAGGAAGCCAGAATATAAGCTACTAGAGACTCTAGGCAATTAAACAACCTAATTCTAGATTAATTATATAGGTATATTAAGACCGGTACTTAAATCCATGCTGGTAGAAAAGCAGCTTAAGTATACCAAGCGCCCGCGGCTGACCCTTAGCTCCACTAGGAAGGCCGCTTAATAATTGCGCTAAGCCATAGTATTTCTTCTTACTTATATGCAACTCCCGGGTAGAAAGTTGACGCTATATAGTAAGATAGGTCTCTTGTGTTGCCCTAAAAGTATAGGCTTCTATGGCTATGTCTCTAGCCTCTAGTAGTTGATCCTGGTAGCCAATATAAGCAAGAGGATTAGTAACAAAGTCGTACAGATAGGTCTCTAGATTGTCTAGATTGCCATACTTAGTATAGGTAAGAGTTGCCACCTACCTATATACTAAGCCTATATGCTTAATAAGCTGTTTCTAGGCCACCCGAATAGTCCAGCCGCACCTTATCTGGTGCACCTTAGTGGCCTCTTGCTAACGGTTGCTGTTTTCGCCGCGAAAGTCGTCCAGTTTGTGGTAGTTTCGGGTATACTCGCCATAGTACTTACAGATAAAAATAGTGCGCGGCCATAGAGTATCTAGGCTAGATACTAATAATTTAATAATAAAAAAACCTTTAGAGAATACATAGTCCTAATATTAATTAAATACGGCGTTAATATCCTTAAAAATTTCACCCATATATGGCTCTAAAAGGTGTTAGGCTGGTATTAAGTTAACTACCTTTTTTACCACTAGTACTAAATCTAGGTATAACTGGGGGTTCGGCTTCCACTCTAGACGCTTAATTTTAACTTCTAGTAATAGTAATTAAAGCCATAGTAGAAGAGAACTTATAGTATAGTGTTCCAAGGCAGCGGAAGCAGCCTGACGTTTACGGCGGGTATAGGGTGGTGTTCCAGGTAGTGGTAGAGTAGGAAAAGGCTCCTCCATAGAAGCCTGCATATCTACTTAAGACGCTGCTAGATGGTTCTGTACTATAAACCAGGGCTTGCGGAGCCATAAAGGGCCTTAAGTAACCTTGTATAAGGGAGTAGGGACGGTTTAACGAGGTAGTGGTGTATTAAAGAGCTTAATTGGATTACTCTAGCTATTGCTAAGTTTTTAAAAAGGTGCAGCCAAAGGAGCACCCGAGGGGGCAGTGGATGCAGTAGTAATAGCTAGATGGGCCCACCTAGTCTATAGGAGCTTGTTAAGGTTAGGAAGGGATAAATTAATATTAAATAAAGAGCTATTGGCCATATTATATAATAGGAAATTAATATAGGCTTAGAAGAGGTAGATTTAATATAGATTTGCGGTAATAATCCTTTAGAAATTAACTATTCTATACTCTAACTTCGGCCTTTAATTTTTTACCCTGTATGGATATGTTCTCCACAAGCCGTTTAGGGCTTACTGTTAGTATACTAAACTGTTAATTTATTACCTTAGATAAGCATATATACGTTATAGTTAGTGGAATATTAAGCTATTTAGATTGCGGTAGACACTGGCTTTTTTAAAGTTAATTATACGTTAGTGATAGTGGCCCGTGCAAGCTTACTAATTGCTAAGTAATCTGGTTCTGTGGGATGGTTCTGCCCGGAGACGCTCCGGTTTCGTTTAGTTGATCAAACTAGCAAACGGTTTGGATAGATTTAACTGTTTGGATAGATTTATATACATTTTTGCGCAACAGTAAGAGGATCTAGGAGCTCTACGCTACAATCTAGTAATAGGCGTTTGGTGTTGTAATGCTCGCACTAAGCTTAAAAGTCAAGAGGGAACATAATTAATTACCCCTAGTATTAACAACAGTAAGGTCTAATTCTATTAATCTAAAGCGGCAAATCTGTTAATATTAGTTACTATAATGGTATCTAAACATTATATAAGGGTAGCTTACTGTAGTGTGGGTTAAACCTTGTCGTCGCTCTGGCGGTTCCTAGGGAAGGTCACGTGACCCCAAATTTAATGCAGAGTTTTCCTATATAAAAGATGCCCAAAAAATCGATCACCCGCTATAACGGCAGCAATATCAACCTGGCTGTATAGCCAATCCTCCCTGTACATCATTATATGTATACAAAACAGCTCCTAAAGTGGGAGATCGCGCCTCTTAATAGCGCCAAAGTTGGAGGCCAGAATTAAAAATTTGGGTAGGACGTTACTCTATTTAAAAGTCAGCAAACCAAATCAAATAGCGCGATCTCTGGTTAAGTCCGAACCAGTATACGATTTCCTTATTAGGAAAAGTCATTTTCTGCATTTAATAAAGCCGTTACGGTTCTAGCTTCGCGTACACTACAAGGCTGCGATAATATCAGGCCACATTCGTGAGCAATAAGGCTTAAGCATATCACCAAGCTTACTAAACAATCGTTCGCAATCGCAGCTTAATAGTAGTATACTTAGTATATCAAGCGCCATTTAACTAAGGTTAAAAAACTCCGTTGCCATCATCCTCTAGTATAGAAACGGATCGCGAGCCAGTAGGTAATCTTCCGCTAGTAGATTAAGTTTCTTCCACTACTCGTACTCGTCTTCTTAATCATCAGATAAGGAAGGTGCTATAGTAAAGGCAGTACCCGTAAAGCTTTTAATAAAGTTATTAATATCAGATTGCAAAGGCTGATTCTTCTTAGAGGCTTACTCTACCGACCATAGCTTCTTTCCTTTATACTCAAGCCAGAGCTCCTAAAAGGAAGCGTTATAGCTAGTTATCCAATTAGGCCTCTCTTTCCAGTTATTTTAGCAGAATCGCTTAAGGTTAGGGTATAGTAGGCAAGCTACATAGTAGATAGGCGTCTAATTAAGCGCCGTGTAGTATTTTTAAAGCTTTGCCCACCCGCGATTAACATTAATTTCATAGTAATCCTTAATTGCCTCTTAATTAGGATAATCCTCCGTCATCGCCTTAGTTAATCGAGCTTTAGCTTCTTTGTAGTGCCTTATTAGAAACTCTATGCAAGGGATAACTTCCTATATCGCGCTATTGCGCCTAGCCTTGCCTCTTCCTTTAAGCTTAAGTGTAGCTTGCTAAAGCGGCTCAAGAAGCTAAATGTATTGTTTAATGACGTCCCAATTATAGGAAGCAAGGCCGCCAACTTGCACATAGAGAGGGCGATTAAGAGGCTTCTAATATAGGTTCAGATTCTTTCTATATTGTTGACTGGATTTAATCATTGCGAGCTTCCTATTCCATTTATTAATATTATACTACATTATTAAGGAAATAGGGCCTTAAAGCTTAATAGCTTGTTTAAATATTATTAAATAACTATTCCACCTGGTCTTAACGGGCTTGACGAGCTTAAGGACTTTAAAATTGGTGTGTGGTAGTATAGCGTTCTCCTCTTACTAGAAGGCATAGAACTGTTTATACTTTTATAGCGAGCAGATTAAATAGATAAAATTAATAAGAGTTCTAAGCGGGCCTTCCTTTCGCCACTCCTCTAGGAACTGCTGCTCTTTCTATAGAAGTCTTAGTTTGAATTAAATTAATAGTAGGGGAACGCCTACCATTAAGTTCTTATTACTATTCTTAAACGCATCTTTATCAGTTCTAAATAGACTTAATTAAGCCACTAGATTAAATATATGGGTAGCATACTGCACCCAACATTGCTGTTTATTGAATCCGAGCTCCGCTGCGAGGAAGTTAATGCAGGCGTTATTATTATAGGCGTTATCCATAACGAACCAGCCAATTCGACTACCAAGATTATACTCAGTAATAATATTGCCAATAACGTTATGGTAGTTATAGCTGCTATGTAGGCCAAGCTGCTCTGGTAGAGTAAGTATAAAGTCTTAAATCTAGCCTTGATTGTCTAAGTAATAAATATAGATATTAGTAAGAGCTTTCTTCCTATCGCGCGTTATCCAGCTATTAAATAATATATAAAATCTTGTTATTAATCGCGCCAGTTCTTCCGTTACTACACCTTTATTACTATTATATTCAGCGAGAACTTAATTATAAATTACCTTATAGTTTTGGTATAGATTAGGCTTGGCGTCTTTATTTATAGCCGTAATTAGGGCTTAAAATTCAGGTCGCTTAACTTCTTGCAGAGGGTGGTTTCCGGCGGCAATCCATAGTATAACCGCTTGTTTGAAGATATTGGAGTTATAGGACTTGATAAGCTTATTAGCAACTGCTTGTAATATATAGTGGGTTCGTTAAATATACTCTAGAACAGTTAAAGCCTTCCGCTTTTAAGACACTATATAATTAATAGGACTATAAGAATTAACCTAATGGCCATCTATATCCTTAGTAAGGTGTCCTGCCGCAGAAGTAGTAGCTCTACTAGTTTTATATAGAGTCACTTTAATCTTATGCAGATAGCAATATTTATATAAGAAAACGGTTGTTTTCTTACCAAATCTTTACTGGAGCCGCTAGCCATGGTCCTATATAAAGCTTGGAGTTCTGAGGAGGTCTTAATAAGGCCATTAATACCTCTCTACACGGTCCCAATTAAGGCCTTCGTATTCGTTCTTGAGGGGGGTTGATTCTGATAAGGTATCGGAGCCTTTACAGGCTTTGCTGGGCGCTATTATAGACGCATTCTCTGCTGAATCAACGGGGCCAGCTTTAGTAAGATAGGAAGATATAATATAGGCAGTATAGTGATAGGAATTAGTAGGTAAAAGAGGAGATTTTAGAGGGTTAAGTTAGAAAGATGCGTTTAATATTTATTTTCGGCGCGTATATTATATCATGATTATAGTATATTATAGAACTGCCTAAGACTTAACTATTAAGAACCCCTATATTTACTCCCCCAACTAAAAACAATACCTATATCTTATATATCAAATGAGCAAACCAACTCAATCAAACGGGACGATATAAGGCTTGATTAACTGCTAAAATCAGGCCTCTAGGTTTGATTGATTGTTTGATTACAAAGCAAACAAGTAAACAAACTAGCAAACGGGGTTTGTTTATCAGCAAGTCTGCTTCCGTGTCTTCGGTACTAGTTACTATTATAATTAGTCAAACATAGAAGTCATTTGTCAACAAACCTAAAGCAATTATCTTGCTTACAGTAATAATCCCACTAGCCCTAATGGGCGCTTGTATATGTCATTTAGCAAGGCTAAAATAAAAACGTGTAGTGTGGGGGTTAAATAATAATCCACCGTGGGGGCTGCTAAATTAATAGTCCGCCAGGCAGCCGTGGCAGCATAACTATTACTTATTGTAAGCATTGCGCCTCATACCGTCCCATACGTCCATTTTGCAGGCCGTATAGCATACAAAAGAACAACAGGTTCTTTACCTTTCTGCAACTGCATGCTAGCATATATTAAAGGACATTGGGCTGACTTAGTCAAAACTATAGCCACAACGGATTAGGATTTACGAGATAGCATCCCCACTCATGCTTCTGAACGAGTTTCTACCTATAAATGCGTTAGGTTTAGGTAGCCTTGTGGAGTCATTAAAGAATCCAGTAATGGACGCATACACGCCAAAGCGTCCGCTACCGCCAGACGTGGTTCTCCCCATACCCACTAAATCCTTCCAGACTCTCTTCTCTTCTAACAATTCAACGTCTTTCCGTCTCACATTAACACGTCTACTTAGGTCTTCCTATACTATTCAGAATAAATCTAACGTCTCTTTGCAATCAATTAGAGTTAATCGCTATCAACTTAAATAACTAAAGGAGATTTTTAGAGAGCTTTGCCTTAAGGACGAAAAGGCCTAACAATAGCTGAACGATGGGATTCAAGTAGGTAACAAGAGCTATTTAGTTGTCGAGCTACAGACTGCAGAAGATGCCACTATATCACTAAGCAAAAAGAAAATAAATAAGACTGATGTGGATATCACTAGATCGGTAAGCACGATTGCTGGTGGTGGTGTAGACGTTCTGGGCGTAGGGGCTGCGCTTAATTCTGGTGGCGGTATAGGATACTTGGGATCAAAAGGCACCTATAAGAGCTTTATGTTAGAAGGCGAGAGTATATTTGCCATCGGCTACAGGAAGGTTATATGGAAGAGCTGGGGCCTTAACCGGAAAGAAATCGACAAGGCCATTCTGGATAAGGACATTATATAGTCGATTCTTGGTCGGAAACGAGGGCGAGAAGAAGAGGTAGAGCTTGTAAGCGTGGACCTCGTAGATGATTTTGAAGCGAGGGATGATATAGAAGTAGTTGATGGGGAAGACGAGGATAATGAGGACGATATCGATGACGTAGCAGAGCTGCTCAAATATAGAATCGAAGTGGACGGCTAGACCTATTTAATACTCAGTGGGGCGGGCGTAGAGTGAGCACAACGTGTGCGTTACTTTTTTTAAGTAAAGTTCTGCTTAAGATAGAAAAGTAATCTACCTTTCTATCTAAATCAATTACTTATAGATACTATTATATATTTATTAGCTGTAGTAAAAATTATTTACTCTTTTAATACTAATAAATATATTACTTCTTATTCTAAAATAAGAATAATTTTATAGTTAATTTTAATAAAATACTAGTTTAATTAATATCTTTAATCTATCTATCGCAGTCACGTAAGGGGATATTTGATTTTTATTGTATAATTAGGAGGCGCTGGGCTATAAGGTCACTCTAGGACTAGTTCTTAGCGGTTTTGCTAGTTCCTAGCACTTAAATCTGCTAAGGATTTGCCCTAAAGCGACCAGATGTCCCTAACCGCAAGCCTATAGCTGCAAAACTATCTAAGTGTAGTAGTTACTCTAAGATAGGTTCTTAGCAGTTTTACTAGTTCCTAGTACCTGCTAAGAATTACCTTAAAGTGCTATCTATATATAATACAAACCGTATAAGGGATGGTAGGTAGGAAAAGCAAAATAGCCACGTAGTAACTATGTTTAATAATCGCGAATATTACAGGAGGTCTTAGCATTATATATTACTAAAATAGACACTGCCAAGCAATATATAAACGCTAGTATTTATCTATTACAGTTATATAAGGGGATATTTAATTTTTATTATATAATTGGGAGGCGTAGAGCTATAAAGTTACTCTAAGGATAGTTCTTAGCAGTTTTACTAGTTCTTAGTACTTGAATCTGCTAAGGATTTGCCCTAAAGTAACCAGATGTCCCTAAGCAAAGCTCCTGCGCCTAATAAGATATTACCACATTCTGCTATATTCTACTATATTGCCGTATTCTGCTATATTCTGCTATATTGCCGTATTCCACTATATTCTACTATATTCTATAGATCCTAACTTATAAGCCGACCAATTAGGATTTTCTATACCCAGTATGGAAAATCGCTATTAGCTGGCTTACTACTAGCGCCTTAGCGGCCCTTTTAATATCTTAACCTACTACCCAGTAATCCTTACACTAAGAGCGGTATACTACGCTAGAAGTAAGAGTTAAGGCAATAGAGGTTAGTGGTCTTAGTCTTAATATATAGGCGAAAGGCTTTTAATAACTACTAACCTAGTTATTAAATTTGCTAATATAAATACCCTAAATGTCACAGCGACTCAGTCAATTAAGGAATAAGCGCCGTAAAGAACGTATGCAAGCCTGTACGATTGGAATGTCTATGGACTCGGATATCAAGATGAGGAGCAGAAGAAGGTCGTGGAAAGGACACGTCTATATACATGCGCCAAGGCGTAAGCGAACCCCCCTGACTAGGCCCTATCCAGGTTACGTGCACCAGTGCCGTAACACTAAATCTTTAGCGAACTAGGCAGCACCCTAGTAAAAGGAGTAGTTTAAGTAGCTACCTAGGTTAATTTTAGCGGCTACTAGATAGGAGGGAAGGATCTTATAAACCACTAAAGAGGTAAAGGGTTTACTATTAAGACTAAATATATAAGGGATCTTTTGGCGGCTGCCAAGGCTAGCCTTCGGCTAGCCCTTAACACCTTCTTATAAGCTCCCTTGGGCTTATAGCCCTTCCCTTCTCATCGGTTCGTCTCCGTACAAGGTATTGCTATACCTACTCTTTACCATATCGTCCTCTTCCATTGACTCTCCTTGTGACTTATACTCGGCTTGCCTGCTCCTTACTATATACCTAGGCAATAGCCTTATAAAATAAGGGGGAGTTAAGGGGTTAAGGGTCCCTGTTAAACAGCTTTATTATAGTAGTAATTAGGCATAATAGGCTGTCTACCGCCATAATAGCGATATTAACGCCCTAGTATTACTTATTAGCTTTACTTTATTTAAAGCAGAATATTATCCTACTAGGCATAAAGGTAATATTGCGTTAAGTAGCCTTTCTTACTAAAAAGGTTATTTAGTTCTTAAGCTCCACTGCAGTATATATAATCTTACCTATTTATAGAAATTTAGCAAATGCCAGGATAAATGCGGCATTAGTGTTAATATCTAGTAGTAATAGGCTGTGTATTACTACCTAGGCTAGAATATCCCCAGTAATAGGCTGTTTATCCTTCTGTACTAAGGGAGAGATAGTAGCTGCTTTAATAAATAATTAGTATACTATAGGATTCTTAAATGCTATAATTAAGATCCTGTAATCTATGTAATATAAGCGAATTGCGAAGACGTAGGCTTATAAGGTTTTAGCCTTAAGCCTACCCATCTATAGCTAGGAGGTACTAAACGCGTGGTAGGCAATCTATTTACCTAATTTACACGGCTTAGCTAGGTAGAAAGAGACTCCTTTAAGTATATAGTATAACTCCTAGCTATTAACTGCTGAGGAATAGTTCCTATAGGTTGTTAGCGTAAGGCTATACCAGAGAAGGAGCGCGTAAAGGTTAGATAGCGCGTTAACATTATCCTTAAAATTTATAGGTGGTTATAAGTAGTCTATTAGGTTTACGGTACCTAGTTAAAAACTTATTAGCTTTAGTAGAAATAAATTAAGGGCCTAGTGTGGGCAGAACTAATAGATAGCCATGGCCTAGAATTAAGATAGTATATTAGCTAAGCTATTTAAATTACCTAGGATCTACTTTATAGATATTATAATATTATAAGCTATAGCAGCTAGCATAATCTTGCAGAGTAATTTATTTGCTATACTATAGATAATAGTTTTCTTAATACCCTAGTAAACTACTATACTATTAATATAAATTAATAGCGCGCTATACCGCCGGTTGGTAGACTATAAATTAAATATATAAGCAATAGCATGCATCCCCTTTAGATTAATATAGTCTACTTATTAACTGGGCTTAAGTAATATACTAAACGCCTAAGATTAAGGGAGGTTGGTGGTATACCACTGCCAGTTATTCTTATATTTAAGTTCCTTAAAGAAATAAAAGCCACTATACCTAAACCAGGTAGAGGCGTTAGTAAAGAGATAAATATTGGTACACTTAACGTTGTTAAAGAATAATACCCCATTACTTATAATAAGTAGGTTAAGCCAGATATATAAGTCACTTTATAACTTAGTGCTAAATTATTTAGGTTTATACTTATTTGCCAAAGTCTTTAGCTAAGTAGTAATAAAGATCCAGAGGGATCTAGAGTAAGATTAACTAAGCCTAATTACATGGGTATACTATATAAGGTATCCCGTAAGCTGTTAGGCTTAAAGAAATAATAATAAGCTGTGCGGTAGTAACCTTCTTAATAGCGCGTAATTGTTTCTATGGTAACAATTAAGTTTATATTTATATGGTGTTAATAATATATCCTAGAACCTTAATAGTAGTTCCTATTATATCTTTAGAGCCATTTTAAGAAATACCTAAGGAGTTAGTAATAAAGATATAAGTCTAGGTAACTGCCGCTAAGTTATTTAGGTTAGTAAGGATAAAGATAAAATTATTTAGGTAGTATTCTATCTTATAAGGTAGTTATAAATAGAGTATTTAGTGTAGGGCTTCTGTAAAGAGGTTAAATATAAATAGCGCAGTTTAAAGACTAAAGGATAGGCAATATTTCTAGTAGGTAATACCTTTCTAGGAGAAGCCTATAAATATTCTTACCCTATAGAATAGGGGGATTATACAGAACGTATCTTTAATATCTCTCTTAAGTAATAGACATCTATAGCCTGTGGAAATAATATATACTAGTACTCCATATTCTTTTAGAATTATATTATTAACTAAAGATACTAGTGGAAAGGAGAGATTATAAATTTAGCGGTGTCCTCTATTTAATTTTAGTACTAGGCCAAAAGGTAAAACTATAGTAGGTCCTATTGCAATTCTAATACCTCCTTTTATAAAGTCTAATATTATCTTTTTAGAGATAAGGTTAGTATTATCCTTAGAGAAGTTATAGTTTCTATAAGATTTTAAGATAGGAATAGATTTAACTCCTATTTTACAGCTATAGGTTAAAATGCCTACTAAGATAGCTAGTAGATTGCCTAGGTAGTTAGATAAAAGAAAGTACTATACTAAGATCCTTAGGGGCAATAGAGAGTAGTAAAGAGCCTTCGCCTTTATAAAGGTAGGAAATAATAGTAACATATTAGGCCTAGGTCCTAGGCATATAATTAAAGTTAGGCTAAACCCTACTTTATAAGGTTCGCCTTACTATTCCTAAGCGCAGGCTTTAAATAATACGGTATAATCTTTACCACACTTTAAGCACTTATATAGGTATTTATAAGCTATATTATCGCAGTCTCTACTATTAAACTTATGGTAGGTATTAGAGGTATAGAAGGTATCTAACCTAGGTATAACGAAGCCTTATGGGAAATACCACGGTAGACTCGCTAATAGGCTAGGTATATAGGTAATAGGAAGTTAACAATATAATAAGTATAAATAACAACTGGTGGAGTGGTTACCTAATAAATTAACTCTAATTATATTTTGAGATTTACTATAAGGAAAGGAACTATCTAGATAGGGACTATGGTCCTTTAAGTACATATCCATACTCCTAAGAAAGTTGTTGCTCCGTCTACTCTATATACTCTATCTACTCTATCGCAGATTATATAGATTTTACAAATTACATAGATTACATTACGTGACCTTAGCTACTATTCCTTGTTATATAGTTCTACTGGCTCCGTCCTAGACTATGCTTATATTAACTAACTAGCTTCCTCTAACTCTTCTCTAAGTAGTTATAGCATTATACTTAAAGCGTCCGTAATACCATCTCCCTCCTCTTTATCTTTATTCTTAAAGATTTCTAATATCTCTAAGTTGTCTACTAGAGGTATAATATCCTTACTTACTATACCTAAAGTATCTTCTTCTTCTTCTACAGCTTATCGGTTTTATACTGTTACTACAATACTATCTCTTAGTGAGATAATACTATCTCTATATTCTTGTTATGTAAAAAAGGGATTAGTTTATATTGTATTGGCAAGTCCATTATCTTAGCAACCCTCTTTATATTTAGAGTGCACTAAAACAAATATTTAATTGTCCTGCGACGTTTGCTCTATTTCTAATACTAAGTATACATATCCTACTATTCTTAATAGTCTTTAAGTACCCTTATTAATTGCTGCTAGGGTCCTAGGTTTAATCTGCTGCTATAAAGCTTAATAATAAACTCTTAGTAGCGTTGGCTAAACTTTATTGCTCTTATAATGCTAAGCAAGAGGCTACCACTGCTTAATAATAAGCTCTTAACTCTCACCTTACTGTATCCGCTTAGTTAATCTATCTTAAGAAGGTTTATAAGAAGGTGCGTTTTAAGGAGTGAAAACTTATAGAATAAGGCCTTTAGGAACTTAGTAATAAAAGAATAGATTCTCTTCTAATAGGGAGGGAAATAACTTTAAATACCTTAGTAGGTATTCCTCTTAGGTCCCCCTTAGGTAACTTATTCTTTGATAATCCTTCTTTATTAATACTGCCTAACCCTTTTTCCTCTAATACTCCTATACCTTTCTTATAGCATTCTTTAAATTGTCTAGTGGTTCCTAAGTAGTCTTATTATAGCCTATTAATTTTACTTTATACTATATTTTATTATTAATATCCTTATAACTAATAATTTTTAAAACTTCCTATTTATCTTCCTCTTAACCTCTATATATGTCTACCTTATAAACTAGTGGCTTAATATTTCTGTGTGCTGGCTCTAGTATTATAATATACTATATAGGTGTCACGGGACTCACTCGTTCTCACGTCTCTGCGCGTCTTTGACGTTCTTGACCCGTGCTCACGTTCGTCCCGAGACACCTACGCACGTTCCCCTACAACCCCTATTTAT
>Ga0307507_10007443_pt1 | contig 15927 bp, 4 predicted proteins | sample 7_EM_MG_FD_207223 | JGI IMG/M metagenome (GOLD analysis project Ga0307507, IMG submission 207223) | Populus trichocarpa ectomycorrhiza microbial communities from riparian zone in the Pacific Northwest, United States - 7_EM | ecosystem: Host-associated > Plants > Roots > Unclassified | place... | reverse complement strand
TCGCCCCGAGCCGTTAGTTAAATCCCCCCCGCGGGGGCCCCCCGGGGTCGGTAGGGTCGTAAGAACGAAGGTTAGGAAAAAAAAAATTTGGGGTAGGCATTGTCTCGTCAGGTAGTCCGTAGGCCTTGTAACCGCAGGCATAACGGCACGGTCGTCTAGTCGTGATAGTAGGTCGAATATAGGTCTCAGTCTATCAGTTGGTCGGTGGATCGCAGGCATATCAGCACAATCGTTGTCTGGTTCGGTGGCAGTACGGTGCTAGCGTCGGTTGGCAATAGTAGGTCGAGTATAGGTCTCGGTCTATCAGCTGGTCGGTAGATCGCAGGCACATCGGCACGATCATTCGGTCGGGTTTGGTTCGGTCGGTGGCAGTACGGTGCCAGCGTCGGTCTTTCCTTATCGTTCACCAAAGCTTGCACAGCTCAGTATCAATCGGGGTCGTTCATCGCGGCTCATAGCCCAGTCTCAGCCGAGGTCGTTCTTCGCAGCTTGCGTAGCTTAGTATCAGTCGAAAAGAATTGTCCTTCCGTAGGCGTATCAGCACGGTCGTTGTCGGGTCGGTCCTTCCGTAGGCACGTCGGCACGTTCGGGTAGTACGTAGATAATCACGCAAGATCGGACATGATGTGCTGCACTACGCGTAAGCTGTAGGCGTATCTTTCCGTATCTTCATTTTGATCGTCTAGGAATAGCTCCAGTCGGTCGGTCGGTCGGTCGGTCGGGTCGGTTCTTCCAGGCTGCAGCGAACGTATTGCTACTTGACTTGCCTCTAGCAAGCTTCTGCGCGCTCGTGCAAGGTAGAATTGATGTTGGTCTTGGAATAATGTGATGGCTTAGTCAAAAGAACAGAATCTATTGGTAGCCAGTGAACGAGAATTCCAAGACGAGGACTGGAAGAAGGTCGAGGAAAGGACACGTCTATATACATGGGCCAAGGCTCTAAGCGAGGAGCCCCTGACTAGGGTCTGTAATAGTGCCGTAACAGCCATAACCTTAGGGCTAGGAGATACTAGTATAGATAATAGGGATTCTTAAGTGGTTACGCAAGGTTAGTTATAGGAAATAGTTAATTACTTATAAGACAATAATAGGATACTTAAAGAACGCATTAATAGAATTGGAGTAGTGAAAATTAAACTACCTTTAATTAAACGATTCTTAGGGGAGAAGTTGAAACTTAAGGGGTTTCTTACGCAGATGCACTTTAAGGTAGTATAAAAAGGAGCGAAGTTAGTAATATTATTAGATCAAGTAGCCTATGCAGGATTATTCCTAATAGGGAGGGCACTTAAGTGGTTTAAACTGTATTTTATGGAAATATAGGCTAATAGTATAACAACTACTAACCAGGATGTGCAGTATATATTTACTAGTTGGAATGGGTTCGCGGAATAACTAATATAGATATTTAGAGACCTGGAGGCCATAACTATAGCGAAATGAAAGCTTTAGAACTTAGTACAATGTACTTTAGTAATTAAGTATATAACACAGTTTTAAATACTAGCTATATAGGTTAAGTGGAATAATAGGGCGCTTATAGTATAGTATAAATAGGGACTTAAGGCTAAAGTCTAGGATGTAATTATTTTAATAGAAGATATAGATACTCTAAAAGAGTTAATAGATTAGTTAATAAAGATTAATAATAGGATCTATTAAAGGGAATAAGCTAAGAGAGGGTAAGATAGAGTTCTATAGTTATATAAGGCGCAGAGTACGCAACGACAGACATAGAGTTAAAAACTATGGAATGGCGCAGAGCTAATAGACCTAAGTGGTACTAAAGAAACCTAAAGGTGGGAAAAGAAACTATAGAAACCTAAAGGTTAAGGATTAAGTAATTAAAGGACCTAGGAGTAGAGGCTAAACCAGGGATCTTAGCAGCAGAAGATGTTTAGGCGGACTTTATAGTAAGAAAAATAGTTTAAAGATAGGGCTTATATAAATTGTGGAAAACAAGGTCATTTTGCTAAAGACTATAGAGGTAGTTAGAGTAACTATATGGTAAAGGGAACTAGGCTAGCAGACGGCATATATATATAGAGGGACGATGGTGTACTATAAGGAATAAAAGAGTGTTTAATTAACAGTTTTATGTATTATTATAATAACGCATACTAAATTTATAAGGACGCTAAGTATGGCGCAAGCTATTGGCTATAGGAGCTATTATTATCTAAGTTTAGAGGAACTAATAAACCAGCTTATAGATCGGATATTAAAGATAATGAATTTAATAAAGGTGAAGCATTTACTAATAATAAGGTAATAAAGGTAGCTTACTAGGAGTATGCAGACCTTGGAGAAGTTAAAATAAAAGTAAAAACTAAGACCGTTACGGAATAGGGTTTAGTAATGGATGTTATAATACTATTAAATACAATTTCCATTGCTTTATAAGAAGATAGGAGCAATATTTAGAAGAAACTAAGTAAGTAGATAACTGCTAGTGTTAGCTTATCACTTAATAAAGGTAAAAGGCCATAGGCTTAAGATTTTTAAGAAGAGATATAAGAAGCTTAAGATTCTTAAAACAAGATAAGATATACCTAAGGACCTATAATAGACGAAAACTAATGGGAAAGGGCAGTGACCCAGTTTAGTAATAAATGAATAAGTATAGGACGCAAGTTTAAGAACTATAAGTTTAGAGAATGAATAAGAATGTTAGCAATTATAGGTAAACGCAGTATTCAGCCTAAAGATTAAATAGTTAATACTAGGATTAAAAAGCAAGATGACTATAAAGATCTAGCTATAAGACGCAGAAAACAAGAAACTATAGATAAGTTTAGGACAAGAATTATTATATAGTAAGAGCAAAAGCTAGATAAGAGGTTAGCTATACTAGGTTATATAAGGGACAGAGCACCCGTATAAAGAGTTACTAATAGGCCAAGTATAGGGATACTTAGGGTAAAATGGTTGGATAAACTGGAACAAGAAGAGGATCTAGACATCCTAACTAGGTTTAAAGAAAGACATACCAAAGAATATTATAATATAGCGATAATAAGGTACTTTCTAATAGAAAAACTATACACACTAAACTAGTTATATGGAAAGTGGTATAGGCAACGACACAGTAACGAATAGGAAGACTTTTATATATAGCTAGACAAAAAAGTTGTCTAAGACCAACCCATTATAGAAAAACGCATAAGTTATATTAAAGGAGCATTAATTATAATATTAAGGAACCTAGAAGAAGGATCTAGGGATTAGAGAAGTAAGCAATAAATCTTAATACCTATAGCAGAGATACTAGTGGTTAGGTTAACTAGGTATAGGTTTAAACTTAAGGATAAAGACGAACTAAGAGTTAACCTAAAACATATAGCGTATTATACACTATTGTGGATAGCTTATATGGAGGATATATATAATATACATAGAGCACCTAAAGACAAGAACCGGAAGTACCTAGTAAGGATATATTAGGTACTAGAGGAAAAGCGGTTTAGGAACGCTAAGTATATACATAGATAGCACCCAGTAGAAGTATAAGGTTAAGGGGACTTAATACTTTAACTAGGAAGATTCCTTATGGAAGAATACCTAGATAGATAATAGTAGTGAGAGTGCCTAGAGAACACTTGTCTATGGTATATAGAGGAAAAGAAACAAACTAAGTATTGGCTAAGGTTGGACTAAGTATAAGCAGGATCTAGCAGCTAATAGTTAGGAAAAGGGGAGGCGTACGGGACTAAAGGGAACTAGTGTTAGAGCCTTAGACCCTTAAAGGAATTTAAGGACAACACCTAAATTTATAAGTTAAATAGCAAGATTAGCAGTTTAAAGTGTTGGTAGATAGTAGAGCAACTAGGAACCACATATCACTAAAGGTAGTGGAAAGGATGGGGTTACTATATAGATAAAAAGAATACCTATATCCACTTATAACGATTTTAGGAGATTAGATAGCCTATAGAGGAGGCATTATTAATCTTAAAATAGGACCTATTCAGTTAACTATTAAAGGAAGACCAGTTAGAATGTCTTTTAATATCCTACTATTAGGATAGAACGAGGCGATACTAGGAATGCCTTAGTTACAGGAGTATAATTTAAAGGTCGATTGGGTTATAGGTTAAGTTAATATTAAGAATACTTAATAGTGTAAAGTGCGACAGTAAACCAAGTTAGTATAGTACTAAGTTAGAGCGATATATAAAGAGACTAAGTGAGGCTTAAGTTATGTACCAAAGAGATACTATAAGTATGGTAAAAAGTTATAGTTACCAGAAAGTGAAAAGCTATTAGAGTATACAGTATAGGACTATAAGATAGAACTGGAAGAGGGAATAAATTTAAAGTTCTTTCTAATCTATAAGCTTACTAAAACAGAGTTAGTAGCGCTTAAGGAGTTTATCTAGGAGAACTTATGTAAGGGATATATTAGACTATGTCACGGCACTGGCCTGACGCGTTGTTATGGCTACGCGTATGTATGAGCACGGACCTGACCCCTGAGCGACATACATATACCGCCTCACCTCTCTGTATATAGATCTTCACACGATATCGTTTGTCAATAATATACAGTCACAGTTACCTCGTTGACCCTCTGCACGTACTGTGACAGACCATTATAGTTATTAGTAGGATATTTAGTACTGTTCATCCTAAAGAAAAACGGAAAACTTAGGATGTATATAGATTACAGATAGTTAAATAGCATTACTAGGAAGGATAGGTATCCTTTACCCTTAATTAGCAAAATCCAAGATAGGATAGGCAACGTAAAGATCTTTATAAAGATAGATTTAAGGTAGGCGTACTATTAAATTAGGATTAAGGAAGGCGACAAATAGAAGGCAGCCTTTAGGTCAAAGAAAGGACTATATAAGCTATTAGTTATGCAATTCGGACTTATAAATATATTCGTAACGTTCCAGAAGCGAATTAATAGTGTGTTAGGAGAACACCTAGATGAATTTATTATGGTATACCTTAACAATATTATTATCTACTTAAAGAGTGAGGAAGAACACGGAAAACATATTAAATGGGTCTTAAAGAGACTACAAGAAGAACAGATGCCAGTAGTAATTAAGAAATACGAGTTCTTTACTAGGAAGACCGATTTTGTTAGATTTATCATTAAACTAGGCTAACTTAGTATAGATCCAAAAAAGATTAAGGCTATAGTAAATTAGCAAGAACTAAAGAACGTTATGTAGTTAAGATCGTTCCTAGGGTTTTGCAATTATTGTAAAAGGTTTATAGCGCAATAGTTATAGGACATTAAGCCACTTACGTGGTTAACAAAGAAAAAAGAACCATGGGCATAGGGAAAGGAGCAATAAGAACTATTTAAGAAAGTTAAAGGGTTATTTACCTAGGAGCTAGTTCTTAAGATCTATTAACTAGGTCTAAAGACGGTTATAGAAACAGATGCATCAGACTTTATACTAGGGGTATACTTTATACAGAAATATTAGAATAAATGGCACCCAGTAGTATACTACAGTTAAAAGATAACACCACTAAAGTTAAACTACGATATCTACAATAAGGAGTTGTTAGGTATAGTTATAGCACTTAAGAAATAGAGAGCATTCTTATAAGGTATAGAGAAACTATTTATGGTTAAGATAGACTATAAGAACCTTACAGGATTCCTAACAACAAAGGAACTCAATTAAAGATAGGTTAGATGGGCGGAAATACTTATAGAGTACTATTTCAAAATTCAGCATACTAAAGGTATAGACAATGCACGAGCAGACGCTCTAAGTAGAAAGGCTAAATTATAAAGTAACAAAAAGCTATTAGGAGCTTTGTTACGAAAGGATCAAGATAGATTAATTAGGTATAATTATCTAAAGATTATAGCAACCAAAGAAAGTTAGATCCATAAATTACTAGAGAGTAATTAGATATAGAAGATCCAAAAAGCGTAGGCAGAGGATCTAGACTTAGAGCAATACAAAAATAGAGAAGCAATGTATATACCTAAGTCTATTGCAGAAGAATTTGTTAAGGAATTCCACAAGGGAATAATATAAGAACACAACAGAGCTATAGGCTTAGTATTAAGACTTTAAGAAGAGTACATTATTTAAGGAATCTGGGGACTAGTATAATAAGTTATAAAGGAGTATCTAGATTGCTAAAGAAATAAACCAACGAGGTATAAGCTATACGGAGGGCTATAACCTATCGAAGTACTAGGAAGACCATAGGAAGTTATATTATAGGACTTTATTATTAAGTTACTAAAGTCAAGAGATCCTATTATAGAATAAGATTATAACGCGATTTTAGTAATAGTGGATAAGCTAATAAAGTAGGGATACTTTATAGTATGCACTAAAGAAATATTAGTAGAAGATATCGCTAGAGTCTATATAAAAGAAGTGTTTGTAAGACATGGAGCACTAAATAAGATTATATTAGATAGAGATCTAAGATTTATAGTAGTATTTTAGAAAGTGTTTCTAGTAGAATAGGGAGTTTGTGCAGCAATATCTATAGCGTATTATCCGCAGACGGACGGATAAACGGAAAGACTAAACTAAACACTAGAGCAGTATCTAAGGCATTATATCAATCACGCATAGAATAATTGGGTATCGTTATTACTAGTTATACAGTTTACGTACAACACAACACTATAAGAAGGAATAGGGACATTACTATTTAAGGCGAATTACGGATATAAGCTAAGAATATCATTATCACCACGTTAAGCAAAAAAGACGAGTAGCACAGCTAAGCAAAGAATAGAGACGTTAATGAATCTTTATATAGACCTTATAGAAATAGCTAAACTAGTATAAGAACGAATAAAAAGGTACTATAACGCTAAGAGATCTAAGGGACCAGATCTTAAGGAGGGAGATAAAGTATAGCTACTATATAAAAATTTTAAGAGTTAATGATTAAGCAAGAAGTTAGACTATGTTAGACTAGAACCTTTTAAAATTAAGTAAAGAATTTTATTGGTTACGTATAAGTTAAACCTACTAGCCAAAATAAAGATCTACCCTATATAATATATCGCAATGCTAGAGCTAGTATACGGGAATATTAAGCCACCAGTCTATAAGGCAGATATATATAGAGGACAAGAGGAAGACAAATAGCAAGTTTTAAAGATTATTAGTTATAAGGACGTAGAGGACGAAACGTAGTATAAAGTAAAGTGGATAGGCTATAGTAAGACTACCTAGGAACTACTAAGCAACCTAAAAAACGCTAAAGAAAAGGTATAGGAGTATTAGAAGAGAGTAGGTTAGGTAATATTAATAAAGAAAGATCGCTAAAAAATAAGTCGCCTAAGGGGGACCTAAGAGGAGCAATTACTAAGCTACTTAGAGTTGTTTCCCTTATAGGAGGAGAGCTAGTCCTTTTATTACCTAGCTCGTTAAGACCCTACTAAACCAGTTTTTACTCCTTAAAATGAACCTTTTTGCGAACCTTTTTAAGATGGGTTAACTGAGTGAACGCAACCTGCTAAGACTTAAAGGAGTAATATTGAGCCTTAAGGGCCCAAGCGGTCTCTTTAGCAGAACGGTAGAGTTTGGCGCGTATAGCGGCTAACTTAAACTTAAGCTTTGCAGCAGTAGATTAAATACAAGACCCTATAATAAGTTACTTAGAGAACTAGAAGACTGTTAAGAGTTATAAAACGCGTATACTTAGCGTTAGAAACAGAGCGAACATTATAGGACAATTAAACATTTACTTTAGTGCACTTTAAGCAAGACGAGGGCTGTTAAGATAAGGGACTCGCTATTATAACATATACCAACCCCGCTTTTACACAACAAGAATATGGAGACGACATTATCTCACTAAGTAACAGTATGGTAGCCACGGTGTGAGCATAATATTACGCTTGCAAGGAAGAAGAAGCTTTAGGTATAATAAGTAAGAATATTAACTAGACTAATTAAACGGACATTATACCTCTAGTGGACAACTTGGAGATGTTAGGAATCTTTAAGGATAAAAATAAAGAGGAGGGAGATAGTGTTACAGACGCTTTAAGTATAATATTATAACTACTTAGGGAAGAGTCGCAGGAAGCTAGTTGGTTAATATAGGTATAGTCTAGGATGGATCTAGTAGAACTATATAACGAGGAATAGTAAGCAAGTTATATAATATTATACGCAGTGTACGAAGTATACGCGGTATATGCCTGTGTATAATATATATAACACGTACCTTACGTATAAGAGAGGATTTCTTAGGAGTATAGTTGTGTATTTAAAGGACCTCAGTCCTTACTATAGATAGTTCTCTCCTTATAGTAAATCTTAGAATATAATTGGAGTTAATCTGTTAGGCAACTACTCTACCAGTTATTATTACGTTGTTGTTTTGTTCTTACCTACATACCTAGCCCAATAATAGGACCCACCGTAGTTCCTGCTATAAGGTTCCGTTACACCTTTAAGCCATCTAGATTACTGCTCCCCTATAGCGTATAACTGCTATGCCTTAGAATGATATCCAATCGTATTCTATTCCCCACGTGGCGTTAGTAAAGATATTATAACCAATAGGTAACATAAGCTTGCATAAGGGTAGGTAAATCTCTTAATTTAAATAGGTAATTCCAGTTTTAAAGGTGCCGTTTAGATATTATAGTAGCTGCTTACTTAAGCGGTAATATAATTCTCCTAATACTACTATAAACCTAGCTAGCTAACTAACAGCATAGCTAGTATTAGGATGTATATAGTTTAAGATATAGATTATAGAGCTAATAATCTATTAATAGACTGTTGCATTGTTATACTTAAGGAGGCTTTTAATATTAGGCTTTAGAATAGTACCTACTAGTATTAGTAGCTTAGCCAGATTACAGTTGTCTATTTTTAGCCGTTTAAGTAGCTTCTTAGTATATATCGTCTAATATAGCTTAAGGGTTTGGTTTATACGGTCTTAATTAATTTAGAAGCCTATAAATACTTCTATAGGACCTAGGTCTTTATATCTCCATTCTCTTAAGATTCTTATTTTTATAATATTAAGGTATTAGCGCTTTCCTATAATTAGCATATTGTTAACAAATAGCAAGATATATACTTCATTTTCTATAAAGAGATTGGGGTTAGCATTAGCTGCTTTTAAACCTATACTCTTAAAAAACTTTTTAACTATCTAAAACCATTCTCTCGGTGCCTACTTTAGGCCATAAAGTAACTTATTTAGCTTTAAGTAGGCGTCTTTTACCCCTTTAAGCTTAGGTTTAAAGTCTCTTAGTAGGTTAAGTATCTGCATATAGATCTATTCTTGCAACAGCGGGTTTAAGAATGCAGTTTTAACGTTAATATAGTTAAGTTTAAGGTCTTCTGCTGCTACCTTTACTATTAGGAACCTAAAGGTGTCGTATTATATAATAGACGCAAATATCTTAAAATAATTAATATTAGGGGTCTGCTTATCTCCCTAAATATATAGTTTTACCTTCTTGCGAATTACTTCTCCTTTAGCATTATACTTATGCTTTAGAACTAGCTTACTTAGAAGTAACAACCTTCCTTCTAGGACTTTTCCCCTTATAATAGTATAGGTGTGCATTTTCTTAAGAGAGAGAAATTCTTTAAAGATAGCTTTTATCCAGCTAGGAGCGTCCTCCCTTAAGGCCTAATCTAACTCAATAGCGTTAAAAGGTGCTATAGGTGCTCCTATAGAGGTAGTATTCTTAGCTTCTAGGTAGATAGCTTTTATAGCTATTACTAACTAAACCACCGTATTGTTAAAAACCCTTATATTTAGTAACCTTCCAGACCTTATTCTCTGCGCATAAGGAATACGTATTGATGTACTTTATATAGGCGTCCCACCCTTAGCATTACCTTAATTTAAGTATCCCACTTAATCTTAACCTGGGCTTCCTACTTAATTAGAGTGGCCTATTTAGTTTTAACCTAGGCTTCCCACTTAGCTTAAGCGGTCTACTTAGTTACTATCTGGCCTACTTATAGTTCTCGCAACTAGAGTCTCTGTCAGCGCGTTTAAGGTAGTAGGGGGAGGTATAGGTTGGCTTATAGCTTGGCTTATAGTATAATTTAAGCGTCCCACTTAATTACTACGTATCTTTATGCTTTGTATGGGCGTCCTACCCTTAAGCGTCCCACTTGTAGCATATCTCGTAGCTTGACTTATAGCTTACACCCAAGGTGCTCTATAAGGGAACCTATACTTGTTTACTTTAGTATCTCCAAAGAGCTTAATTACTTGCGTATATAGGTTTATTATTTTAAATTAACTACTCCCTTTTAACCCTATAAAAACGTAGTTAGGTCTTATTCTTAAATTATACTTTCTAGGGTGTTTCTTAAGCGTATTAATTAGGTTAGCATAGCACCTAAAGACAACTAGATTTTTAAGGTTAGGGACTTAACAGGTATATGCCTTATAGGGTATAATAGCACCACTATACTTATTGTTAAATAGAAGAGCTAAGGTCGGTACTTAATTCTTAATCTAGATAGTAGGTTTAACTGCGTAGCACCAGAGTTTAACTGGTATATTTTCTTAAAATAGAAGTAACCTTATCTTGCAGTTAACCGTATAAATCGCGCGCTTAATTATACTATTATATAAGTACTTATATAGCGGACAAGGCTTAAAGTTAATACCCTAGGGTATTAGTTCGTTTTAAAATCTATGGCTAAACTCCCTTTTTCCATTATCTACTTAAATCTATGCAGCTTTAGTCCTAGTGAATCTCTCTACTCTTATAATGATTTCTTTAATATGCGGCAGTACCTCTTTAGTTTAGAGGGTTTTAAGAGGAATAACCTAAGTATAGTATATAGTGTCGTCTAGGGCTAGGAGGTAGTAGTTATAACCTCTAATTAATATACTAATTCGTCCTATAGTATTAAGGTATAGCCCTTAACTAAGTATCTTCTTGCGCTTAATTGTCTTCTTACTTAGTATTTCTCGTATCTTCCCTACTAGACAAGCTTTGTACGTACTCTTATTAACTAGTACTGCTCTCTTCTTAAGCTTTATACCTAGTAAGGAGTGCTATAGCTTAAATAGGTCGCTGTAATTTATATATCCAGTTTAGCAGTGCTATAGCTTAGCATCCATTTTACTAACATTTAGTTATAAATTATATACTTCTGCTATTGCATTAAGTGCTTCCTAATGCTCTTATAGTACGTAAAGGTTGTTTCTTGTAGTGGCCTTAAATATTATACCTAATTTATGCTTGCCAGTAGCTTAATTATCTAGGTTAAATATAATTAAGTAGCCTTTCAAAGTAAGAGTCCTTACTAAGATCAGCTTAATTAACTTAAATAAAGGTATAAGCCAGACGTCTTTTAGCTTTAGGGTACCGATTTAAACTTAACTATAGCCTATAGTAGGGACAACGGTCCTATTTGTAGTACGGACCTATTATAGCGTATTCTATCTCTTTAAGTATATTAGGTCTAATTAGTTACTAGTAAAATACTTAATTACTCCTAAGTTAAGAGCCCAAGCTAGAGACGTTGTTGTAAGTATAGTACGTTTAGGGTTAGGGTTAAGGTAGATTAAATTACTATTAAATTCTTCCTTAGCTATTGCTATATTCCCTACTTCCTCTACCTTAGGAGTACCTTAATCTGTCTTCCTAGCATTATTAAATTGGAATTGCTTAAGTAGGGGACAGTCTTTCTAGTAGTGACCTTTCTAATAGTATACTTTATACTCATCTCTTTCTGGTCATTTTAGCTCTTTAGTTACTTAAGACAATAAGCTATAACGTGATAAGGAATAATTAAATCTACTAGCATAACCTCTACCCCTTATTTAACCTTAACCTTAGTTTCCTCTTTTCCTCCTAGGTTTATCTTTCCTTTTATATATAAGTGCTATAGTCTGTGCTTATATAGGGAGAGCAGTCTCTTACTTCTAAAGAAGAGTAATGCAACTTTTAAGGTCTTATTTGTCTTATAAACACTAGGTCTTTATATTCTACCATATAACATTGCTTAGTAGGGCTAGGAGAAGTTACTCTTTAATATTATTATTAGTAAGTGCTTAAGATGTTAAAGCTAGATTAATCTTAAATTAATTAAGTATATAAAGGAACTTAATAATTCGCATCTTTATAGGGTTAAATATAGTGTTATAAAACTCTCTGCGAAGTCTAGAGATATAGACCTTATTATTAGCCTTATTAAACTTCTTTATTTCTTCCTATATTTCTTAAATATTGTACGCCTTTATTATTATATGTATTTTTTCCTAACAGTCGTCTCCTATTAAATTGTAGATAATCTTATTTACTTCCCCTTATCTTCTTCTTCTATTAGCTAAATTAACTTAATTTAGGTTCTTTGCACTAGTAATAAAATCCTAGCCCTTTAATATAATTAGGGCTGCCTTATAGGTGCGCTCCTAGTCTGCAAAGTTATCTCCATTAAAAATAACAATTTTACCGGCCTTGTGATTGTATATAGGTGTCATTAAGGTTAAGGTAGAGGAGGTTATTTTTAGGGTCGATTTTCGAGTTAGGAGAAGTATCGCTACCTAGGCTTATAACCTGTTGGAATTACAAGGTCATAAGGTTATAGCGGAGGTCTCTTAAGGGTCTATTTAATAATAGAGATAACGTAGACAATAAATATTAATTAATTTGTGATGTAGTAGATGCGGTTAATGTCTATATAGATTATATGCAGACTTTGACCTTATAACGTGTCTAGAGCTTAGTTAGCATTCCTCGCTTAATTCTAATAGCGCCGCCTTCTTCCCCTATTAGAATTAAGTGAGAGATACTAACTAAGCTCTAGATACGTTATGAGAGCGAGCTCTATATGTCAATCTAGATAGAAATCAACCATATCTACTACATTATGAATTAATTAATATTTATCGTCTGCGTTATCTCTATCATTAAATAGACCCTTAAGATACCTCTGCTGTGACCTTATAACCTTATAATTCCAATAGGTTATAAGCTTGGGTAGTAATACCTCTCCTAACTCAAAAATCGACCCTAAAAATGACCTTCTCTACCTTAACCTTAATGACACCTATATACGATCACAAGGCCGGTAAAATTATTATTTTTAATAGAGACAACTTTGCAGACTAGGAGCGCACCTATAAGGCAGCCCTAATTATATTAGAGGGCTAGGATTTTGTTACTAGTATAGAGGACTTAAATTAAGTTAATTTAGCTAATAGAAGAAGAAGATAAGGGGAAGCAAACAAAATTATCTATAATTTGATAGAAGACAACCGTTAGAAAGAGATATATACAATAATAAAGGTGTATAATATTTAAGGAATGTAGGAAGGAATAAAGAAGTTTAATAAGGCTAATAATAAGGTCTATATCTCTAGACTCTATAAAGAGTTCTATAGCACTATATTTAACCCTATAAAGATGCAAATTGTTGAGTTCCTCTAAATACTTAATTAATTTAAGATTAATCTAGCCTAACCCCTTAAGCACTTACTAATAATAATATTAAAGAGCAGCTTCTTTTGGCCCTCCTAAGTAATATTATATGGCAGAATGTAAAGACCTAATATCTACAAGACAAACGAGACCTTAAGAGCTGCATTACCCTTCTTTAGAAATAAGAGACTGCTCTCCCTATATAAGTATAAAATACAGCACTTGTATATAAGAGGAAAGATAAACCTAGGGGGAGAAGGGGAAACTAAGGTTGAGGTTAAATAAGGGGTAGAGGCCGTACTAGTAGATTTAATTATTCCTTATTACGTTATCACTATAGCTCGTTATCTTAAGTAAGCAAAGAGCCAAGATGACCAGAAAGAGACGAGTATAGAGTATACTATTAGAAAGGTTACTACTAGAAAGACTATCCCCTATTTAAGCAATTCTAATTTAATAACGCTAGAAAGATAGATTAAGGTGCTTCTAAAGTAGAGAAAGTAGGAAATATAGCAATAGCTAAGAAAGAATTTAACAGCGATTTAATCTACCTTAACCCTAACCCTAAACGTGCTATGCTTATAACAACGTCTCTAGCTTGGGCTCTTAACTTAGGAGTAATTAAGCATTTTACTAGTAACCAATTAGACCTAACACACTTAAAGAGATGGAATATGCTATAATAGGTCCGTACTGTAAATAGGACCGTTGTCCCTACTATAGGCTATAGTTAAGTTTAAATCGGTATCCTAAAGCTAAAAGACGTCTAGCTTGTACCTTTATTTAAGTTAATTAAGCTGATCTTAGTAAGGACTCTTACTTAGGAAGGCTATTTAATTATATTTAACCTAGATAATTGAGCTCCTAGCAAGTATAAATTAGGTACAATATTTAAGGCTACTATAAGGAATAACCTCTATGTGCTATAAGAGCATTAGGAAGCATTTAATGTGATAGTAAAAGTACATAATTTATAACTAAACGTTAGTAAAATAGATGCTAAGCTATAGCACCGCCGAACTGGATATATAAATTATAGTAACCTATTTAAGCTATAGCACTCCTCGCTAGGTATAAAGCTTAAGAAAAGAGTAGTACTAGTTAGTAAGAGTACGTATAAAGCTTGTTTAGCTAGGAAGACATAAGAAATACTAAGTAAGAAGATAACTAAACACAAGAAGATATTTGGTTAAGGGCTATACCTAGATACTATAGGACGAATTAGTATATTAATTAGAGGTTATAACTACTACCTCCTAGCCCTAGACAACACTATATGTTATATTTAGGTTATTCCTCTTAAAACCCTCTAAACTAAAGAGGTACTGCTATATATCAAAGAGATCATTATAAGGGTAGAGAGGTTTACTGGTAATAAAGCTGTATGGATTTAAGTGGACAATAGAAAGTGTCACGGCACTGGCCTGACGCGTTGTTATGACTTGGTGTTGTCATGACACGAGCACAGACCTAACCCCTGAGCGACGTGTATATATACCGCCTCACCTCCTACATAGTTCTGCACACGACATCGTTTGTCAATGATACACAGTACCTCGTACCTTGGCCCTCTGCACGTACTGTGACAGTATGTCGTGTCATCACCTACGCCCCTGGTAGGGCTTCGTTTCCACCGTTTCAAAGCTACGTTCCAAAGCTACGACCCTACCCCGGGCGGGATTCTTACCCTCGTTCCATGTCAATACCGACCTAGTAAAATCTCTGTCGAATCCATTCGAGTTCCTGAGCTGATATCCTCCTCCTCCCTGTATCTACACGTCCTGAGTTTCCAAGCCGGCTGCAGGGAGATACCCTGCGGGCTATGTTTCTTGTGTTGACTGTAGTGTCCTCCGAGTTTGTTTCTAGCCATGCTACTGCTTCACGTCCTGAGTTTTTAAGCCGGCTGTAGGGAGACACCCTGTGGGCTATGTTTCTTGTGTCCTGATTATAGTGTAAGACTATGGGTTACCAATCTCTTCTCTGTCTCCGAGTCCGTTCCTAGCTACTGCTTCTGTCCTGAGTTTCCAAGCCGGCTGTAGGGAGACACCCTGCGGGCTATGTCCTCGTGTCTTGATTACAGTGTAAGACTATGGGTTACCGATCTCGTCCCTGTCTCCGTCTCTCCGTCTTCGTCTTCAACAATAATATACTTTAAGTTTACCGCGACAAGAATCTACGTCTTAACCTTGATCTCCGTACCCCGAGCCTTTTGAGCCTATACTTTAATCTCGATCTCCGCACCCTGAGCCTTTTGAGAATCAATACCTTAACCTTGATCTCCGCAACTTTGAGCCTTTCGAGAGTTAATATCCGCAATACGCCCTGTGGTTACATTTTTTTCGTCTCCTCCGTTTTCCGTATTAGTTTCGCTCCTTTGCCTCAGCTTTATATTGTATCTAGCACTTGAGACGAGTGCTAGCGGAGAGCGATGTAGTAGGGATATAGGTAGGAGGGTCTGAGGACTGTAAGGACGAGGACCTTTGAGGACTAGAAGGACGAGGATCTCTAAGGACTGGAAGGACAAGGATATATGTGTCTTTTTTTTGCTTCTGTGT
>Ga0307507_10007441_pt1 | contig 15938 bp, 4 predicted proteins | sample 7_EM_MG_FD_207223 | JGI IMG/M metagenome (GOLD analysis project Ga0307507, IMG submission 207223) | Populus trichocarpa ectomycorrhiza microbial communities from riparian zone in the Pacific Northwest, United States - 7_EM | ecosystem: Host-associated > Plants > Roots > Unclassified | place... | reverse complement strand
AGTATTAATACTTAGCCTAGATATCAGCGGCGCCTATAATAATATACCCTATAAGCGTCTCCTATACATCCTTAGGGCAAAGGGCTTCCCAGAATAGATTATTTAATTTATTTAAGGATTTACAGGCTAGAAAGAAATATTATTAGTCTTTAGCAGATACCAGAGCCCCCCTATTATAGTTATAATAGGAATACTATAAGGATCACCTCTATTGCCTATACTCTTCCTCTTCTTTATAAGCAACCTGCTTAACACCTTTAAAGAAGGGGCAACCTAGGGGATAGGCTTTATTAATAACACAAACCTAATTATATATAGGCCAACAGCTGTAGAGAACTGTAGGACACTAGAAAAAGCCTACAATATCTATATAGAATAGGTAAGATAATATAGAGTCTAATTCTTACTAAAGAAATACCAGCTAATCTATTTTATAAGAAAATGTAACCAATCTGCAGATCTTTAGTATACAATCTATATCTAAGGCTTTAGGGGTTAACCGGTTTAAGGCCTAAGGGTATTAGGAGTATAGGTAGATAGTAAGCTCTAGTAGAGCGCATATATGGCGTAAGCGGCCTATAAGGGCTAAGTATAGTATATCGCCATGTCTAGGATTGTTAATTTTATATAGGGTCCATGCTTCCAGAGGTTACGCCTACTATATATAGCAGTTGTCCAGCTAACCATAATATATAGATCTAGCATTTAGGTCACTAGAGAAACTAAAAAAGGCCCCCCTAAATTACTCCTTAAACCACTCTAAAAGGTCCAAATAGCCTACCTTAGGAGTATAACAGGCGGGTATAAGCGAACGGCCATAATACTACTTAAGAAGGAAGCCAATATTCCCCCCCTATAACTATATATTAAAGCCAATATAATGTAAAGGGTGTAAAAGAAACGCAACTCTAACGTTATAAAGTATATTAAGACACGCCTAAATAAACTATAGAGGGACCTTAGGGTGCCCTATAGGAGAAGGAACTAACAACCCTAAAGTAGGGAAGATATATTAGGAAAACAGGTAGAGAAAGTAGAAGAAGAATAGTACGGCACTAAGGCCCAGGCTTATATAGAGGAGGAAGGGAGATATGTAAAAGGCTAGTAAAGATAATAGTAAGGGAGAGAAAGGAGCCAAAGTAGAGTATAAAAGAGTACTAGAAAACCATCTACTGTAATATAATACTAGTTAGACCAACGCTAGAGAGACAAATGGGAGTTAAAGATATAGAGGTAGACTTAGGCAAGGGGAACCTAAGCTATAGCATAGGTAATATTATAGGGGGTAAATACCTAAGGGCTCCAAGAGGGCCTAATAAAGGCGGAAAATATAATAGCAACACTCTTAAGGACAGGAATAATAGGACTAAAAGATTAGCTTTACTAGGTAGGTATCCTAGTAGGTAGCCTAAGGTGCGAATATAGCTAGCTAAAACAGATACTAAAACATATAATACTATTATGCCCCTTACACACTGGCTGAGAAGCAATACTCTTAGTAGCTAGTATAGAAAACTATAATATACTGCTCTTAATATAGAAAGGCCTTAAGGCGGCTACCTGGTGGCTTATTAGCTAAAATATGCTAGACTAGTTCTGGGTTGCAAAGGAAATAGCAATAAAAGGTAAAGGGGCGAATAATAGGCGCCCCCTAATAACTCTATAGGAGTAGAGTATAGTGTGTAATACTAGCGCGTCTATAGGTTTGTTACAGCAGCAGTGGTTCCTAAGAAGGTTAAAAAGTAAGGTAGTAGAGCACCACTAGTGACTTATAGGCGACTTATAAGCAAGCCCCAAAAGGTAGGGAGATGGATTATGGGGTTTTCTCAAATATAGTTTTCTCCCTATATGTATATAAGGAGTAGTCCGCGTGGGCCCAACAGGGATCCGAATCAGACGTTAAGCAATGAATAATAATAGTTAACTTCCTAATTAACCTTTTTAATTTTATTCTTATGCTTGTCTTCTAGTTCCTTATTAGTTAAAATAGGGTTAATTAAGGCGTTAAAGTGGCGGCGCTCCCATATGCGGTTAAGATTAATTTCCCTAATATAAACTAGGTTAGGGTTATTATTTATATCCTTATATAATATATTAATAAATATTTTGCGATTAGACCTTGGCTATTTATTATACTATCCTTTTATCTTATCCTATGGCATTATCTTAAATATTTATACTTTATCTAGATCTACGCCTTTTAAGAGCTTTAATTTATCTAGTAGGGACTAGTCTTTACTGCTATGAGTCCAGCTATAAGCAGTTTTAATTATAGCTGGCTATATGGCTGATAATATACTAGTAGGTATAGATGGTATGGACTTTAGGGTTAATATAGGCTTTAGATTTAACTGCTTAGGTATAGGTAGTATAAACTCTAGGCTTAACTACTTGTAACTAGTTTAACCTAGAGCAGGTATACCTGTTCTTCTCCTAGTTGGCACTAGCTATATAATATTAGGGTTAGAGTTGGACTTGAAATTCCCCTTATTAAATCTTATACCTATAAATCTATATTAGATAAATCTATATAATCTTATATAATCTTATATATATTGTAAAGTCTCTTATACTTTATAATCTAATTAGGATCTTTAACTCTAATTATAACTATATTAAGTCTAGCCTTCTTTATAGAAAGTACCGTAAATGCCAGGTTTATATAGTTGAGAATTAGTGTACTAGTGGTTAGATCTACTACAGTCTAGCTATCCCTATATTTATCTACTAAGAAGTTTATACTTATTACAGCCTATAGCTTATTATATCCATAATAATATATATTAATTTTCTCTGGAGAATTGGATAATAAATGCTTATGCTTAGTTTTTAATGCAAATCTATATAGAATGGGGGCCCTATTTAATGGCCGTTTATCTAGGTAACTATATATAGTAAAGCTTATTTTATAGAATAGTATAGGTGTAGTATTTGGCTATTATAGGACTTTAATGGATAGACTATTAAGCGCCTAGGCAGCCTTATAGGCAGCCCTTAATCTAGATAAGTTAATAGACTACTCTCTAGAAGATAAGGCGCTACGCTTTTAAATAATATTAGCTATTGTAACCTCTACGCCTTTATATCTATTGGTTGTTATATATTGCTATATAGATTTTTAGCAGTAATAGTAAAATCTTTAAACTCTAATAGCAGATTAGATCTCTTAAATATGTGCCTATACTTAGTATTAAGAAGTTTAAAGACTATGCGTTTAACTCTATTTTGTATAGGCCTAGACACTGGCAACCTACTACTAGACGCTTTGTTAATTTCGCTAGCATAGTATTAGAGGATTTTATTGTATATTTTTTTGTTAATTGTAAGTCCCTACTATAGCTTTAGACAACTTATTTACAATAAGTTCTTATTAGTTATAGTGGTTAAGTACTAACTAGATTCTAGGTATAGTGCCGCTATTCTAGTTAGGGACCCTATATACTTATAAGCGGGTAAAAGCTTTATATAGAATAGTACGGAGTGACTTATAAAGACAGTAGAGCGGATAATATATTAGATAATTAGCAATAATCCAGTAAGATAATTCTAACAGTTATAATAAGAAGGTGTACTAATAGTGTTAACTTAAGATAACAGTGTATGCTAATAAGAGTAATATAAGAGTAATATAAGAAATAGAATAGAATATAAGTCTTAATATAAAAAGTAGGATAAGATATAAGCTTTAATATAGGTAGTAAAATAAAATATAAGACTTAGAGTAAGAAATAGAATAAAAGGTATGTGGTAAGATAAGATATAAATAGCAAGGTATATAAAAACAAGTATAACCCATAGTAGAAGCCTTAGAATGTTATTATTGTATATATTATAATAGGAAGCCAAAGAGTTATAGACAGGATAATAATATCCTGATAGGTATACTTAAGCAACTAGACTAGATATATAACAATAAAAAAGCTAATAATTCTATTCTTTATGTTATAACTAGTTAGTAAAGCAGTTCTAAAGAGGTAGGGGAATAAGTTTAGGATAATTTAAGACATTAAAAAATATCTAAGATTATATAAAAAAGTGAAATATAATATAGCATTTTATTTTATAGGTATAAGGTAAGGTAAAATGCATAGTAGAGAGAGGTGGGGATAATTTAAGACATTATAAAAGGTTTAAGATTGTATAAAAAAAAGTAAAATATAATATAGTATTTTATCCTATAAGTATAAGATAAGGTAAAGTGTATAGTAGAGAGAGGTAAGGGGATAATTTAAGATATTATAAAAAGTCTAAGATTGTATAAAACAAAGTGAAATATAATATAGTATTTTATTCTATAAGCGTAAGATAAGGCTTTAGAATACTCTTTTACCTAAAGTATAAACTATTTTTAAGCTATGTTACTAATAAAGCAATTTTTTTATAAGCTGTTATATCTACTATATAGGCAACCCAAAACTAGTATCCTAGAACCTACTTATAGCTACTACGCTTTATATTAAAGATATTCGCTAGACTTATTTATATATAGGTCCCGTAGTCTAAATTGTATATTAAGCCATCTATAATATAGCTATTATTACTCTAGCCCTATAACACCATACTCTTATTTATGCGCCTTTTTTTCCTACTATTGTTCGCTTAATTTTTTAAACTTCTATAGCCGCCTAAACTAACACTATAGCCTCTTTATCTTTAAAAAAATATAGCTACGTTAAGCTTGCCTTAGCCTTAATTTCTCTAAATATATACTGCCTAGAAATATATACTGCCTAGAAATATATACTGCCTAGAAATATATACTGCCTAGAAATATATACTGCCTAGAAATATATACTGCCTAGAAATATATACTGCCTAGAAATATATCCTGCCTTATATAACTACTATAAGCTCTACCTATAATATAGCGTCTAGTGCCCTAGCGTAGAGTAGGCTCTCTTAAAAACCATATTATAATGCCTTTTAGAGACTAGATACCTAAAGCTTCTTTAGCTACTATAAATAAGGGAGATACCAATATATAGATTAATGGTAACATACTAGGTGGAAATAGCCCTAATCTTTATAAACTAGGGTAGGATATTAAGGTTAAGCTAGCTGATTAATAGGCTAACCTAAATAACCTATTCTTTTCTGCTAAATTATTTAAAGGGCTCTAACTATATTTTAGCTCTCTGTATCCTAGTAGTATATAGACTTGTGCTAACATATCTATTTAACAGGACGCTAAGTTTAAGGACTTTAAAGAGTCTAAGGCAGCTAAACTAGATGATAAAGCGCAAGTATAACCAACTTAATACTAAATTTAAGGACTTAAAAGAATTTAAGGCAGCTAAACTAGATATTAATGTCACGGCACTGACCTAACGCGTTGTTATGGCTACGCGTATGCATGAGCACGGACCTAACCCCTGAGCAACACGTATATATACCTGCCTCGTCTCCTGTACATAGATCCTCACACGACATCGTTTGTCAATCATATACAGTTACCTTGTACCTTGGCCCTCTGCACGTACTGTAATAGTATGTCATGTTATCACCTACGCCCCTAGTAGGGCTTCGTTTCCACCGTTCTAAAGCTACGTTCTAAAGCTACGACCCTACCCCGGGCGGGATTCTTACCCTTATTCCACGTTAACACCAACCTAGTAAAATCTCTGTTAAATCCATTTGAGTTCCCGAGCCGATATCCTCCTCCCTATATCTACACGTCCTGAGTTTCTAAGCTAGCTGCAGGGAGATACCCTGCGGGCTATGTTTCTTATGTTTTAACTATAGTGTCCTCTAAGTCTGTTTCTAGCCATGCTACTGCTTTACGTCCCGAGTTTCTAAGTCGGCTGCAGGGAGATACCCTATGGGCTATATTCCTTGTGTCCTAATTACAGTGTAAGACTATGGGTTATCGATCTCTTCGTCTCCAAGTCTATTTCTAGCTACTACTTCCGTCCCGAGTTTCCAAGCTGGCTGCAGGGAGACACCCTGTGGGCTATATCCTCGTGTCTTGATTACAGTGTAAGACTATAGGTTACTAATCTCGTCCCTATCTCTATCTCTCCGTCTTCGTCTTCGACAACGATATACTTTAAGTTTACCGCGACAAGAATCTACGCCTTAACCTCGATCTCTGTACTCCAAGCCTTTCGAGTGTTAATATCCGCCCTACGCCCTACGGTTAAACCTATAACAAAAAATTCTCTGTCGTTTTCTACATTAGTTTCGCTCCTTTGCCTTAGCTTTACATTACGTTTAGCACTCAAGACAAGTGCTAGCGGAGAGGGATGTAGTAGATATATAGGAGGTCTAAAAACTGGAAGGACGAAGACCCTTAAGGACTAAAAGGACGAGGATATATATGTCTGTTTTTTTTTTTTACTTCTGTGTTTTTACTGCCGTTACTTAGCTTATAGGAGCTCGCCTTAGGAAGGGGGATATACTGTCACAGCACTAACCTAACGCGTTGTTATGGCTACGCGTATGCATAAGCACGGACCTAACCCCTAAGCAACACGTATATATACCTGCCTCGTCTCCTATACATAGATCCTCACACGACATCGTTTGTCAATTATATACAGTTACCTTATACCTTGGCCCTCTGCATATACTGTAATAGTATGTCGTGTCATTACCTACGCCCCTAGTAGGGCTTCGTTTCTACCGTTCTAAAGCTACGTTCCAAAGCTACGACCCTACCCCGGGCGGGATTCTTACCCTCGTTCCACATTAACACCAACTTAGTAAAATCTCTGTTAAATCCATTCGAGTTCCTGAGCCGATATCCTCCTCCCTGTATCTACACGTCCCGAGTTTCTAAGCCGGCTGCAGGGAGATACCCTGCGGGCTATATTTCTCGTGTTTCGACTATAGTGTCCTCCGAGTCTATTTCTAGCCATGCTACTACTTCACGTCCCGAGTTTCTAAGCCGGCTGCAGGGAGATACCCTATGGGCTATGTTCCTTGTGTCCTAATTACAGTGTAAGACTATAGGTTACCAATCTCTCCATCTCCGAGTCCGTTCCTAGCTACTGCTTCCGTCCCGAGTTTCCAAGCCGGCTGCAGGGAGACACCCTGCGGGCTATGTCCTCGTGTCTTGATTATAGTGTAAGACTATAGGTTACCGATCTCGTCCCTATCTCTGTCTCTCCGTCTTCGTCTTCGACAACAATATACTTTAAGTTTACCACGATAAGAATCTACGCCTTAACCTTAATCTCCGTACTCCGAGCCTTTTGAGTGTTAATATCTGCCCTACGCCCTGCGGTTAAACCTATAACAAAAAATTCTCCGTCGTTTTCTATATTGGTTTCGCTCCTTCGCCTTAGCTTTACATTACGTTTAGCACTCGAGACGAGTGCTAGCGGAGAGGGATGTAGTAGATATATAGGAGGTCTAAGAACTGGAAGGACGAAGACCCTTAAGGACTGAAAGGACGAGGATATATGTGTCTGTTTTTTTTTTTTACTTCTGTGTTTTTACTGCCGTCACTTGGCTCACAGGAGCTCGCCTTAGGAAGGGGGATATACTGTCACGGCACTGACCTGACGCGTTGTTATGGCTACGCGTATGCATGAGCACGGACCTAACCCCTAAGCAATACGTATATATACCTGCCTCGTCTCCTGTACATAGATCCTTACACGACATCGTTTGTCAATTATATACAGTCACCTTGTACCTTGGCCCTCTGCATGTACTGTGACAACTAAAGCGCAAATGTAACCAGCTTAATACTAAGCTTAATACTAAGTTTAAGGACTTAAAGAGTCTAAAGTAGCTAAACTAGATATTATAAACTAAAGACTTAATAATACCTAAAAACCCTTTATCTATCTAAATAATAATATACAGTATTCTTAAGCAATGGCTATAGGACTACAGCTACGGCGAAGATATTATTTACTACTAATATTATAGAGCTTAACAATATTAGCTATTTAGACCTGCGGATTCCATTATTTCTATATAAGCTATAGTAAGAAAAAATAGAAGATTAAGGGTAGTGCTAATTGATTTAAGATAGCTAAATAAGTTAGTACTTAGAACTATAATATCCCGTCTTAGGTATATAGAGTTTTAACTAATATCCAACTTAAGTTACTATCTAGAAGTTTTATATTTGTTATTAGGATAACGCTAAAGGGCTAGGCTAGATAATAGGTATTGGCAATAATATAGATTTAAAGCCCGCGAAGTAACTAAATAGATAACCTATATCTTATAGGCTAATTACTTATCTTTAACAGCTTTTAAAAGTTTATTTCTAGAATTCCTTTTAACACCTCTAGTTTCTATTTTAGCTGCCTTGGATTCTTTTAAGTCCTTAAACTTAGTATTAAGCTAGTTATACTTACGCTTTAGCGTCTAGTTTGGTTACCTTAGACTCTTTTAAGTCCTTAAACTTAATATTAAGCTAGTTATACTTGCGCTTTAGCATCCATTTTAGCTGCCTTGGATTCTTTTAAGTCCTTACACTTGGTATTAAGCTAATTATACTTGTGCTTTAGCGTCCAGTTTAGTTACCTTAGACTCTTTTAAGTCCTTAAACTTAGTATTAAGCTAGTTATACTTGCGCTTTAGCATCTAGTTTAGTTGCCTTAGACTCTTTTAAGTCCTTAAACTTAGTGTTAAGCTAGTTATACTTATGCTTTAGCGTCTAGTTTGGTTGCCTTAGACTCTTTTACGTCCTTAAACTTAGTGTCAAGCTGGTTATACTTACGCTTTAGCGTTTGTTTTAGCTACCTTAGATTCTTTTAAGTCCTTAAACTTAGTATTAAGCTAGTTATACTTACGCTTTAGCACCTAGTTTGGTTGCTTTAGACTCTTTTAAGTCCTTAAACTTAGTGTTAGGCTAGTTATACTAGTGCTTTAGTATAACTAGTTCTGGTAAGAAAATAAAAGGTATACTCTTAGCAGTTATAAAGTTAAGCCACTTAGATTAAATACTGGCAATTAACTATTAATACGATAATATGCACTCTTTGCGCCTAAAAACAGTACCACATTATTTAATATATAATTAGTAATAATACAGCGGAGCTGTCTATAGTATTCTTATACCCCTAAGAGTTATAGCGGCCTTTACTAACACCTATGGTGCTATAAAAGGCGGCTACCTATCTACTAATACGTCTATAAAAAAGCACGCGAAGAGAGATATAACACTTATACATTTATTGCGGCCCAACTACTTACAATTTATAATTAATTCCACTACTTTTACTAGTTAGATAATATATAATTATAACTAGATGGTATAAACATAGATACTAATAAGTATACTCTAGTGGCGGTAGAATATAAACAAAATACCTATCTAGTACCTCTATACGGTATACTATATTAAAAAAGTATCCTATTATTATTATTATTGTCGGGAATAAGGCAAGCGGTCGTCACGTGTCGTCGCGGCACTAGCGTGGCGAGGAGCCTTAAGCTCTTCGCCCTTCCTCGTTCTAATCAAAAGAAAGCATACATCATCAAACAACGTCACTATATCTACTCGAGTAGTACTAGTGATTTACCCTATATTACCAACACTGATTAGTAGTTAAATACACAACCATAGAACAGCAAGGTTTTTAATAGAAGAGACAGTCTCGTGCAGGGGTGCTATATACGCTTATATGGAATGGATCCCGGCGATACTATGCTACCTTAGACTTGCGGAAAACTAGTAATAGAAGTATTACTAAGTACTAGGAGATACCAAGTTACATCTATTATATAGAACAACTACGTTTACAAAGATTTGGTCGAGTACTTTAGGTTAAAAGTATTACTAAACCTAGGGTCCTAAGTTAACGTCCAAAACGCGTTAACTACATCTTAAATTACCTACCTTTTAATAGCAAACCTATAAGATCCTACAAAACCGAAAACCCTACCTACCTTTAATATATGATACCCCGTCAAACAACCCTTATTTTCCTTTTTTTTTCTATTAATAAAATAATAACTATTATAGCGTTAACCTACCCAAAGTAGTACGAGAAAAATATTAACCTGGAGACGTAGGACACAGACATCAACCCTGTAAATGCTAAGCAATAGGACCTAAACGGATTCTTATTATACCGCATAGCACACTATACAGACCGCGAATACAATAATACTATACTATGGTATTACATAAAGGAGGACTTTATTAGATAGATAAAGGAAACATAGGCTCTCGCAAAGAAAGATGTTATATAAGACTTCCGTAATTTCTTTTAGGAGAATGGAGTATTTGTCCCTATGGATGGGGGTGCTATTAGAGACAATATTTAGGAGTAAGTTATTAACGTAGAAGAAGAGCACGAATAGACTCTATAAGAGATTAAGCACTAACTATATAATAAGAAGAAGCTTAACTTATAATAGAATCCAAATAATATACCAATAGAGACGCGTCCTAATTCTATTACTCTAGGCATAAGTTCTTACATTCTATATCTATTGCTTCTACTAATTTAACCTATAACTTTAACTACTGCCCCTTAAGAGCAAGCGCAAGATCCCCTTGCTTCGCAATTTAATAACCTTCGAACTCTATTATAGCAAGATTAGGTACTACGCCGTGTTCTATTAAGATCTATATCTCCACTATAGCCTATAAAGCAATCCCCACCTTAATCTCCAACGCAATTTTAATATGGCCTAATACCGCTTAGAGTCATCTTAAAAATGCTTATAGAGCTTATAAAGCTCTATTTAGACTAGGAGAAGAGGTTTAGCAGGGAACTATATAATATTCTTAATTCAAAGCTGCGTATCTTCTATAACTATTGCTAAAAGGTTGGACTAGAACCTAACCAATATTATAACGCTTATTCCGTTATACTTAAGGGCCGCGCTAGTACCTTCTATTATAATTATTTAGCAGGAAAAGGATATAATTTTAACCGAATAATATATAAGATAAGATAATACTTTAAAATAGAAGAGAATAAGCAGTAGTATATATTAGAGTAGAGAGAGACTGCCTTCCTAAGAATTATTTCTATAAACCTAGATGCCTCTTAACTTAATTATCTTTAAAAGCTCTTTAACCGACTTTAGATAATTTAGCATAGTTTATCCGAATTATATTAAGAGGACTTCAGCCTACGTAATTAAGTTATTAGCGTATACTAAGGTGTTAAAAAATGCAACCTTACTCTCTTTAATCCTGTAAATACTTATAAAGGAGTATATACTTAATTAAGATCCTCTATTAGCACCGCTCTACGCTTTTAAGAAGTACAGCAATTTAACACCTAACCCTAACCTACTTTAATTAACCTAGCTAACTAATATGATTATAACTAGACTAATTAAATATATGGTGGCTGGGGTAGGGGATATAACAGAGGGTACAATTAATGTTAACTATAAAGCAATCATGGAGGTCCTTATAGAGGTTTATCTTAAAATAATTAATAGAAGAAATGCTACGTTTATAAAAAGCCAAATTACTAGTTAACTAGGCACCCTCTTAATAGACAAAAGGAGGCATATAATAAGTTTTGCTAGAGCGTATAAAACGTTAGAAATTATAAGGTTACTATAGCCTACTTTTAAAGCTTCCTAGTTTAATATAAAGGCGAAGAAGATCTTAAGGGTAAGGTTAACAAGGCCAAACAGCTCCTTATGGATATAGAAATTAAGGACTACTTTCCTAACCAATACTTCACTAAGTATAGGAAGGTAAATAGCACATAAACCGTTGCTATCCTTAATAACCAATCTACGCTCCATTCTGTTACAAAGTTAGATATCTTTAATAAGCCAAAGGAAAGTTCCGCGTTCTCCTTTAACAACAGATACTCGGCGAACGTCTTCTATAGTATTATACTAGATACTAGAGCCGCAGGAGTATCTACAGTAGGAGAACCTTAAGTTTAAGCTCTTTAGTAGCTTAATAGCTCTATTTAAATTAACTAATTAACAGTAGGCCAATATATAATTCACTTTAGTAAGGGTACTGCGATCTTTTTTAGTATAATTAAGGTCCAAACCCCATTAGGATATATTACTTTTTATATTATTCCCACGAACACCCTATTTCTATTCTGCATCTAAGATATAAATAAGTTAGGCATTAAGCTCGATAACCTTAAGAATATGCTTATTTAGGGAGATAATTGGGTGCCCGTTATACGCAAGTAGGGTTACCTTTAGTTACTCCTTTAACAGCTAGAAAGGAGCATTACTTAGAGCCATTTAACTAAGTTAGAGTTATATTAACTACACCGTCACTTTAGTTACCTATTAGTTTATAGATTGCTTAGGGTTCTTTAGTAAGTAGGTTATAAAGTCAAGGCTAAGACAATTAAGCATCTTATAAAGTACTACTATTACTACTAAATAAACCAGAAGTCCCCTAGCCGATTTAAGTTCACCCTTAAAAATAACTACAACTTTAACTTCTATATTATTATTATTCATTGCTTAACGTCTGATTTGGATCCCTGTTGGGCCCACGCGGACTACTCCTTATATACATATGGGGAGAAAACTCTATTTAAGAAAACCCCGTGATCCGTCTCCCCGCCTTTTAGGGCTCGCTTGCAAGTCGCCTATAAGTCACCAGTGGTGCTCTACTACCTTACTTTTTAACCTCTTTAGGAACCACTGCTGCCGTAACAAACCTATAGACGCGCTAGTATTATATACTATACTCTACTCCTATAGAGTTATTAGGGGGCGCCTATTACTCGCCCCTTTGCCTTTTATTACTATTTCCTTTATAACCCGGAACTAGTCTAGTATATTTTGGCCAATAAGCTACTGGGTAGCCGCCTTAAGGCCTTTCTGTGTTAAAAGTAGTATATTATAGTTTTCTATGCTAGCTACTAAGAGTATTGCTTCTTGGCTAGTGCATAAGGGGCATAATAGTATTATATATTTTAGTGTCTATCTTAGCTAGCTATATTTGTACCTTAGGCTACCTACTAGGACACCTACCTAGTAAAGCTAATCTTTTAGTCCTATTATTCCTGTCCTTAAGAGTGTTGCTATTGTATTTTCCGCCTTTATTAGGCCCTTTTAGAGCCCTTAGGTATTTACCCCCTATAGCATTACCTATACTACGGCTTAGGTTCCCCTTGCCTAAGTCTACCTCTATACCTTTAACTCCCATTTATCTCTCTAGCGTCGGTCCAACTAGTATTATATTGCGGTAGATGGTTTTTCAGTACTCTTTTATACTCTACTTTAGCTCCTTTCTCTCCCTTACTATTGTCTTTACTGGCCTTTTACGCGTCTCCCTTTCTCCTCTATATAGGCCTAGGCCCTAGTGCTGTACTATTCTTCTTCTGCTTTTTCTACCTGTTTTCCTAATATATCTTCCCTACTTTAGGGTTGTTAGTTCCTTCTCCTATAGGGCACCCTAAGGTCCCTCTATAGTTTGTTTAGGCGTGTCTTAATATACTTTATAATATTAGAGTTGCGTTCCTTTTACACCCTTTATATTGCATTAGCTTTAATATATAGTTATAAGGGGGGAATATTGGCTTCCTTCTTAAGCAGTACTATAGCCGTTTGCTTATACCTGCCTGTTATACTCCTAAGGCAGGCTGTTTGGACCTTTTAGAGTAGTTTAAGGAGTAATTTAGGGGGGCCTTTTTTGGTTTCTCTAGTGGCCTAAATGCTAGATCTATACGTTATGGTTGGCCGGACAACTGCTATATATAGTAGGCGTGACCTCTAGAAGCATGGACCTTATATAGAATTAACGATCCTAGACATAGCGATATACTATACTTAGCCCTTACGGGCCGCTTACGCCGTATATACGCTCTACTGGAGCTTACTATCTACCTATACTCCTAATACCCTTAGGCCTTAAACCAGTTAACCCCTAAAGCCTTAGATATAGATTATATGCTAAAGATCTGCAGATTAGTTATATTTTCTTATAAAATAGATTAGCTGGTATTTCTCTAGTAAGAATTGGACTCTATATTGTCTTACCTATTCTATATAGGTGTTGTAGGCTTTCTCTAGTGTCCTACAGTTCTCTGCGGCTATTGGCCTATATATAATTAGGTTTGTGTTATTAATAAAGCCTATCCCCTAGGTTGCCCCTTCCTTAAAGGTGTTAAGCAGGTTGCTTACAAAGAAGAGGAAGAGTATAGGCGACAGAGGTGATCTTTATAGTATTCCTATTATAACTGTAATAGGGGGGCTCTAGTATCCACTAAAGACCAGTAATATTTCTTTCTGGCCTATAAATCCTTAAATAAATTAAATAATCTATTCTGGGAAGCCCTTTGCCCTAAGGATATATAGGAGACGCTTATAGGGTATATTATTATAGGCGCCGCTAATATTTAGGCTAAGTATTAATACTACGAAGTCCTTTCGCATAGCCTATACAGTTTTAATAATAGTAGTGAGTAGTGTAAGTGCTAATAGCGTTAAGCGATTCTTTCTTGCCCCTATTTAGCTTTGTGGTAGTAGGGCATGTTCCTCTACTATGTCTACTATATGGCCCGCTATAACCTTTTCTAAGATCTTGCTTAGGGTGTTTTTTAAGGCAATAGGGCGGTAGCTTCCTGGGATTAAGTAGTCTGCTTTACCTTCTTTTTATAAGATAACTGTCGTTATAGATCTTCTAAGTCGCAGGTAGTAGCCTATTATAAAGTATACTTTAGCTATGTCTGCAAGCTAAGGTGCTATAAGTGGTCTATAGGTCTTTAGGGCTTTGTTTAGGATCCTATCTAGTCCTAGTACTATGTTGTTTAAGAGGCGGCTAATAGTTTTAGCCATTTCTTTAGTTATTATATCGCTGTTAACCCTTAGGTAAGTCACCGGTGTTTTACTAGTAATGTTGCTAAGGTCTACTAGAGCTAGTTAAAGGAAAAATCTTTCTATAAGGATCTTTACCTTTTTATTATTGTTGCTTGTGGCCTATAGTTTGCCTGCTCTTTATAGGGGTAGTAGGTATAGATCTTCTACTAGACATTCCACCTTTTTCTTTACCCATTTTGCTATGGTCCAAAGGCCCTTATTATAGGGGAGACTTAGGTTAGTAGTATGTTTGTTTATAAACTATCTCTAGTTATTCCTTACTTCTTTTCTTAGGGTATTCTTTAGCTGGTTTCTTGTGTCTTTATATTATCTCTTGTCCTTAGAATTGTGGCTGCTTATATATTTCCTCCTTGCTTGTTATTAGCCGGCTATAAGGGCCGCGCACTATGCGGACCATATATATTGCGCGTAGGGGCCTGGTTTTAAAACTGGGCAGTGCTCTTTTAGCCTGCTTTTAATTGCTGCCTGGATCCTTTCTAGTCTTTAATTAATTTCCTTAGGGGTAGCCAATAAGCCTCGCTTATTTAGTATTCATCGGGAAAATATTCACAGGATAAGATTTAAGTAGACTTTAGTTTTCGCGTTTCGCGTAATTAACATGCAATTTAACTAACTCAACACGCAATTAACTAACTTAACACGCAATTAACCAACTTGACACGCAATTTGACCAACTTAACACGCAATTAACCAACTTGACACGCAATTTGACTAACTTGACACGCAATTAACTAACTTAACACGCAATTTGACCAACTCGACATGCAATTAACCAACTTAACATATTTAAAAGTTAAATAACACGCAGTTAACCTACTTAACAACTTTAAAAGCTAACTGCATATTTCTTGACACGTAGTTAACCTACTTGGCAACTTTAAAAGCTAACTATATATTTCTTAACATGCAGTTAACCTACTTAAAAGTTAAATAACACGCAGTTAACCTACTTAAAAGTTAAATAATACGCAGTTAACCTACTTAGCAACTTTAAAAGGTAACTACATATTTCTTAACATGCAATTATATATTTAACTATTATATATTATCTAATATAATCTTATATAATCTTATATAGTCTTATTACTTAGAGGCTCTGCACAAGGCTCTGCACGAGGCTTTACACGAAGCTCTATATAAAGCTCGACACAAAGCTCTACACGAAGCTCTGCGTACAGAGGCTCTGCACGAAGCTCTGC
>Ga0307507_10007440_pt1 | contig 15939 bp, 9 predicted proteins | sample 7_EM_MG_FD_207223 | JGI IMG/M metagenome (GOLD analysis project Ga0307507, IMG submission 207223) | Populus trichocarpa ectomycorrhiza microbial communities from riparian zone in the Pacific Northwest, United States - 7_EM | ecosystem: Host-associated > Plants > Roots > Unclassified | place... | reverse complement strand
AACACCTATATCCACTTATAATAATTTTAGGAGATTAGATAGCCTATAGAGGAGGTATTATTAATCTTAAAATAGGACCTATTTAGTTAACTATTAAAGGGAAATAGGTTAGAATATCTTTTAATATCTTACTATTGGGAAAAGATAAGGTAATACTAGGAATGCCTTAGTTATAGGAATACAATCTAAGAATTAATTGGGTTATAGGTTAGGTTAATATTAGGGATACTTAATAACGCAAAATGCAATAGTAAACCAAGTTGGTATAGTACTAAGTTGGAGTAATATATAAAAAGACTAAGTAAGGCTTAAGTTATATACCAAAGAGATACCATAAGTATAGTAAAAAGTTATGGTTACTAGAAAGTGAAAAGCTGTTAAAGTATATAGCATAGGACTATAAGATAGAATTGGAACTAGGAACAAGTCCAAGGTTCTTTTTAGTCTATAAGCTTACTAAAACTAAGTTAGTAGCGCTTAAGGAGTTTGTCTAGGAGAACTTATAAAAGGGATATATTAGACTATTATAGTTATTAGTAGGATATCTAGTACTGTTTATCCTTAAAAAAAACAGAAAACTTAGGATGTGTATTAACTATAGACAGTTAAATAGCATTACTAGAAAGGATAGGTATCCTTTACCCTTAATTAGTGAAATCTAAGACTGGATAGGTAACATAAAGATCTTTATAAAGATAGATCTAAGATAGGCGTACTATCAGATTAGGATTAAGAAAGGCAATAAATAAAAGGCAGCCTTTAGGTTAAAGGAAGGACTATATAAACTATTAGTTATGCAATTTGGGCTTATAAATGTACTAGTAATGTTCTAAAAGCGAATTAATAGTGTATTAGGAGAACACCTTAATAAGTTTATTATGGTATATCTTAACGACATTATTATTTACTTAGAAAGTGAGGAAGAATATGGAGAATACATTATATGGGTCTTAAAGAGACTATAAGAAGAATAGATACTAGTAGCAATTAAGAAATACAAGTTCTTTATAAGAAAGACTAATCTTATTAAATTTATTATTAACATAACTAATAAAATTCTTTACTTAACTTTAAAAGGTCCTAGTCTAACATAGTCCAACTTCTTACTTAGTTGTTAACTCTTAAAATTTTTATATAGTAGCCACACTTTATCTCCCTCCTTAAAATCTGGTCCCTTAGATCTCTTAGTATTATAATACCTTTTTATTTATTCTTATACTAGTTTCGCTGTTTCCTTAAGGTCCTTATAAAGATTTATTAAAGTCTTTATTCTTTCTTTAGCTATACTACTTGTTTTCTTTACTTGCCATAGCAATAACAATATTCTTAGTTTATACCCATAATTCGCCTTAAATAGTAATGTCCTTATTCCTTTTTATAGTGTTATATTATATATAAACTATATAACTAGTAGTAGTAATACCAAATTATTTTGTATATAATTAATATAATATCTTAAATACTATTCTAGTGTCTAGTTTAATCTTTCTATTTATCTATCCGTCTGCAGATAATATGCAGTTAAGGTTACTACGTAAACTCCTTATTTTGCCAAAAATACTTCCTAAAATGCTGCTATAAATCTTAGATCTCTATTTAATATAATCTTGTTTAGTGCTCTATGTCTTATAAACACTTCCTTAATATAAATTCTAGCAACATCCTCTGCTAATATCTCCTCTATATATACTATAAAGTATCCCCACTTTATAAGCTTGTCTACTATTACTAAGATTATATTATAATCTTGTCCTATAATAGGATCTCTTAACTTTAGTAACTTAGTAATAAAGTCCTATAATATAACCTCCCATAGTCTTCCTAGTATTTTAATAGGTTATAGCCCTCTATACAGCCTATGCCTTATTAGCTTATTTCTTTAGCAATTTAAATATTCTCTTATAACTTATCTCGCTAGTCCCTAGATTCCTTAACTAATATACTCCTTTTAAAGTCTTAACACTAAGCGCATAGCTTCATTATATCCCTATATTAGTCCCTTATAAAATAACTTAACAAACTCTTTTACTATAGATCTTAGAACATAAGTTGCCTCTTTATTCTTATACTAATCTAAGTCTAGATCCTCTGCCTATGCCTCTTAGATCTTCTATATCTAATCACTCTCTAGTAATTTATGGATCTTACTTTCCCTAATTGCTGCAATCTTTAGATAATTATACCTAATTAATCCGTCTTAATCCTTTTGCAATAAAGCCCCTAATGGCTTCTTATTACTTTATAGTTTAGCCTTTCTACTTAGAGTGTCTGCTTATGTATTATCTGTACCCTTAGTATACTAAATCTTAAAATAGTACTCTATAAGTATTTCCACCTATCTAACCTGTCTTTAGTTAAGTTCCTTTATTATTAGGAAACCTATAAGGTTCTTATAGTCCGTCTTAACTATAAATGGTTTCTCTATGCCTTACAAAAATGCTCTCCATTCCTTTAACGCTATAACTATACCTAATAACTCCTTATTATAGATATCATAGTTTAGTTCTGGTAGTGTTATCTTCCAACTATAATACGCTACTGGATACTATGCGTCCTAATGCTTCTATAGCAAATATACTCCTAGTATAAAGTCTAATACATCTGTCTTAATAACCGTCTCTAACTTTAGTTAATAGATTTTAAGGATTAGTTCCTAGGTAAACAACTCCTTAAGTTCTTTAAACAACTTCTTTTACTTAATTTCCCATACCTATGGTTCCTCTTTCTTTATTAGTCTTATAAATAGCTTAATACTTTTTAACCACTGCGCTATAAACCTCCTATAGTAATTGCAAAACCCTAGAAATAATCTTAACTATGTAATGTTCTTTAGTTCTTACTAACTAACTATAGCTTTAACTTTCTTTGGGTCCATACTAATTTTTCCTAGTTTAATAATAAATCCTATAAAATCGGTCTTTCTTATAAAGAACTTATATTTCTTAATTGCTACTAGTATCTGTTCCTCTTATAGTCTCTTTAAAACCCATTTAATGTACTCCTTATGTTCTTTCTTACTCTCTAAATAGATAATAATATTGTTAAGATATGCCATAACAAACTTATTAAGGTATTCTCCTAATACATTATTAATTCACTTCTAGAATATTACTGGTGCATTTATAAGTCTAAATTGCATAACTAATAGCTTATATAGTCCTTCCTTTAACCTAAAAGCTACTTTCTATTTATTGCCTTCCTTAATCCTAATCTAATAGTATGCCTATCTTAAATCTATCTTTATAAAGATCTTTATATTACCTATCCTATCTTAAATTTCACTAATTAAGGGTAAAGAATACCTATCCTTTCTAGTAATGCTGTTTAACTGTCTATAGTCTATATACATCCTAAGTTTTCCATTTTTCTTTAGAATAAATAGTACTAGATATCCTACTAATAACTATAATAGTCTAATGTATCCCTTTTATAAGTTCTCCTAAATAAACTCCTTAAGCGCTACTAACTCTATTTTAGTGAGCTTATAGATTAGAAAGAACTTTAGACTTATTCCCTCTTCTAATTCTATCTTATAGTCCCATACTGTATACTCTAATAGCTTTTTACTTTCTGGTAACCATAACTTTTTTCTATACTTATTGTATCTCTTTGGTACATAACTTAAGCCTTACTTAGTCTCTTTATATATTGCTCTAACTTAATACTATACTATCTTAGTTTATTATCACTTTTTATATTATTAAGTATCTTTAATATTAACTTAACCTATAACCTAATTAACCTTTAAATTATATTCCTGTAACTAAGGCATTCCTAGTATTACCTTATCTTTTCCTAATAGAAAGATATTAAAAGACATTCTAACCTGTCTCCCTTTAATAGTTAACTAAATAGGTCCTATTTTAAGATTAATAATACCTCCTCTATAGGCTATCTAATCTCCTAAAATTGTTATAAGTAGATATAGGTATTTCTTTTATCTATATAGTAACCCTATCCTTTTTACTACTACTAGTAATATATAGTTTCTTATTACTCTACTGTCTACCAACACTTTAAACTACTAATCTTACCACTTAACTTATAAGTTTAGGTATTGTCCTTAAATTCCTTTAAGGGTCTAAGGCTCTATTACTGGTTCCCTCTAGTCCTATAGGCCTCCCCTTTTCCTAACTATTAGCTGCTAGATCCTATTTATACTTAGTCCACTTTTAGCCAATACTTAGTTTATTTCTTTTCCTCTATATACTATAGATAAGTGTTTTCTAGGCAGTCCTACTACTATTATCTATCTAGGCATTCTTCTATAAGGAATCTTCCTAGTTAAAGCATAAGGTCTCCTTAACTCTATACTTCTACTAGGTGCCATCTATATATATACTTAGCATTTCTAAACTGCTTTTCTTCTAGTGCCCAATATATCCTTACTAGGTATTTCCAGTTCTTATCTTTTAGTACTCTATATATATTATATATATTATCTATACAAGCTATCCATAATAGTGTATAATACGCTATATATTTTAGGTTAACTCTTAACTTATCTTTATCCTTAAGTTTAAACCTATACTAGGTTAATCTAACCACTAGTATCTCTGCTACGGATACTAAGATTTATTATTTACTTTTCTAGTCTCTAGATTCTTCTTCTAGGTTCCTTAACATTATAATTAATACTCCTTTAATATAACTTATACATTTCTCTATAATAGGTTAGTTTTAGACTACCTTCTTATCTAGCTATATATAAAAGTCTTCCCATTTATTATTATATTATTACCTATACCACTTTCCATATAACTGGTTTAGTGTATATAGTTTATCCATAAGAAAGTACCTTATTATTACTGCACTATAACAGCCCTTAGTATATCTTTCTTTAAATCTAACTAGAATATCTAAATTTTCTTCTTGTTCTAGTTCTTCTAACCACTTTACTCTAGGTGTTCCTACACTAGGCCTATTAGTAACTCTTTATATAGGTGCTCTGTCTCTTATATAACCTACTATAGACCTTCTATCCAGCTTTTATTCTTACTATATAATAATTCTTTACCTAAACTTATCTATAGTTTCCTATTTTCTATATCTTACAACTAGATCTTTAAAGTTATCTTGCTTCTTTATCCTAGTATTAACTATTTAATCTTTAGGCTAAATACTGTATTTACCTAGAAAAGCTATAGTCCTTATTTATTTATTAAAATCTTAGCTTTCCACTAATGTTCTTACTTATTCTCCAAACTCTTAGTTCTTAAACTTGCGTCCTATACTTATTCATTTATTACTAAACTAAGTTACTACCCTTTCCTATCGGTTTTCTTCTGTTATGGGTTCCTAAGCTATTCTTATTATATCTTATAAGTCTAAAGCCTTCCTTATCTCTTCTTAAGAATCTTAGACCTATAGCCTTTTGCCTTTTATAAGTGGTAAGCTAGCACTAGTAGTTATCTACTTACTTAATTGTCTTTAGATGTTACTCCTTCTGTCTTATAAAGTAATGGAAATTGTATCTAATGGTGTTATAATACCTATTACTAATCCGCGTTTTGTAATGGTTTTAATCTCTACTTCTGTTATATTATTAAGGTATAAGTACTCCCAGTTAGCCTCCTTTTTGTCCTTATTACTAATAATTAATAAGTACTTTAACTCTATTATTATTATTATTAATCTTTATCTATATATTGCTGTAATATCCTAATCTAGCTTATAAAGTTAATCTTATTCTTTATCTAACTCTCTAGTTCCCTTAAATCCTCTTAACTCTAGCTCCTATAGCTAATAGCTTACGCCATACTTAGTATCCTTATAAATTTAATATATGTTATTGTAATAAAACGCAAAGTGTTTAATTAAACACTCCTTGGTCCTACATAACATCCCTATATCTACGTTATTATACTCTAATAACCTAGTGCCCTTTACCATATAGTTACCCTAACCACCTCTATAGTCTCTAGCAAAATAACCTTGTTTTCCACAATTTATATAAGCTCTATCTTTAAACCATTTCTCTTATTATAGAGTCCGCCTAAATATCTTCTACTGCTAAGATCCCTAGTTTAGCCTCTGCTCCTTAGTCCTATAATTACTTAATCCTTAACCTTTAGGTTTCTATAGTTTCTTTATCCATCTCTTAGATTCTTTAGTACTACTTAGGTCTATTAGCTCTACGCCATTCTATAGTTTTTAACTCTATATTTGCCAATATGTACTCTACACCTTATATAACTATAGAACTCTATCTTACCCTTTCTTAGCTTGTTCCCTTTAATAGATCCTATTATTAATCTTTATTAACTAATCTATTAAGTCTTATAGACTTTCCGCATCTTCTATTAGGATAATTACGTCCTAGACTTTAGCCTTAAGTCCCTATTTATACTGTGCTATAAGCGCCTTATTGTTTTACTTAACCTATATTATAAGTATCTAAAACTATATTATATACTTAATTACTAAAGAACATTATACTAAGTTTTAAAGCTTCTATTCTGCTATAGTTGCTGCTTTTAGGTCTCTAAATATCTATATTAGTCTTTCTGTAAACCTATTCTAACTAGTAAATATAAACCATATGTCTTAATTAGTAGTTGTTATACCGCTAACCTATATTTTAGTAAGGTAAGATTTAAACCATTCTAGTACTCTTCCTATTAAGAATAATCCTACATATACCACTTAATCTGTAGGTATTACCAACTTCGCTCCTTCCTATATAACCTTAAAGTACATTTATATAAGAAATCCCTTAAGTTTTAACCTTTCTCCTAAGAATTGTTTAATTAACAGTAACTTAACCTTTACTGCGCTAATTCTATTAATACGTTCCTTAAGTATCCTATTATTATCTAATAAGCAATTAACTATTTCCTATAACTAACCTCTTGTAATTAACTGTAAGTCTATATCTACTATACTGGTATCTCCTAATCCTAAGGTAGTTGCTGCTGTTAATGGCATTATAACTAACGCTTTAGGTAGCATATTGTTTAACTTCTCTTATATTTTAATACTATAACCTTAGTAGTAAATGTATAATAGAACCTTATAGCAAGAACTACAGTGGGCTTATTAATAGGCTGGGTATATAGGTATAAATAATAAGTCAACAACGTAATAATAACTGGTGGAGTGGTTACCTAATAGATTAACTCTAATTGTATTCTAAGATTTACTATAAAGAGAGAACTATCTAGGTAGGGACTGTGGTCCTTTAAATACACAACCATACGCCTAAGAAATCCCTTCGCTCTGTAAAGTATGTGTGCTCTATCTACTCTGTCCTACAGATTATATAGATTACACAGATTATATAGATCACATTACGTAACCTTGGCTACCATTCTTTGTTATATAGTTCTACCAAATCTATCCTAGACCGTGCCTATATTAACTAACTAGCCTCCGCCGACTCCTCTCTAAGTAGTTATAACATTGTACTTAAAGCGTCCGTAACAGTTAGGGGCTTTATTACGAAAGGATATAGACGGATTAATTAGGTATAATTATCCCAAAATAGCAGCAATATAAGAAAGCCAGATCTATAAATTACCTAAGAGTGATTAGATATAGAAGATCTAAGAAGTATAGGTAAAGGATCTAGATATGGAATAGTATAAAAATAGAGAATCTATTTATGTTCCAAGGTTAATTATAAAAAAGTTTATTAAGTCATTCTATAAGGGACTAACTTAAGGATATAATAGAGCTATAGGCTTAGTATTAAGACTTTAAGAGGAATACATTATTTAAAGAATCTAGGGACTAGCAAGATAAGTTATAAGAGAATATCCAGATTGCTAAAAAAAATAAACTAATAAGGCATAAGCTATATGGAGGGCTATAACCTATTAAAATACCAGAGAGACCATAGGAGGTTATATTATAGGATTTTATTATTAAGTTACCAAAGTTAAAAGATTCTATTATAGGATAAGATTACAACGTGATTTTAGTAATAGTAGATAAGCTAATAAAGTGGGGACACTTTATAGCGTATATAAAAGAAATATTAGTAAAAGATATTACTAGAGTCTATATTAAGGAAGTGTTTGTAAGATATAGAGTACTAAGCAAGATTATATTAAATAGAGATCTAAGATTCATAGTAGCATTTTAGGAGGTATTCTTGGCGGAATAAGGAGTTTGCGCAGTAACCTTAATAGCGTATTATCCGCAGACGGATGGATAAACAGAAAGACTAAACTAGACACTAAAATAGTATCTAAGGTATTATGTTAATTACGCATAGAATAATTAGGTATTGTTATTACCAGTTATATAGTTTATATACAATGCAACACCATAAGAAGGAATAGGGACATTACTATTTAAGGCGAATTATAGATATAAGCTAAGAATATTGTTATTGCTATATTAAGTAAAGAAGATAAGTAGCATAGCCTAGTAAAGAATAGAGACTTTAATAAATCTTTATATAGACCTTAAAGAGACAGCTAAACTAGTACAAGAATAAATAAAAAGGTACTATAATGCTAAGAGATCTAAGGGACTAGATCTTAAGGAGGGAGATAAAGTGTGGCTACTATACAAAAATTTTAAGAGTTAACAACTAAGCAAGAAATTAAACTATGTTAGACTAGGACCTTTTAAAATTATATAGAGAATTTTATTAGTTATGTATAAGTTAAACCTACTAGCTAAAATAAAAAATTTATAAGGGGACTTTGTAGATAGGGGGCTATAAGGACACAATTGTGGAACAGGATAGATTGGTAAGAGAGATGAATCCTTAAGGAGGTAAGGCCTTAGGGATTATGGAGACTATATACTATGGGTACGTGCCTCCGGCATATAACTAATGGACGTCTAAGGGGTATCTAGGGGTTGTCCTAAAGGCAACCTAAGATAACCGTAATAATATCCCTTACATTGCCCCCCCCCCCCTTCTTATAGTTAGCCTCTAATCACTATTACCTTATAGTAAAGGGAGATTATAAGGGCTTGTCCCAGAAGGGGTTTAGAGAGATATTAGTATATTTTTATATATTATCTATCTATTTAACCCCTACTTTAAACTCCTAAAAACCTTAATAAGGAAAAAACATAACTAGAGAAAAGACGTAAGGATTGCTAGGAGACCTATTAAAAGCCTACTAGAAGTATGCTGGTAACTACCTAGGCTAACCTAAGGATTTTTATGTAACTCTACTTCTAAGCCTTTATACTAGTCTGCAATTAATTGTAAGTATTATAGGCAATTTAGTGTTCCTAATATGGTTCCATAGAACCTTTTAATATAGGATTTAATATATAGGGCCTTGGCTTACTGTTGTCTTTAACTATTAGGATATAATCTATAATCTTATAATCCTTTCTTATAATTCCCTATGTTACTAACACATTGCTCCTATATTTGCCCTTGGGCTATTATATACGGTTAGGTAATTAATTAGTTAATTAAAGAGACTTGTCTTATTTAGGTATAATTTAACCTATATATATCTATAATTGACATCTTAATTACCTTCCCTAGCTATATAATTAGTTTTTATAAGAAATTAATAGCCAAATAGTATATACATGTTAGGCCATAGAGACGCACTAGCCGTAACCAGCTTAGCGCAGGCGAGGCGCCTACAAAACATAGTCGCCCCGTATTAGAGAATAGTAGAATTTAGTTCTATAGTTCTACTTCATCAAGAACCAGATACTTATTGCATTCCGTTACTATTGTTACGTTACTACATACCCTAAGGACCTTGGCGTCCTAATAGTACTAAATTCTCATCCCTTTTTAGGGGTAGTGGCCCAACAACACAGCGGTCTGCTAAGACTACGACTATAACTACGTAGCGGCAACCCTCTGTCAAGAAGACGACTTATATTTATTAACTATATCGCAGCCTATTGACCTAATGGCGAGACGCGGGCATACTAGCGCAGTGCATACTACCAAGTCTGGGGAGCGGCCCTAGGATAACGCGGGCGAACCCTCGTCCCAGATAGAACCGGAAGTTACGGGCAAAGGGGATATACAGGAAGAAATACAACAGCTAGAAAGCGAGAAGCTACAACTCCTAGAGTAAAGAAAACTACACTTGCTTAGGGAAGAGGTGGAAGTACTAAGACGGCGTTAACGCGGCAAGGCGACGTTAACTCCTATTCCTAACCCATCTATACAACCTTAAACAATCCTATCAAAGTACTTAGAGGGTAGCCCGATGCATTCAAGCCTTAAGCGGAAGGCTACTAATACGTTAGGCGCTCCGTTAAAACGGGCCGTTAAGATAGAGAAGATTGCTCCGTATTATGGTAAGTCTATACGAAAGCACCAAGACTTCCGCGACAGCTTAAAGCTGGCGTTCCGCCTAGAGCGCAACAGCTTCATGGATAAGGATACCAAAGTCGCGTTTACAATACAATATATAAAGGGGACCAACCGAACCCTTTAGCTACAGTACAAAGATAACCATCTAGACACACAGTTCACCTAGGAGGAGCTTATAGAGTTCCTACTTAATCAGATTAAAAGTCCTATTAATTAAGAACTCTATGTAGCCCTAACCTATGTAAGGGCAATACAGCAAACCGACCAACTGGTAAACGAGTTTGCTGCTTACCTAACCTCCTTAGAAGGGTAAATTAACCCTCCTTATAATATAAAGCATCTAATAATACACCTGTTCGCGAAGCTACGGCCAGAGCTACGGGTTGCTATTACCAACTATTAAAAATTCCCTTAAACTTAAGACTAGCTAGTTTCCCTAGTTGCCCTATTAGAGGAAAACCAAAAGAGCGCAAGCGCCCCACAAGGTAGAAGCAATAGGCGCGCTGTAAACTTAAATACAAAGACTACCCAGTTGGGTAACTTAGGGAGAGCGGACTCCAAAACTACCGCCGGCAACTTAATGGTGGGGCGAAGCAATACCGCTGGGGGTTTAACTCAGCCCAAAGGAAACTACTTAAAATGTGGGCAGCCAGGACACTGGTGGCAACAATGTAAAGTATAGTAACAGAATCAACCACCACCTAGTAGCATAAACGCTACCTCTATACTAGGAAAAGACAAGCGCCCTTAAGCACCCTTATAGCCCTAGGGCGTAAGCTCCCACTAGATCGTAAGGAAGCTATTACTATCTTAGGTAAAGTCCTCTCTAGGTAGACCTGGAAGGAGACCTCAGTAATGCTTAACATTAGTGCCGAAGTAAATATAGTTAACTAGCGATTTGCTATGGAGTGCAACTTTAAAATACTAGACGTAGAGCTGCCTACCTACTCCTAGTTAAATAAGACTTAGGCACATTGCTATAAGGCCTATAAGGTACCACTAAGAATAAAGGACAGCTAGGGCAAGATTAGGGAAGTAACCCTTATCTACTATAGAATGGCTAACGCATCCCCTACTGTCACCCTAGGTATGCTGGGGTTAAAGAAGGCCCAACTTCTTATTAACTGCGAGGCGAAGGCGTGGTAATGGAAGCTAGACGGCTCGTCCCTATTACTATAAACCCCTAAGGGTTTTGCGGAGTCCCTCTAGACAGAATCTAGGGTCTTTGCCCTATTGACTTCTGGAGTAATGCCTAGCAAGCAAGATAACGGCAGCTTACCGGTCCTCCCCCCGTAGTTAAAAGAAGTTAGCGATGTCTTCTCCTATAAAAAAGCAGGAAAGTTACCCTAATACCACTAGGGCGACCATGCTATTAACCTAGAAGAGGGATAGGAGGCCCCATATAGGCCGCTCTATAACCTCTCGGCCAAGGAGCTGGAAATCCTAAGGGAGTACTTAAACAACGCCTTAGCTAAAGGCTGGATCTGACTAAGTACTAGTCCCGCAGGGGCACCTATCCTCTTCATACCTAAAAAGGATAGAAAGCTGCGGCTCTATATAGACTATAGAGGCCTTAACAAGGTGACGATTAAGAATTGTCTCACACTACTATTAATTAGTAAGACCTTAGACCGCTTAGTAGGTTCCAAGATCTTTACTAAGCTAGACCTAACGTATGCGTATTACCGCCTTCGTATCCGTCGTGGCGACAAGTGGAAGACGGCGTTCCGCACGCGCTACGGCCACTTTAAGTACTTGGTTCTGCCTTTTGGGCTAACCAACGGACCAGCGACCTTTTAGGGCTATATTAATCGGGCCTTATCAGGACTAGTAGACGTCTTCTATATAGTTTACCTTAATAATATTCTAATTTTTTCTGAAAATCTAGAGGAACATTGGCGCCACGTAGTAGAAGTGCTGCATAGGTTGCGATAATACCAACTATATACAAACCTCAAGAAGTGCAAGTTTAGCGTATAGGAGATTAAGTTCCTAGGATACATTATTAGCCCCAAAGGCATAGCGATAGATCCTAGCCGGGTAGAAGCTATTACCAAGTAGAAGAGCCTTTAATCCTATAGGGATATCTAGGTCTTCCTAGGTTTTGCCAACTTCTATCATCAGTTTATCCATAAATACTCTGCCATTGCAAAGCCTATTACTGATCTCCTAAAAGGAGCAAAGAACGGCCGCAAAACTAGGCCTTTTAATTGGCTAGAGGAAGCGGAGCAGGCGATACGCCGGCTCTACAACGCCTTTACAACGGCGCCGCTCCTACAACACTACACGCCTGGCCTACCGACTCGGTTAGAGACGGATGCCTCAATACAAGGCCTAGCAGCAATTATATCACAGCTGTTTAAAGACGGCCTTTAGTATCCAATAGCCTTTTAGTCTAGGAAGCTTTCACCAGTAGAGCGCAACTATAAGACCCATAATCAAGAGCTACTAGCTATCGTGGAGGCTTTTAAGCATTAGAGACACTATATTAAGGGGCTATTAAGCCGCCTAGAAGTGCTCTTAGATCACAACAATCTAAAGGGTTTTATAAAAGTAAAAGCCCTTAATAGACGGCAAGCTAGATGGGCTATAACCCTAACTGCCTATAACTTTATTATTAAGTATAGGGCGGGAAAAACGAACCCCACAGACACGCCGTCAAGGCAACCCCTAGGCGCAGGGGGTCCGCCAAAAGAAGACACCATACTACCACTGCTCCAAAGGACTTTAGGAATACAGGGCCACCAACCTAAGGTAAAAGTCCTATTAGGTATACAGAAAAGCGAACCTTCTATAGAGGTGTCGCTTCTACGGCTATAAGCTGGCGACCCGACGGAGGTACGCCTGGGCAATGTAGTATTACGTTTTAACTAGGCAACCTACACGTATGCCATCAAGCAGCGTGTAATAAGGACCCAAGTCAGAGAAGCAAGTGCTTAAGAGAGTGCTTACGAGTCCAGTATGGAAATAGTCGTTAAGCTTATTAAAGGACTTCAAACCACAGATAACCTTATACTGCAAAAGCGCAGCGACAGCTTAGATACGGCAAGACGCCGTTAACGCGCCTGCTTGAAGCCAGTATAGCAGTTTAATTCCGCTGGACTACTTTATTACTATAGGAGGCTATATATGCCCCCAGACCCAGCAGTTCATGCAAAACTCCTATAAATCCACCACAATGATGCCCTAGCCGGCCACTTTAGTAAAAAAAAGACCCTAGATCTACTCTCACGCAAGTACTACTAGCCTAGTATAACTGCAGACGTTATAAGCTATATCTCTACCTATAATCTATGCCAGCGTATGCATGCGCCTCAATATCGCCCTTATGGCGAGCTCCAAGCGCTACCTTGCCCGGATCAGCCGTGGCAGGAGATTACAATGGACTTTATTATAGGCCTACCGCCTAGCAGACGAGGCGATAAGGTGTATAACGCAATATACATAATAGTTAACCGCTATACTAAGATGGCCTTGTATCTGCCTATAGTAAAAACTATTACTGCAACCAAACTTGCGGATCTCTTCCTTAACAAAGTAGTACGCCGTTTTGGAGCCCCTAGAGGGATTATATCTAATCGCGGCAGTATCTTCACCAGCGAGTTCTGGTCAGAGCTATACTTTACTGCGAAGATAAAACATAGGCTAAGTACGGCCTTTCACCCGCAAATAGACGGGCAAATAGAACGCCAGAACTAAACCCTAGAGTACTACCTCCGTGTATTCTGTAACGAAAAGCAGAGTAATTAGGCAGGCCTCCTACTACTAGCCAAATTCGCCTATAATAATGCTAAACATAGCACAACAGGCATAAGCCCGTTCTATACCTACTACAAGTTTCACCCGCGTCTAGAATACAAGGTTAAGGCAGACAATAGTAGTTCTGTTCCAGCCACCTTAAAGAGGATTAAAAGAATATCCCTTAAACGCGAAGCGCTGGCGAAGCGCTAGGAACACGCTGCCGAAACGTAGGTAAAATACTACAATCGTCATTACCAACTACAGGCATACAAAGTAGGGGATCTAGTCCTGCTATCGACTAAGAACCTTAAACTAAAAAGGCCAAGTAAGAAGCTTATAGCACGCTTTATTAGACCTTTTAGTATAGCTAAACCAGTCAGAAAGCAAGCATACTGGCTATATCTACCCACGTCTTACCGTATCCATTTAGTGTTCCATATTAGCTTACTAGAGCTATATAAACAATATAAGGGCACTACTAGAGACCCTCTACCAGGGCCTATTAAGCTAGACAATAAAGAGGACCAAGAGAACCGGTACGAGGTAGAAGAAGTATATAAAAAAAAGGGACATAACCAGACCCTACAGTACCTGGTTAAGTGGAAAGGCTAGCCAGAAGAGTATAACAAATGGGTCCCAGCAGAGGACATTAATAAGGACGTAAAGGAGACATATAATAGTCACTTTACCCCAAGGGGCAAACAGAAGAGAAAGTAGGCGGGAGAACAAAAAACTTTTAATTATAACCGGGATTACGCCCCACCAGCAGGGCGACAACGGAATAACGGTGGAGCGACGGTAGTACGTTAATAGAAATATAGATACTCTATAGCTCCACTTCCTCCTCTCCCTCCTCCTCCTTCTCTCCCTTCTTATCCTCCTTACCCTCCTCCTCATCCTCCTTACCCTTATCCTCCTCCTCATCCCTTACGATGGGAGGCATATTGGCCTACAGGTACTGTTAGCATATGCTATAACGGCGAAACACCTGCGCTACGATACATACTAAAGCGCGCATTACGTTAAGAATTCCTTTAAGAGTATAACGGATGGCCTGCAATTCCTGCACTTAGAGCAGGGGAAAGTCTTCGCCCTTTAGGCGCTGGCGGAGACCATACTTAGCGCCAGTGCGCACTAAGGCCTTAATATCCTTCGTGAAGGACTTCTAGGCGGCAGCAACGCGAGCGTTAAGGTCAGCCGTGTCCCTGCCAGCAACCCGCCGGCGCTCAGCCCTGTTAATAAGGGCGAGCAGCTCGTTTAGGCAGCTATAGAAGGCCTTAGGGACCTAGTCTGTTAGCCATTAGAACCTAAACCAACGCACTTAGACTTACTAGTTGGCATAACTTATTTAGTCGTCGGCAGTACCCGCAATTGCGGTTGGCCTACTTGCCGTAGGTAGCCCACCCAGCGGTGGCTACGCGCTTGGCGCAGCGGAGGCAAATTGGTTTAAGTAAGGCTGGGGGAGCACCTTACGAACGATAAGAAAGCTTAGACGGCGTCTAGTAGGGTTAGCGACAGCTACAAGCCAGTATAAAGAATACTTACGGAAGGCTCGCCAACAGGCGGACCGGTGGCGCTACGCTTGCAATTCATAATTGATTAGAAGTTAGGAAGAAGGCGAGCCGCAGGCTAAACAAATTGAAATTAAATGGGAAGGGAAATCTGGTGTCCTACCTTAGGGGGGATTCCTACCTTTATAGATCTCTATATGGTCCTAGCGTTTTATTGTCCTATTATTCTATTGTCCTATTATCTAATTCACATAAATTTTGTCAAACACTTTTTATTTAGCGAAGGACAATAATAGCGCTCTTATTATACAATAGCGTCGGCTGAGGACAGCCGCTTAAGAAGGGGGGGGCAATTGTTAGGCCATAGAGACGCACTAGCCGTAACCGGCTTAGCGCAGGCGAGGCGCCTACAAAACGTAGTCGCCCCGC
>Ga0307507_10007439_pt1 | contig 15939 bp, 5 predicted proteins | sample 7_EM_MG_FD_207223 | JGI IMG/M metagenome (GOLD analysis project Ga0307507, IMG submission 207223) | Populus trichocarpa ectomycorrhiza microbial communities from riparian zone in the Pacific Northwest, United States - 7_EM | ecosystem: Host-associated > Plants > Roots > Unclassified | place... | reverse complement strand
TACTATATATTTAACTATTATATATTATCTAATATAATCTTATACAATCTTATATAGTTTTATTACTTAGAGGCTCTGCACAAGGCTCTACATAAGGCTCTATACAAAGCTCTATACAAAGCTCTATACAAAGCTCTACACAAAGCTCTACACGAAGCTCTGCGTATAGAGGCTCTGCACGAAGCTCTGCGCATAGAGGCTCTACACAACGCTCTGCATAACGCTCTGCACGAAGCTCTGCACGAAGCTCTGCACGAAGCTCTGCACGAAGCTCTACGTACAGAGGCTCTATATGAGGCTCTGCACGAAGCTCTATATACAGAGGCTCTGCACGAGGCTCTACGCGAGGCTCTGCGTACGGAGGCTCTGTACGAAGCTCTATACAAAGCTCTGCGTATAGAGGCTCTGCACGAAGCTCTGTACAAAGCTCTATACGAAGCTCTGCACAAAGCTCTGCACAAAGCTCTGTACGAAGCTCTGCACAAAGCTCTATACAAAGCTCTACGTACAGAGGCTCTGTATGAAGCTCTGTATAAAGCTCTGCACAAAGCTCTGCATAAAGCTCTACGTATAGAGGCTCTGTATGAGGCTCTGCGCGAGGCTCTGCGTACGGAGGCTCTGTATAAAGCTCTATACAAAGCTCTGCACGAAGCTCTGCATAAGGCTCTGCGCAAAGCTCTATATATGGAGGCTCTATACAAAGCTCTATACGAAGCTCTATATAAAGCTCTATATATAAAGGCTCTGCATAAGGCTCTGCGCGAAGCTCTACGTATAGAGGCTCTATATAAAGCTCTGTATTGGGTCCCTGCTATATTCCTAATAGCGTCTACACGTGTCTCTGCCTATGTAGCTGCCTTATTTTTTACCCTTCTTTTCTTCCTTATATCCTCCCTACCTAGGGAGGCACTAGAATGGCAGCCAGCAGAGGACCGTTGCTAGAACTAGATAACTATCGCTAGAACCAGATAACCGTTACCAGAACCAGATAACTGTTACCAAAGCTAGACAACTATCGCCAGAGCTAGACAACTGTTGCTAGAACCAGACAACCGTTGCTAGAGCTAGACAACTGTCGCCAGAACTAGACAACCGTCTCTAGAGTTAGACAACTGTCGCCAAAACTAGATAACTGTTACCAGAGCTAGACGACCGTCGCCAGAACTAGATAACTGTTGCCAGAGCTAGACAACCGTCGCTAGAACTAGACGACCGTCACTAGAGCTAAACAACCGTCGCTAGAACCAGACGACCGTCGCTAGAACTAGACAACCGTCGCTAGAACTAGACGACCGTCGCTAGAACCAGATAACCGTTACTAGAACTAGACGACCGTTACCAGAACCAGATAACCGTTACTAGAACTAGATGACTGTCGCCAGAGCTAGACGACCGTCGTTAGAACTAGATAACCATTGCTAGAGCTAGACGACAATAACTAGCTAGTAAGCACTATAAACGATTCGATCGATTAATTGAATCAAGGTAGCATAGACAGGTAGGCACAAATAGGGAGATGCTAATGGGTAGGCAGATATAGACAGGTAAGTAGATACAGATAGGCAAGCAGATACAGACAGGTAAGTAGATGCAGACAGGCAAGCAGATACAGATAGGTAGGCAGATGCTAACGGGTAGGCAGATATAGACAGGTAGGCAGATGCAAATAGGTAGGTAATGCAGACAGGTAGGCAATGCAGACAGGTAGGTAATATAAATAGGTAGGCAATGTAGACAGGTAAGCAGATATAGATAGGCAAGCAGATATAGACAGGTAGGCAGATGCTAACAGGTAGGTAGATATAGATAGGTAGGCAGATATAAATAGGTAGGCAATGCAGACAGGTAGGTAATATAGGCAGGTAGGTAAGTTAATAGGTAGATAGGTAGAAGAGAACCATCGCTATATTATATTAAATTATCTAAAATAATATTATTTATTTTACTAGCCTTATAAATAGCTTTAAAGTAGCTTTTATTTATTTAAAATATGTTATTAGTATAAAAGAGGTAAATATAATTATGGTTGCCAAATGCGTAGATTACTGGCAGGTTGCGCATAGGTTGCGCGTAGGCTGCGCGCAGGCTGCGTGTCAAAAAAACACGATATAGGCTAGTCGGTCGAGTTGCCAAATAACCTCAACTGCGCGCCAATTGCGTTAACCACTAACCATTGAGGCCATTGAAAGGGTACCATATTTTGCCGATGTAATCTTAACTATTTTATAACTCTTCTTATCCTATTATTATTAAGCCTTATTTTCTTATTCTTTAAGTCTAATCTTTATAACTTAGTTAGTGAGATCCTTATTCTTTTCTACCTTCTTTAATGCCCTTTTAATGCGCGTATCTCTAATTATAACTCCTATAGGTCTCTTGTCTTTAAATAAATATTAACAATCCTATAGAGAGTGTCCTTATATTCCGCACGCTAAGTACTTAGGTATTAGCTTTTTATAAAACGTCTCCTTATCTACCAGTATCCTGGCTCTCTTTAAGCATCTATTATATACTAAGGTCCTTCCTCTCCGTGAACCTTTAGTAGTATTAGAGTGATCCTTAATAGCTTACTCTATAAAGTCTATATTAAAGGTACTCCCTCTTATTATAGCATTGGCTTTCTTTAAGGGTGTTTTAAGTCCTTCTTATAGCTCCTTTGCTACTCTATAGTATTTAGAAGATCTTAACTTCTAAGGGTTATTTAACTTAGTAGTATACTTTATATAGTAGGCGTTACTAAACGGTTAAATAACTTCTACTAAATCTTAAAGCTAGATTCTATTGGACATTTAAGGGATCTTATACTTCTCTTCTAGTAATATTATATATTCCTATTAGTCTAACCACTAATTTAATTTTAATAAGTGTTTGAACCCCTTAAGGGCTTCCGTGTACTGGTATTATACCTTCTTCCTAATAAATAATAAGGTAGGTTCTATATTCTCCTTTAACTAAGATAGCCATTCCTTAACGGTTATAGAAGGGTTAAGCAGTAGCTTCTTCTAAATTGATACTGTGGACGTAATCTAGGTGCGTATCTATTGCAGATGCTCTTCCTGTTTCAGAAAGTACTTTATATCTTAGTTATAGTATCGTCTGCTATTCTTGTACGCTCTCTGTTAATTTATTAAGAGCTATATATATAAGGTTGCATTCTTGTTAAAATCTATAACCATTAGATAAGGTGGTTTTTTAAGTAAACCTTCTTAAGGTGCTTCTGTGACTGGGTTAATATAGGCCTAAATTTGCTGATCTATAAGGGCTTAGAGTTGCTATAGCCATTGTTCCTAGTCTTCTAGCTTATTAAGGATAATCGTCGTTAACAAACTTATTAGTGGAGTTATTTGACTAATAGGCAAGTAAGGAATTAAAATGGTATTTTATTGTTAGGATCGTCCTTATTATTAGGATCGTCCTTATTATTAGGGTCGTCCTATAACAATTAAGGTAGGATTTCCGTTAGAGTCTGGTCTTAATAATAAGGTATCGGAGTCTAACGATAAGGTAGAATTTCTTTAAATAATTAAGTAATAGCTGAATAGCTTCTTAAGTTAGCGGACTGGGCTTATAACTGTTACGAAGTTTATATAGAGCAGTTTATTAATGAAATGGGTTAATTAATTAATGATCTTGACTTGATTGTTCTTTAATGCTTCTATTAATAAGCTATAAAGAGACATTACAGTGCATGGGCTCTATGCACGTAACCCACGTCTTTACAGAATATAGATTATCTAACAGGTTTTCCCTAGGCATGTGCAGCGTACATGCCTTACGGGCGAGTTACCTCTGGGTCGCCTCAGGGTCGCCCGTCCCTTACGGCTATATAACTATCTACTTAGGTTTTACCTAACACTTATATGCAAGGTAGAGACTTAATTTATATATAGTAGCAGAGAGGTAAGAACTACTATTTTATTGCTTTAAACCTATAATAATAGCTAACCTATAGCAATAGCTAACCTATATCTACTTAAATTCTATATCTGGCAACTTAGCGTTGCGTATAAGTGTAGTAATACTACGTCTTAAGAACGCAAGCTTATCCTTTATCTTACTTAAAGAATCTCTAAATTTATTTAACTAGTGGTTTATAGCTTGAACATCTTTTACTATATTAGTTACCTATTTACTAACTATATTAACGCGCGCGGAAATAGCAATTACTAAATACACCCTAATAGATTTTGTGTAAGCGAGAGTATTAAAAGCAGCACTAAAGGAATTAGTAAAAGATTAGGAGTCTTTAAGGGAGGGGAGGTCTCTAGAGGGGGGATAGTATAGGTATAAAGCTATGCGGATATTATGCCTTCTTACTAGGTGTTTCAGCCAGATTACTAGTAGAAGCTAATTTTATACATTTTTTACGCTAAGGTGTGACCGGCTCTAGTCTTAGCAAACTATTCTATATATATATTAGCTAATAGAATAATAGTATACTATTAGCACATATAGCATATACCTTTTTGCATAACCTACCACCTAAGCAATATTTTAAGTATGTACTTCTAAAATAAGGTCTAGAGTCCTGCTTATAAACGCGATATTTATAGTCTTACTTAACATATAGAGCGCATAGCGGATCGCGTAACATACTAGAGCTACCCTTAATATTCTAGACGTAGGTATATATCTACTAGCGAGCTTCCTTTATATTCTCCAAAGCACTAGCTTTTAAGGTGTACCATTTATTTGCTAACGGCACTTAAATAGAAAGGCGCTTATTTATATCAATATTAAACATTATAGCTTGGGCCATTTATGTACTATAGAGCTTATAAGGGCTATAGAGATTATAAGAGGATAGAGGAGGGCTTTTAGAAGAGTTGGCATTATTAAGATTGCTCTCTTTATCGTTATTTAAAATCTCTAACATTTCTGTTAGGTTACTATAAGAGGTAAATTAGTAGATAAGATACTAAAACAGTATAGTTAACATATACGATTTAAAGGCTATCTTATACTAAACATTTTATATAGCAATTATATTAGCCTACCTCTTAAAAGAAGTAGAATTATAATAACGATTAAACCTTTTAGAAACAGTAGGTGGCAAAGAGGTAGGCAGCAAAAAGGTAGGCGGTAAAGAAGTAGGCGGTAAAGAGCTAGGCAGCGAAAAGGTAAGCGGATTTCTAGCGGATTTCGCAATAGCCTTATTATAGTGCTCTACTAGATCTAACAAAGAGTGTTTAGTATATATTTCCTAAAATTATATTAGCTATAGGCATAATTTAGTATTAGAAAGCTAACTCTCTAAGCAAAAACCCTAAAGGATTTGTGAAAGAAAGGGCGTCCTTAAAAGCGTCCTCAATTATTTTATCGTCAATATCGCGTATATTAAGTTCCTTAACTAAATAGCTGTTAGACGTGTTTAGAGGTATAAAAGAAGGCATTACAGATAGTAGTATGCTAATAGATAGCAGATAAAATAATAATAATAAAGTTTATGGTATAATACTATAAGGTAAAAAGTGCGGAGGTTAATTAAAGGTAAATATCCGCGCTACTAATTTTATCAAATTAGCTTACTAATAAGTAATTGCTATAGTAACTTACCTTAGTAAATATTAACCGCCTTATAAACGCTTATTTATAGCACGCAAATCCTTTATAGTTAAGTTACTACTAATTAAGGTAAGTGGGCGCCATCTAGTTAACTTACGAAGTAATATTAATATAGAATTACCGCTTAATTAAGGTGCTAAAGAAGGGTTATAAGCGGGTATTGGGTTTACTTAGTAAGCGGATTTCTTACTTTTAAAGTACGTAGACACGTCCTTTTATTTTCTCTTACCATAAGGCGGATCTAATATTGGCTAAGAGTTTTAAGGCATAGTAGCCTAAGAAGAATAGATAATATCTAGTTATAAGAATTATAAGACACTTAAACTAAATGGCTAATATAATATAGATTCTATAGATTTTAGGAGCTTTAAATACAAACCTTAATATCTCTCTAGATGAGAATTTAATAAATTATTTAAATATGTATGTAAAGATTAATACTTAACACTTAGATATTAATTAGAGCTTTACCCTAGTCCTAGTTAAGTTAACAAATAAGTAGAACGCTAGGAAATATTAAATACTAACCTACTAAAGCTGCGTTATATCTAAAACCAAAGGCGAAGATTAAGCACTAGGCTATAAGTTCTAAGCTACGCTTAGTTCAGAGAGTGGAGATTAAACATTAGACTGTAAATTCTAAGCTATACCCGATTTAGAAGGTGGGGATTAGGTATTAGTATATAAATCCTAAACTGCGCCCAGTTTAGAGGGCGGAGATTAAGTATTAGCCTATAAACCCTAAGCCTTAAGGTTTCCTAAGAGCGGAGATCTAGTATTATAACTTAAATCCTAAGCCTTAGGATTTTCTAGGAGCGGAGATCTAATACTATATTGCAAATTCTAAATTTCTAGATTTCCTACTACCTGGGAACTAGTACTACGTTATAGATCTTAAACTTTAGAATTTTTTGTAATTGGAGATCCAGTGCTATATTGCGAATATTAAACCTTAGGCTTATCTAAAAGTTAAGACTTAGTATTGTACTGTAGGCTCTAATACTTAAACTACCCTAAAGATTTAGATTTAATACTCCGCTATAAGCTCTAATATCTAAATTGCTCTAAGGGGTAAGACCTAATGCTATACTATAAGCTCTAATATCCGGATTATTCTAAGGGTTAAAATGCAGAGCTACCTTATAAGCTATAATACTAAGCCTACCCTAGAGACTGGTTTCTAATACTATAGTATAGACTTAAATATCCTAGAGCTGTAGGGAGTTAATATTTATTATTATAGTATAGACCCTAATATCCAAGAGGCCGATACTTAATACCAGATAATAACTAACGCTAATTGTTGCCCTAGGGCTCTTAATACCTAGCCTAACTTTAAAATCCTAGATATCCGCCCTATATTAAAAACTAGACCCAACCATTACGTTACTAGGACTGATATCCGTTATAGGGCTTTAGTATACTTAGCCTAGAGGTGTTCTGCTAGCTAGCTATGCGTTCCTGCTAAATATAGGCTAAGAAGATAATAGTATCGGCAGCCCTACATGCGGGTTTTCGGTAGATATTAATTAAGGTAGCTAGGCTACTTATATTTACGGACTTTAAGCTGCTAATACTATACGCCTTTCCACTACCCTAGACCATAGTAATATCCGCTCTACGCTATCTTTTAATTTACTTGCTAATGCTCATAGCTAACTCTTTACTTAATTTGCCTTTTCTACCTTCTTTTAAATAAAGGCAATAAATTTATCTAAATTATTACTAAGCTAACCACAATTCTAATTAGGTAGGTTTTTCTTAAGTACCTTATAGCTAGTTATATACTAGGCGCAGCTATAAAGAGCAGTAATTTGCTTATTGGATATAATATAGCTTAAGGTTAAATTCCAAACAGTATATTAATATTTCTTCTCTATCCAGTTATAGAACTAGTTTTTTATACTTACGGCAAAGGCCTTTTATTATATCTTCCTCAGAATTCCCTCTATATATAGCTTACAAATATTAAACTCTTTAAAAGCCTATAAAGTAGAATTATAGTTAAAGTAATAACCCTAGCTACTAGTAAACAGAGACTATTCCTTATAGTTCTCTAATATAATCTTTTATAAGCAGCCCTTTTCCTTATTTATAAGAGCATATATATAATAGGAGAGAGCTACTCTTTTCTTAATTTTAGTCTTTAAGCGCCACGCTAGCTTCTTTAGTAGAATATCTATAGGTAGGACTATGGATATTCCACCTAGACTAAGCTCTTGCCCTATATTAGATATAGATATATTAGAATTAGCATTACTATATACGGACACTCTTAAAGATATATCGCTAGCAAAATTAGTAGCCTTATCCTCTTATAATACCTATTACTTAATATAATATTTGCGGCTAAGTTGACTTAGCTAAGATTGGAAGGCTCTACTAGTATAAGCGCGATTTTTAGCTGGCCTAGCAATATCCTTACATAGACCTTTATACCAATCCTTAATTAGAAATATCGCCTTACCTATTTAACTACTACTATAAGCACGCGTCTAAGTCATTGCTATAACATATTAATAAACTTGTCTTTAGGTATACAATACTGCGCAATATAGTTAATATTAGGAATATTAGCGCTATAGGTAAGCGCGTTAGAGGAGAGCAGAATGCGGATTTCCAAGTTAGGCTTTCTTAACTCCTTATATAGTCTATCTTTATCTATAATAGCTAACAATATATAATAAAGCTAAATATCTCTTCTAGTCTACGCTTTCTAGTACCTATAATATACCAACTATAAATAAATTATGTCCCTGCCTAGTAATATTAGGTCCTTTAAATTAAGAAAGATAATTATCTTTAAGATTTGGTGGGGAGTTAGTATATATTAGATTCTCTGCTTAATAGATATAGTGGTATACACGCGGTCTATAACAAAATATAAGCTCTTAAAGGACTTCTTATTTCCTTACTTAACGTATTCTCTAATAATTAATAAATCTAGCCGGTCAATTAATATCCGTTCTATATTAATATTATTTTAAAAACCCGCCAACTCTTAAATAATCTTAAATATTATATTATTAAGCGTTATAGTATAAGCAAACCAAGGCCTCCGCCCTAATAACGACCGCACTTTCTATAGCTATATATACAAACTCTAGAATAAACCCCCCTAATTAGCTATAAGATATACCTTATTAATTACTACTAAGCTAACATACGCGCAAAAGGTAGGGTTAGTAAGAGTTTTATAAAACCTTTTACCAACTAATAGCTTTAGCAATATTAAAATATAGGTATATACTCTAATGCGGATTTCCTATAAAAGACGTATCCTATACGCTAGTAGAACATATCTAATAGTAAGCGAGCCAATAAGAGGTTCTACATTTAACGTCCTTGTTATGCCATAAAGCTATACAGTTATTCGCGATAGCAAGGCCTTGTATAGCCTAAAATAGATATAGATTTAATTCTATAAAGCCTTAATTTAATTAAGGTGTTCCTACTAACAAGGACCGTCCTGACAGAGCGGTATTTTACATAGTAGGTAGCCCCATTTTGTCCTTAGAGGCCTTATAGGTCTTACCTAGTCCTTACTATCGCGAGGCTTCCTTACGGTATTAATTAATAAATCTACAAGGGCCTTCCTAGGCTTCTTTAGCTTTATAGACTTCCTCTTGGCGGCTATACAAGCTATACAGCTTTTATCCCTCTTAAACACCTTAACAGGGCTCTGCCCATGCAGCTCTATAGGCGCCTTATATATACCCTTATCCTCTATACCAGCGGTTGGGTGTGTCGATTTTGTAAGCCGTTTAGAATACGTAAAGAGGAATTTGATAAGAGCAATTCAAAAGGTTTTATAAGCGCTGCGATGAGGCTATTGGCCTACAGAGGCGTTAGAGGATAGCTTATAGTAATTAGAGACGCTTATATTAAGTAGAAAGTGGAAAAGAGGCTTCTAGGATTTAATATGCGTCCTCTAAGTATTATAGTAAGACTATAGTTAATCAACTTAATCAACGCCTCTCATAAAGTAGTTATATATATTAATAAACTTTAGTATCAATAGCTCCTTTATAGCTTCCGTTCCGAAGACTTTTTAAGTTATTTTAGCCCCGGTAGCGGTTATGGTAGGACGTTATCAGTTTCGCCGGACGGTGACTTTACCTATAATAGATAACGTTATTTAGTAAGAGCCTTATTAAGAAGGTAAACAACTTACCATTTAATATAGTACTTATAAAAAGCACCATATCAGCGTCCTTCTAAGTAAACTATATTACCTTACCGTTGTTAACAAGGACCCTATATAGCTTACCTCATTCAATCTAGCTTAAATACACTAGTTTAAGCTCTGAAAGTGACTCGTTTATCTGCTCTAGAGGACATTTTAAAGGCCTTTAGTTTAGCCCTACGGTAGGGCTAAACCCATTAATCTCCTTACGTTTTGTTTTAGTAGTTATAAAGCTAGGCAAGAAGCTTAACGCTTATAAATAGATTATCCAGCCAAATAACGTGCTTATTAGGCCGAAAATAGCGCTATCTAGTAGTCTTATCGTCCTAAAATAGTAAATCTAGCACAACTGCCTAGTCTTTAAAAAGCCTTCCTTATTAGTAAAATGTATATCTAAATCAATAGGGCCATTCTTATTGCCTTTAGCATAAAATAGCCAGTCTAAAATATAGCCCTAATTAGCTAGTACCTATATTTTAAACCCCTCTAGGGTCGGCTTTAATAGTATATTAATAATTTTGTATACGTGGCCGGTAAACCGTTTAATCGTCTTATTAACAGAAAGGTAAGTTCCTGGCTCCTAATACTGCCGACAGCGTTACCATATATACTCACTAAGTATATGGATTTTATTAAAAGGGCTTTCCTTTATAGGATTGTCGAGAGGCTTCGGTTTTAATATATAAAATATACGGTCAAGTTGCTAAAATCGAACGAGGCTTATGTAGCAGTAACGATTTTATACAGCCGTCCCTGTAGGGTTTTCATTCTAATAGTCCTTAATGTCTATTTCTATATAAAGGCCTATATAGATAGTCACTACGAGGTATACTAGCAGCTCCCCTACGATAGTTGGCTTCCATAGACATAGGCGCCTCACGTTCTTCTTTTTTATTAAATACAGCTTTGCATACTTATTTATATATATAGTAAGCTCCTCTAGCAGTTTATCAGTATATATAAGCTTAAATATTTAGTAGGGGTCCTCTGGATTAATGTTATCAGGCAGCTTTGCTCTGCCATTCCTAAGAGGATTATCAATGTGCAGTGGTTTAAAATTAGGCAACGGCCAGGGCTCTGGAGGGCGCTTTTTTGCTTTCCAAGACGGTAGAACGTCATATTTGGGAGGCTTAACAAAGTCTATATTATTGGAAGCACGTTTACAACCTATATTGGCGGTAGATTTATCAAATAAAGCTATAGAGCTGCTTGGTACGTAGACCCTTCATTAATGTTTTAGTGTTCGCGCACGGACCACCAACTCATTGGACGCCACCAGCGCATAGGATAGATATTATCTTAGCGTATATATAAACCGGCCTTATTCTAGGAAGCTCCTTAATCTTTACTTTTTGCTCTATACTAATTATATTAAGTGGTAAGACAATAATTACTATTAAGGCCCAAAGAAGATATGGCATTATTTATATTATTATACTCTTGCTAAATAAGGTTCTTATAATAAGTATTTCATCTTTTTCCTTAAACAGTAGCTACCTAAGGGCTTTAAGCTACTCCGTATGTCTGTAATATAGATATAAAAAAGCAATAGCCTTATTAACCTTACTTAGCTACTAAGCCTTACTCTCTCCGCGAAGCGCAAGAAGCTAGTCTTAAAAGTTCTATAGCCGTCACTCCTAGTCTATTCTATAACTCCTCTAAGTCTAATTATCTAACACCTAATATAGTCGCGGCTATTCTAGCACCTTATTTAACTTCCTCCCTCTCCACTTAGTGGGTTTTGTAACCGACTATGGTACCCTACCAAACCACCACTAACTCGCCTGCATATTGACTCGCTCACCAACACGCTTACCAACTCGGTCACTAACTCGCTTACCGACTCAGTCAATTTCCCCTTTATTGTCTACACCTTTTATGTATATATACCACCTAATTTCCATAGATTTAGAATCAAGTTACTTAGTTAATTCTCTCACACTTACACTATTACAGTTATAAGCCCGGCCTGCCTACCGTACTGCGTCTAATCTTTATATTTAGCGCTTACTAAGCAATCAATTTACCACCTCATTTAAGAAGTCACTACTTCTACCACCTTTGTAAGTGTTTTGAGCTTCTTCCGGGTACTGCTCTTGTACTTGTAATTACTTTTAAATTAAAACTAAATAATAACCTCTACCACCTGACCGACAAATGAACTAATGAATTAAATCGTTAAAATAAGGTTTTGCTAAGACGCTAACCTAGACCCTGCCTGACCTGTTAAATTTCTAAAAATAACAACTATAAGCGAATTAAAAATCAACGTTATTCTTAACTAGTCATCTAACTGGATGCAATAGTTCTTTATTATTTAAGATACTGCTAAAACCAATAAGGTATGGCAGTATATTGACCTATCTAAGACGAAAGATAAGCTTCTAAAGTTAGAACCTCCGAAATAACCTATACTGAAAGACGTACTACCCACTGCTACCTTAATAGCTTAACTAGACTAAATTAAGCTTACTGCATATAATTAACTCTACGTAGAGTATAAAGATAATCTCCATATACATTAAAAGCAAGAGCAGGCTATTAGCGATATTAGTAACTATATTGTTTGATTAATATCGGTAGACTACCTTCCCTTTATTAATGGCCTCGATATAGTATATAAACGGCTTTAAGTATTGAAGACTGTACTAGCCCCTACTACCTTAGGTTAAAAGCATAACGTCATTAATTAATACACGGCTCTTAAAGCCTATAATCCAAATTAGAGCATTAACAAATGGTTAAATAACTGGCGAAACGTCTACAAACTTACTAAGCAATTGGAGCTACTAGATGTATAAGGATTTAGACCATACTACGATTTTGTATAAGCAATTAAACCTATCTCTTCTAGTTTTGCTAGAGTACTAGAAGTAGACCTTATCTGAAAAGAATAAAAGGATAAAAACGTCCCATTTATTACTAACCTTATTAAAGAATTTAAGGAGCACTATTGCATGTAGCAGATAGCTTCTTCTTCCACCGCAACTGCCAACCACTCTATATTTGCAACACTTCAAAATAGTTCCCCTGCCTTACTAATAAAGACATGCCTCTATAGTAAAGAGTACCTATTTTAAGAATGCTAATATCTAATTAAGAACCTAAGACCCTATGGGTGGGTACCTAATAAGAAAATACAACAACAGATTAACGAAAAGCTTATACAATATAAGAGACTTACTACTGCTATTAAGAAAGCACAAAAGGAGGCTTCCTAGAGGATGCCTATTACCGCTGCTAATAATAAGATTATTAAGATCTGATATCCTCTTTAAATATAGTCTCCTAAGAGACTAGGGAGGACACCTCTTTAAATATAGTCTCCTAAGAGGCTGAGGAGGACATCTCTTTAAATATAGCTCTATATTCAGAGATATAAAGCTAGGGAGATATATTTTTAATAACTATTAAATCCTAAACTCTTTTTTTACTTCTATTTTGGTACAGTTTTTACCTTTATTTGTTTTCTATAGCCTTGACTATACTGTTAAATCTAGAGGGGGGTGTAACTAACTATGGTACCCTGCCAAACTACTACTAACTCGCCTGCATATTGACTCACTTACTAACACGCTTACTAACTTAGTTACTAACTCGCTTACCAACTTAGTTAATTTCCCCTTTATTGTCTATACCTTTTGTATATATATACGACCTAATTTCCATAGATTTAGAATTAAGTCGCTTAGTTAATTCTCCTACACTTGCACTGTTATAGGTTTTAGTGCTAGTATATAGTAGATTTGCCTGGATATCTATAGCTTAGTAGTTGGCGCGCAATAAGGTTTTTGTTACGGCGCTGGTGGAAAACAGTAGATTATGGCAGTGAATTGTAGCGGACAATCGCAGACAGTTTTAGACAATCTCGGATAGTATTACGGTACTGGCAAATTGCTGTAGATTGCGGTTATGTGACGCGAAGATCGCATAAAACATTAAGCGGCGCTGCTCTTCTTCTCCTTTCCTCTCTCTAGCTTTGGATTCTCGTTTATAGACAATCCAATTGTATAGGCTTGCGCGACCCTCTTGCCGTGCTCGTGCCTTAATTAACTAAGTCGCTAACATTATTTAAAGCTTATTATTACTCTTTCTTCCTAAGAAGGAACTTAAAAATATCTATTTATAAAACCATAAACAGAATAAGGACATAGAATAGGACCCTAAGGATATTACTAGGACTATAAGGATAGGACAGACCTAAGAACCAAAAGAATATAAATAGAACGCGAAACCTAAGAATAGGATACGTATAGACTAGAACCCCTAGAAAATAAATAAATACCAGAAATTACCTAAAACCCCTACTACTATGCCAAGAAATGCAGTAGCTGGCAAAGTTACTATAGGACCCGCAAATACCTCTAATAGTGAAATAGTCGCCATCTTAACCCCCTAGGAAGAGCTCGCAGCAGCTAATACCAAAATTAAATAGCTTTGAGAGCTGCTTAAAACCAGAGACACCCCTATACCTAGTAAGGAGTTATTAAATACCTAGAGACTTGTTATGGTCCTTAAGGCCCTAGCCTAATATACAGTATTAGTATTGTTATGGTCTGTAAAGGTTACAGACCCCCCGTTACTTATAGATGGAACTAACCCTATATTTAATAACTGGAAGCTTTAATTACAGGATAAGCTTAAAGTTAATGCGGACTACTTCCCCACTACTTAAGCTAAGATAGCCTGCGTCTTTGGCTGTACTGGCGGAGATGTATAGACGTACCTATGTCCGCGATACGCCTAGGACTTGGCAGATCCCTTCCTCTTTGGAGACGAGATAATTGACTACTTGTCTTCTATCTATAAGGACCCCTTTAAGGTATAGAACGCCCGCCTTAATTATAAAGCTCTTAATATAAAGATAACGGAGACCTTTTTAGCCTTTTAGACCCGCTTTCTATACCTAGCTGGCTAAGCCTAAATTCCCCATAAAGACCTAATGCTGGACCTCTTTAACAAGCTTACCCTAGACCTACAGCGCGCCGTACTACCAGTTTTTACTACTATATAGACGCTAAAGGTACTTATAGACTACTGCCTATCTATTAACTAAGGCCTCTGTTAAATTAAGGCATAAGCTAAGTGGTATAAAGCTAGAAACTCTCCAAACTAGACTATAAGCACTATATAAACGGCCTATAACACTTTAGCATAATCTGCAACTCCTACGGTACTAGCTGTATAGCCTGCCGTTAATTTAGCAGCTAGCTGTGCAGCTAGTCCTACTATAGGTCTGGCGTATACTTGGCCTATATATAATAACCCCTATAAACAGGCCCTTAGTAATCAAGGAGCTTGCTTCTTATATGGCTAGAAAGACTATTTTGTAAAGGATTGCTAGACAAAGGCAAAAACGGGCGAGGTTCTATTAATTTAGGAGAATAGTATAGAGTTGGAAAAAGAGGAACCCTAGAGAAAGACTCCTCTCTAGGGTTAAAAGGAATTAATATATTATATATTAATCTAGGTTAGCTAGTTAGTAGAAGAAGCTACACTATCCCTTATACTTTATTTTATAATAGATATTAAGTTTTAACCTCTACTTTAGCTAACTCTAGAGTAAATGCCTTTACCTTAATAGATACCCAGTACGCCGTAAAGCTAGCTAAATTTTTAAATACGCCTCTTAAGGAACTGCCTAAACCAGTTCCTATTCGCGGGTATAACATTGGGAAAATATTCGCAGGATGAGATTTAAGTAGACTTTGATTTTCGCGTTTCGCGTAATTGACATACAATTTAACCAACTTAACACGCAATTAACCAACTTGACACGCAATTGACCAACTTAACACGCAATTTAACTAACTTAATATGCAATTAACTAACTTAACACGCAATTCGACTAACTTAACACGCAATTAACTAACTTAATACGCAATTTGACTAACTTAACATGCAATTAACCAACTTGACACGCAATTTAACTAACTTAACACGCAATTAACCAACTTAATACGCAATTTGACTAACTTGACATGCAATTAACCAACTTAATATACAATTTAACTAACTTAACATGCAATTAACCAACTTAATATGTAATTTAACTAACTTAATATATAATTAACTAACTTGACAACTTTAAAAGCTAACTATATATTTCTTAACACGCAATTAACCTACTTAGCAACTTTAAAAGGTAACTATATATTTCTTGACATGCAATTAAGGTAAAGTTATAT
>Ga0307507_10007438_pt1 | contig 15942 bp, 25 predicted proteins | sample 7_EM_MG_FD_207223 | JGI IMG/M metagenome (GOLD analysis project Ga0307507, IMG submission 207223) | Populus trichocarpa ectomycorrhiza microbial communities from riparian zone in the Pacific Northwest, United States - 7_EM | ecosystem: Host-associated > Plants > Roots > Unclassified | place... | reverse complement strand
AGGTGATTGGATTTTCTTCAAGTTGGTGCATCAGTTTAAGCGTCGTCGGTGAAATCCTGACAGAAAGTCGTGTTGATAACATGAGCATCATGATGGTTCAATGAATCCCGTGCAGTCATTTTCGGTTGACATGACTATTAGGGAAATCCTAAATAGCATTTAGCCTCATGTCTTTCTACGATCTGAATTCGACTGCATGAATTGTTTTGAAAACTGGAAGGGAAATTTTATCAAAATTGGTTTCGTGGCTTGCAAAAACAAGAACTCCTATATATATCGAACTATGTATTGGACCTTTCAAGGTGTAATTGCTGCGGCCAAATCTGTAAACAAAGTTTCAAGACGCAAAGCCTCATGGCGTAGGAGGGTAACATTTCTGTCGCATGTAATGGCCTCCGTCAACGCAGGTAATGTCGTCGCCCCGTAACCTATAGCATTGAACAATCAGAACACGACATTTCCAACTCTGAACACCATCCAACTTACCAAGCCACTTTCCTGGAGAAACACCAAGGTGCCGATACCATTCTCTATCCCTGATACCTCCTTCAGAAATAAACCCACGTTCAAACATAATGAGCTTTCTGTTGGCCGCTACGATACGTTTCGCAGCTTTCACGAACTTGGAGAAGGGGAAAGGAAGACTGGTAAGGGCTTTCTTCAGCTGCGGGGATTCAAGGGATTCCTCGTCGACGTTAGCTGCAAACTCCAGATATTCTTCCCATGATTCAGCATGTCTTAGGCTCAACAGTTGAAGCTCGCTGTCGGTGGGAGGCGGGACGCCGAAAATCAGTTTAATCTTGTTGGCAACAAGGCGGAGGAAGCCAGTTCGTCGCTTGAGTGACCTTCGGAATTGGCGGCCAGGGAAGATGATCCTAACGAACTTTTTGAAATCTTCCTCAGCTGCTGTCTTCTCGGTATCGAGTTTCAAGCTAGCCCCTTGAAGTTTTCGGATAGCTGCCCGTAGTGAGGAAAACGAGATATCTGTGGTCTTGTCGTCAAATGATCGTAGATCTTCGACTCTACAATTTTTGATAAGACAAGGTCGATACGAGTGACAAGGTGACAAGGAAACATACTTATCAAGATAGTTATCTAGCTCCAATGCATATTGAGTTGTGTTGAGGGGCAGAATAAGGGCGTCAGTAAGTCTTAGACCAACAAGACCAAGATACTTGGCGACTGCAACCTACACAAATCATCAAACATGCAAATAAATAAATGAGAAAGCGAAACGGACATGGCGATGGAAACCCGGATCTCCGTATCTCTCTTCCCATGCTAGAGTATCATAGATGGAATGGTAATGATATACTGGGTCAGACAATGTGGGTTTAAAGCCAGAATCCAGGCTGGCCACTCCGAGTCTGTGAAGGAATACCGTGTAGTCACTACCGCTGCCGAGAGGGAAAACCTTTGTCTCCGAGGCTCGCATCTCTTCCTGCTGTTTGTTGAACATTTCCAGGATTTCCTCGTCAATGATATTGTTCCGATCTTCAAGGAAACCTTTGAGAGGCCCTTCATCATCAATCGCGTCCCAGAGTGTTTTCCCGGCTTTCGTCGGATGCGGAACGTCTTCTGAGGATTTGCGAATAACATGCGCCAGGGAGGGCGTTCCAAAAACTTTAAACTGAGACCCAGATACAGCATTGTCGACATTGAGGTAGGCAACAACATGGTCGGAAATCCATTTTGCAAAATCTTCGCCCCACTCAGTGCTTCCGATAAGACCGTACTAAAAAAAGCTGGTTAATGGGGCTGAAATTGAGAGAGGGAGCACACTCACCTCTTCGGCATCCCAGCTCGCAATGACAACTGCAGATGTGAAAATCAGAGGAAATGTGATGCCATCCTGGCGAGCACTCACCAGTACGAAGTGGCTTCCACCCTTTCCGTAGTAAGCCACCAAAGCCGCGAACGATCTCAAGGAGCGAGACAGTCCCACTAATGGGGTCACCTGCACCCATGACCCATGCTATCGAGTGGCCATAAAGTCAGTTGAAAGAAATACGGACAGAAGTTGACATACCATCGCGGTGACACCCTATGATAACAACTTCATTTTTGATATGCCCAGGAATCGCAGCCATGGCATTCCAAATTGGTGTGACTTTGGTATCCACTAGAAAACAGTCAGATGTCGTGATTTAGGACGGTCAAGCACATACCGTAGTTTGCCAATCGAAGGTAGTTCTTACTGGCTTTACCGCTAAGAACTTTCTTTCCATCCGGAGTTGAGGTGTATATGCCGTTGATTTCATCAAGTAGTCTTTGCGCATTCTGCCACGAAATCGGCAAACTAGGAATTTTTGGGATATTTGACCCTTCTATGCGCTCCGCGTCTTCATATGCGGGATAACCTGGGGTCGTGGGGTCTCCTGGATATATTGACAGATATTGTGCGGAACCACGTTGTATAGAAGACGGATTCCGAGCAGGACCAGCAGGATAGGGAGGATAATCATTCGCAACAGTTACATATCCATCGTCGCGTGGATCAGAGTACATTAGCACACCTATCGCCCCCAGTTCTTGAGCACCTTTGATCTGCAAGGTGTCAGATAGGAAAGAATCGTATAAAAAGAGAAAATTACTTTGAGTCCTCTGAAAAGCCGACCATAACGTGCGATGACAATCTTTCCAGTTAGGTTTACACCTCGTGCAACGAGCCCTGCGAAGTCTTCATGTGAGCCGTAATTCACAAAAACGAATCGGCCAGTGACATCGCCGTTTGCGCTGAGACCGTGCCATGGTGGGATGGTAGACTTGTATTTATGAGCATCTGGATCTCTAGGATCGCCATCCTCTTTGAGGTCAGCGTTCCATAAGACCTTGCCACTGTCATCCAAGATCTGGAGAGCTTGGTCCAGACCCGTGTTTAACAGTGGATAATAAGTATCTATCCACGCAGTCGGATGTGTAAGGGCATCAGGTGTTGTCAAACGAAGTGTTGCATTGCGGGACAACTCCGAACCGGCTTTGTAGATGGGGAGAGTGTCAGGTATAGGAATACCGAGTTCATCGTGAAAGCGGTGAAGGACCGACTTCGCATCTAATTCATCCTCCAAGCTACCAGCTAGATGGGGGTGGGTAGCATACTGGCGTGAAGTTTCGAGCGCGCTATTTGTATTTGGGATGGATCTATACACCAAGTAAGTCGTTCATGGTCGAGCTGAGCATTGAGCAAAAACTCACAGAAAAAGTTCTTCGCGCTCCTGAATGCTCATACGTCGCCGAGGGAATGGGAAGCGAGGTCTGTCTAACAACGAATGAAACCAAGAGCAGGCCCGACTCTTGGAAACGACAGTGCCACGGATAAGAATTCTGAGAACGAACAGTAACAGCAGAACTCCAACAACATGCAATATGCCCCGACGTTGAATCCTGCTCCATTTGCCGCCAGCAGCAGGAGGTCGGGTGTTGTCCTTGGCAGCCTTACTCTGAGACCCTATCCGTTTCTCCTCGTCGGCCATTTCTACGATGGTAGTCTGGGCCGAACAAGCGTGATAGGCTAAAAATAGTTTCATCATACATCTACCAAAACCAATGACCTTGTTTGGGCGACTTGAAAACAAGGCAGTTGGTGTATTCGCAGTTGCGCTTCCGCTCTCCCTGACAATCTTCACCTATGTGCGCGAAATTGTACCCCTCTATGGTTTGGAACCAACAACTCTGCTGCTAGAGGCGGTCACCTTCGCCGCCATATTATTCTCATCAATCCAACCATTCCCAATACCTTTGAAAACCAACTTGATTCTAACAGCCATTGCATTTACCCTTGCCCCGAATGCGACGTATTGGGTCGCTGTCTGGACAGCTCGAAGAAAGGATCCAATCTGGGGTCCGGCAGTTACTCATGCTTTGGTTTTGGCACCGTTGACTTTCTTACTCTCAACATTGGCTGTTGAAATGGATAATCCTGATGCAAAAGTATGTTCTGCCATCGTATTTACTGCCCCCAACACGAAAATTGATATTCTCAAATAGCCAGGAGCCTCTCCCCGTCCTTCCCCTGTTCTACGAATCCTCCGTGGAATAATGACCTTCTTCGTCTCCATTTTAATATTCCAACGAATGTGGTACCCATCCTCGATTTTTCACAAGCTCTCAGGCAATCAGATTGTAAGACCCCAATTTATTTTTGGCTTTTTCCGCCTTTGATTTGATTCTCCCAGTTCCTTTTCCTGGCGGCTGTATTTTATTCTCTCTGGCTTTCTTTCGTGTCAATCAGACGCAAAACAGGATCCAAGAATATCAAAAAAAGCAAGACTAAAACGTCCTCGATCTCAGATACGCAACTGAAGACAGCCATGGTGGTTGCTTTCCTGGCATTCTGGTACAACATTCACTCATTCTTTGACAACCCTGTGTTACCCCACCCTTTGCAAAAAATCTATACCCATCCGAAAAACCCACTCCGAATTTTGTCGGCAGAACAATCCGTTACTGGACTGATTACAGTAGCCGAATGGTTGCCTCCTGCCCACAAGGAAGGGGACGATGTAATGCACTCTGCTCGCTATCTTCGTGCATCTCATTCACTCCTTGGTGGTGTTTGGATTCAAGAAAAGGTAGAAACCATTGGTAATGCAGAGCCAGTGAGAGATTCACGCAATACTCCGCTTGGAGATTCGATCTACGCGACATTTGTGTTGCAGGAAGCTGCCCTTTTAGTAAATAATGCAAAAGGTGTCTGGAATAATGGTCTTGTTATGTGAGATCTTTCTTGCCTACATTTTCTGCATCTCATCTTCTGGTTCAGTGGTCTTGGGACTGGAATTTCTGCCAACGCATTGATGCGACGCAAAATCCCGACAACCATTGTGGAGATTGATCCAGCCGTCTACAACGCTGCACGGAATTGGTTCGGACTTGCTGATCCAGGATTCGGTCGAGTCTTCCTTGAGGATGCTCGATCTTGGGTCGCAGATAAACTTGCTAACATAAAGGCAGGGAAGGACGAAATTTTGTATGACATTGTCATTCACGACTGTTTCTCTGGAGGCGGAGTACCTCAACATATATTTACTATTGAGTTTTGGGATGACCTGGCCACTTTGATGGCTCCAGGATCGGTGTTGGTAGTTGTGAGTTGGTTTTCAAACTTCCCTGGAAAAGTCAAACTGACAACTTCAAAAGAATTTTGCTGGGATAATTAATTCCGAGCCTTCTCGCCTCGTGATTAACACGTTGGAGAAGAAATTTGGTCGATGTCGGGCCTTTCATGACAACTTCGAATCGATGGAGGGTAAATATGATACTGAATTCCTTAATATGGTACATTTTCTCTCGTCCCCCAATTTACCCCACTACCACTGGTTTCTACAGGTCATATTTTGTAGCCAGTCTTCTGGACCATTGACCTTCCGATCTACAAGGCCTTCAGACTGGCTTGGGTCACCGTTGCGGCGACATATCTTTCAGACCCTGGAATCACGCGAAGTGAATCTCGATGTAATAAGGACTACAGCAGATGACGAAAAATATGTCCTCACCGATGTGAATAATACGCTCGGATCTCTGCAGAACAAGCAAGGTGCCCATCACTGGAAACGTGAGAGATTCCCTTCTTTTCTTTAAATCCTGCTTCTCACTTTTGTTTTTTTTTTATCAGTTATGAGAGGAGTTTTATCTGACATTCACTGGGAAACATTCTAGTACTAGAACACAAATATATTATTTCGTGACAAAAGTCCATGTTATTTACATAAGACCACTTTAGTACCATTCCATCATCAGCTGCTTGCCCCATTACGTCCACGGCTCTTCATGTTGTGAAATGTCAGACCAATCTCGATTATCGACTCCTTCGTTGTCCTCGTCTGGGCGACTACCACCCATCGCCCGACCTGACTGGCCTTGGGCGGCACGGACATATTCCCAGAGAAGTCAGCAAGCTTCCCCACATCTTGGAATGCAAGGCTCCAGCTTATCAAGTAATTGGGATGCAAGGTCCCCCATGTCTTCGAACAACAGTCAGACTGGTTACACTGGTTTACATCAATCTCAGAGCACGTCCACACCTAAACCACTTATGAACCCTGTGAATTTCGAATCCACAAGGCAGTGGACGTTTACGGTGCGAACTCTTCTTAATTTCCCTCTCGGGCATAATACGATTCTTCAATTTGAAGGGCTTCGAGTGGGCTGTTCGTGATGTACACAAAATCAGAGACTTTGTCGAGGGAATCAACAATATTGGAGAAAGCCATGGAGACTTTGAGGTCCTAAAACAATCTCCCATGCTGGGAGATGGGAAGTTTAAACTGGAAATCGGTATGTTAATGCGTTTATCTTTTCCAATTCTATGATTTACTCGTTCCATATAGCTCCTACTGTTTTAGCCGACGGTGCGACGTCGAGCACAACAACTCTGTCACTGTATATAACATCGTTGATGGTCGACTTTACGCAGGACGATTACGAAGCATGTGCATCTTTGGTGGCCGCGGTCAAATGTCAAGACGACCTTGCAGGTCAAAGGGGAGCACGGCCAGACTGGGTATGGGAATTCTGGCAGAATGATTGGGTCTTTCGAAGAGGTAGTGAAGTCTGGGGTGAGTATTCTGAATAAATCCAAAACTAGTATCTTTAGAACATCTCACTTTTGTAGAATGTCCATTACCTTCCCTTACTTCACTGCTGGAGAACCCTAGGATCAGAGAAACAGATTCTTTAGTGATCTGCGTTCAAATCCATTGCCCTATTGGCCCGTCGATTCCACAACAACCTTCAGTCTATTATGTACCAAAGGATCTCTTAGACGGTCTCGAGGCCTCCCTGGATAACCCCAGTCAGTTGCTTGTAAGACCATCTTGAGACGTAAATCTAATTTTCGTTCCAGATACCGGCGATGTCCGTTTCATATGCTTGGAAAGGTACACTAGTCAGGAAGAAAATCCCAACCCCCACATCCATCCATCTATGTCCTCTAGCTCCTCTGGGACATCTTCCCCATTTTCGGGCTACGCAACCGCTCGCAAGAGAATCATTTATGCCCATTCGGATATACTTATTCGCCGTTCAGAATACTTTGCGACCATGCTGTCCTCCTCTTTCGCGGAAAACTCCGCGCCAGTGAACAGCGAAAGAAAAGTCTACACCGTTATTGTCGAGGAAGCCGACTTTGAAACCATGTATTGGCTCCTGAAATATTGTTATGCAAATTGGCTTCTTTTCAAGCAAGATGACGACCCTCGCGCGGCTGTTGAAGGAGTAGGTGCGGGCTGGAGTGTCAAGTGCTTAAACGACCATCGAGGGGAATGGGAATGGAAGACATTCCACAAAGCAGGATCAAGTGAAGATGCTGGTGACAACAAGAGTGTAGCCAGTGGTGAGAGTCTGCCGGTTAGCTCAGCAGTTAGTCACTCGACTAGTGCTAAATCCGAAGCCTACCATCCCAACGTCTCCACGAACATGGTCACCGTTGGTAGCAGCAAAACTAGTCCATCTAAGACGACAATTCCTCCCAACCCTTCTCGCCATGCCTCAACCAGTTCAGGACGTCGAACTAGTGCTCCAAATACGTCGAGTTCAGTGACACTAAGTGTAACAACAGGGGGTTCTAGCATTCCTCGTGCAAAACCTCTTCCGAACATCGCACAACCCAATACTTTCCCTTCAGCAGCTCATTATCCAGTATCACCACGGTCAGGCAGGTCTTCCTCGATACCAGATCCGCACCAGCATCCAACTCCAGCGCCGCCCCCAGCATCGGCCCTCGCAATATATCAAACGGCCCATCGATATGTTATGCCCCATCTTGCAGCCTTGGCCTTGGAACATATCATGTCGACAATTACTCCCCATTCAAGTTTTGCATTGTTACTCGCCACTTCTCTTTGGGAAGAACTTCGCAGTTTGATTGAGGTGTGTCTCAAAGATAATCAATGTGATTTTACTTACTTTCTCGGGTAGGACTATGTTGTTGAGAGATGGGATGAAGTGTCAGCCTCCATGGAATTTGAACAATGCTGTAAAGAAGTTGCCGCTGGAGAGTAAGTCCACATCCTTCTTGCTATTTCCATATTATTACTTAAAAAGTTGTGTAGATGGGGTCCTGATGGTGGAAAGACATTAATGTCAGTCTTTCGTCGACTGAAGTCTCCAGCTGCCTAGAGTTAGTAAATTATTCCTGTAATACTTTTGATAATGAGGTACAAATTCCAACGGTTGTGGAATTCAATAAAGGCTTCCAGTTCTAAGTTACTATGCGCTTCCCACGTGCCAACCTTGACCTGGAGCGCTCCGATTTCATTTTCTTCTGTCACATTCTTTCGGTACCATTCTTCGTTGACGTTCAATTATGCCAGTCTCCGAGGTAATAGACCTCACTTCGCTCTCAGATTCCGATGCGGAGAATCCAAAAACGCAGGCTGACGACAACGACGCAGGCGAACGGGCTTCAGAAGGATCCGAGGACAGTGAGATCGAAATCACACTGAATGCAGAGACCCGGGCCCAACTTCAAAAAGCAATTGCCACGATATCCGAAGCGCGCTTGCGCCGGCTATTAACCCAACTCGTGGAGACTGACATCACAATAGAGGCAACACTTTCCAGGGAACTTTTGACATTAGCGAGACGGAGCCAGTATGTCGTGCCTCGATGGGAAACTTGTGCGAATTGTGATGAGGAATATGACATCAATGTCACTCAACGCACATCTTCTTGTGTGTTCCATCCAGGTGAGCTGTCCGGAGTAACCTCTTGGAATGACATTTTCAATTTTGTTTCCATGGAAAGGAGAATTGGAGGTGTGCGAGGAGTCCTTTGCCGACTGGGACGAGGACGTTCATGGGCCTATGGATTCGAGCATAAATCGGAGAGAGTACCCAGAAAATTTTATGTGGTCTTGCTGTGAAGGAGATGGTTCCAGTGACGGCTGTGTACAAGGTATTCATCATCCTGCCGTCCCAAGAAAGAGGAAACGCTTTGAATCTTGACTCTTTTCGTATGTTCCTCTTTCTCCGCTTTCTGGGGGGGAAACAATAATTATTCACAATTATGTCCTTTAGGATTGGAATCATATTGCCGGAGTGGATCTTCGTGATCAATATGAGGGACCATGTCTCCATTTCCGAATCTTTATTGTTGTTTTGATTCGATTATTCAACGATCGGCCGCTGCCAATTCAAATTAGAGGCACATATGAATCGATCTCTGAACAAAAAGCTTATAGCCGCACTACATATATAAAAGCCCATACACATTCTCGTAATTTGACCATCGCCCTCGCCACAGGCCCACTGCCTACGACAATGTCACTCTCGTTCTCTTCACCACCCTGGTCTTATGATTCCACCTCTCCTTATCCTCCGAGCTCACCCTCCACCTCCGATTTCGAATATGACGGAGAGTCAACTCATGCTACGGCTTATCTTCATTCCTCGATTGCCATCTTACCTGAGGCAGAGTTGCGGAATCTTATGTTGAAGCTTGCAAGCAAAGACCCGCACTTTCAACGCGCCATCACGAAAGAACTTTCACGTATTGAGGCAGAATTCTCTCCCACGTTACCGACGACACCGACGCCCGCGAAGCAACGCAAATGGCATCGAAAATCGCGCCGAAATGTGAAGAACCTATCGATTTCTACAAAGTCATTGTGTGCGCAGCTGCACCATGAGATTGAATACACATACCATCCTGGTACGCCCGTCCAGGCTCAGCGCCTGCTTGCACCTAACATTCTCGGATGCACTTTTTTTCAGGTCGTCTCGAAGAAGAAGTCTATGAGTTCATCTCAGTGCTTCCTGACAAGACTCACGTCGTCCGCAAAGTCACGATGTGGAGTTGCTGCGACGATGACGAGTGGAGTCCGGGGTGCATATCAGCCCCCACAGCATTCCCTCTGCATCGTATGGATTAACCGAGCTACGGCATGCAGCCATTTACCGAACGGCGTTAGGCACGTTCATCATAATGTGCATTCCAACCGGAACGCTCTGGAGTTTCTGGGTGCACGCAACAATCTTCGTCTTTCTCAGCTTGTCAAATGGCTTACCTTTTTCTATACATATACCCTTTCACGATTTCCATATCATGTCAATGATCAAACGCAGAGCACAACACATTTCCTAATGCATTCATTTCGGTAGTTTTCAAACAAATGGTATTTTTCAGTTGCTAGTTGCTGGACTATAGTGAGTTATTATTGTAAACAGAAATAAGCAAATGACCGCACATGAGATCTCAAAAGCGTCCGACCTTTGGTATAACTGACTTCAGCCAAGAACACAAGTCATCCAATTCTTTTGGACATGCAGAATGCTGCATTCCCTGATATGTCTTGCATCTCAAGCCAACAACGTCCTTGTCACCGTCACCAAGTTCTTTGATCCCGCAATCATTCTTCAAGAATGAAACGGATTCCTGACACAGTTTATACAGGACGAGAGGATCGGCTGTTCCATGACCCCAGAAAATCGGAATTGATCTCGCGTGGTCAGACAACATCTACAGTAGGTACCGCTGAATCAGGTTCTGTTACAATAAGAAGTGTTTGATGCTAACCGTTTTGAATTTGTGGTGGAGCGGCAGGAACCCACTGAGTACAGCAACACCAGCTAGCTTCCTGTCTGAAGTCAAACCTGTAAGAAGTGACATTGCACCTCCCTGGCTGAACCCTCCAAGAACGATTCTGCTGGCATCGAGACCAGCATCAGTCTCGGCAGTTATCAATTCGTTCAGTCGACTTGACGATACGAGCATGCCATTTTCATCCTGCTCTGAAATGGAACCGAAGGATTTGATATCGAACCTAGCATACTGAGCATGAGATATCTTCAAGAATGACACATAGTCGAGTATACCAAGAGGGCATCACCATGCCGGCGTTTGCTGTGACGGGTTGGGATTGTCTAATCGTCCAGGATCAATTTAGTGGAAGTAAAATGAGCATTCAAAAGACATAGTATCAACACGATGTTGACATACGCGTGGGGTAAGATCCATTTCACATGGTTCAACTCAGGGTCCTTGCTGAACATCTGAGCCACGGGCTCCCAACCATGACCCGAATCACCAAGTCCCTAAAGCAACTACTCAGCTACTGCGTCGATTGAGTAAGTATATTTCAGGGCGTACATGCACGAATATGACGGTTGCTGTGTGCTTGGTAAGAGCGTTCACAGTAAGATATTTGAGAGTAACAGACATCGGTGAACAGGTAAAGTTTAAGTCGGAGAGATCAAGTTCAATGTCACGTGATCAAATGTGCTGTGCTCAATCCCAAGTACTGATTACTGTCGACCACCATGAGCAATCTTGAGAGTAAGTCGCATCTTCCTGTAGCTATGCCACAGCTGAAAATTTGTCTGTAGAAACTCTTTTTCAGTTAAAAGTAAACCAAAATATTTCTATCGACGCTGATTTGTTCATCTAACTCCCTGCGCAGTTCACCGCAAAGACGCTCAATCGGCAAGCCAAAAAGGCACAGAAAGATGAGAATGGTGAAAAGTCACGGTTAAAGAGGGTGCGTTCCTGTCATGACTATGGTCCAATACCTAATATTTCATCAACAGGCCTTGCAACAAGGCAACATCGACGGTGCAAGGATCTATGCTTCCAACGCCATCCGCAAGAAGAGCGAAGCTCTCAACCTTCTTCGACTTTCGAGCAGGATAGATGCAGTCGCTAGCAGAGTTGAAACAGCTGTGACAATGCGCCAGGTGACGGGAAATATGTCTTCTGTTGTAAGAGGAATGGACCAGGCAATGTCAAGCATGAACCTCGACAAGGTGAGTCCATTCCTCCCTTAATATGTCCCTAATAATCTCAACGAATAAACTTTAGATATCAATGATAATGGATAAATTCGAATCTCAATTCACCGACCTGGACGTCCAAACTTCCGTAATGGAAGACGCCATGAGTTCCACTACCGCTGTTTCCACCCCTCAAGACCAAATCGACCAACTTCTTCGTCAAACAGCTGAGGAGGCCAATATAGAATTACAACATGACCTAGCAGCGAAAGATCTCTCCTCAGTGCCAGACCTCTCCGTTGCATCTAGTCAGAATCTGAAAAATGAAGACGATAAACTCGCGGATAGACTGAGAGCACTACGACCAGCTGTGTAAATATTTGACATAACAAGAATGTATGTATTTAATGTAGGCAGTGAGAACTCTTAGCAAATTGTATCCAAGTCTGCGATTGCGAAGAAACATCGATGATAAAGGTCGATAATCTTGATATTCTACCGTAATACATATTCCAGAAAGAAAAAATAATACATAAAAATATGGCTTTCAAAGATTCCTGTCTTCGAGTTCTTTCCCTCGTAATGGCACACCAGGCTAGTGTCTTTAAATATATAAATCATCCCTTGGGTTGACCCAGCAACAATGAGCTTGAAGATAATGCATAATTTGCGGTCGGCTTGCGCAAAGGCATTGCGGAAATGACTACAATCGGAAACCGAGGGTTCAAATGGCCGCCGCGGAGAACGTGAAGGTGATCTATTCAAAGGCCCAATCACCATAGATAACACCAACATCCAGAGGTGCGAAATTTGGGAAAAGGCCCTGCGACAGGTCAAGACCCCACTCGGGACAAGATGGACACTTTGCAAAAGGGTTGAGCTTGGAAGATCGGACAGTAGCGAACACTTACCATATCGACAACAGTCGCATATTTGGTTACACCATTGTAAGTCATTCTTATGCGTTTTCCGCAAAAATTTTGATTCATGTTCTGGGAAAGAGATAATGAACAAACTGGCAGAGTATGGTCATTCGGTAACATCAAAGCTCACCGAACCACTTAAAGCGACAATCTTTGTAATGAAGATCAACGATCCGAACGCAAAATTTAGATGATTGTTAAACATACTGCGTCATTATTATATCGAAATCCACCGCAGTAAACTCTGATATAACCGGTAAGATTTATTAATAACCCTGTGCCAATAAAATGTACCCACTGGTTACCGGTCTGGACATTATACCATGTCCACCGCGTACCACCTCGTTTCGCCAGGTCGGAAATCGCAGGCTGAATGTTTTCGTCCTGAGGTTTAGCAGTGGGGCTTGCCAGAGTCCCAAGGGAAAATACCATCATGAAAATGATTGGCATCAGGTCGAAAAGCCTTGGAAGCATCATCATTGCAAGTGGTTCGAAAATTTAAGTGGGTGTCGAAAGGAAAGGGAAGGAGGTCGATGCAGAAAAAATCCAGTGGACGGGTTGGCTTTATACTTGTGAGTGTATCTAAGAAACGGGTAGCCAGCATAAGTTTGTCGCAGCCACTAGCCAATTTCACGACCCCGAGAGAAATAAGAAACCCAAGGGCCGAGTCATGCGAGAAAGAAGCACAGATAATTAATTGAGTGGCGCAGCAAAGTTTCTCGCCAAATCATACAGAAATAACTCCCAATAGTCGATTCGGTCAGCTGCGTAGCGGTTCCATAGATAGATGATTATTGCGACACCTCGAGGATGAGTTTCAATGGGGCCTTGGGTAACGATTCAATAACGATTGCAATATTGCAACGCCCAGTTACAGATGTTAAAGTCGAGTTGAAGCAGGCCTGCAGCAGATATCGCAACAGTAAGAATATTGAACTTTGAAGGGATTTCACTTTCTGATCAGTGCGAAGCAGAGAGGGCAAGAGAAATTCTCAGCCTCATAAAAAAACTTGGTCGGCCTGAAAAGAGGTATCCCTATTACTTTAACCATCCGTAAGTGTGCCATAGTATGGAGTGAAAAAATGGCATTAGACCCCAGTATTCTGGATCGGAGCAACCATAATCAAATCAGAGGTAGAAATTTTTTACATACCTCAGAGTCTCTATGACTTGAAGTTAATAACTGTGCGAAGCAGAATCCTCGGTCTTGCCGCGGAATTTGTCCATCTCTCTGGGAATTAGGGCTAGCTGGGCTGTGTTCATGAGACTCAAAACCCAATGATGTCCTAGAACTTACCGGAACGCCGGGAAGTTTATACCCCCGATTGGTATCCCGAGCAAACCGAGGTGAGGGTTCAAGCACACGTAGAAGAAATAGATATATTTTTTCCGGGTCAATCACCGAAAAACTACCGCCCCAAGGAATAGTAGAAAGCTTGAAATGTGTTTTGACTTGCTCGATTAGTAAATCCTTCGTTGTCGATACTCCAGAGGGTCTAAAACCGGCAAATCCAATCTACTGACTGCCAGGGGGTTCGTTGTGTGCAAGTCGTACTCGTTTCTCCAGAAGCTGGTCTTAACTTGTCGGGTTCCTAAAGTCCATACTGTGGAGTCACTTTCGAGCCAACAAGAATTATCTCGCACAAGACGTGATCTGGTAAATTCGACTGCAATTCTGGTCAAATGTAGAAGACAGACATACTACTTTGAAGAGGATGACACACTGGAAGCACCGAGGACATCTTGTTGAACGCAGCTATGCACCAACATCCCTTGTTTTGCAGCTTATTCAAGTCTCCCTCCCTCTCCAGCTCCGGAATTGACACTCATGAAGGCACAAAACAACCTTTGTGTAGCCCTTGGAGTCCGACGGTAGGAATATGTTCTCAGTGCTCACCTTGTATCTCCTTATGGCTAACAATCTTTAAATGACCAGTGCTCAGTCACACGAATATTGCCAACCAAGAAGGTGGAATAAATGCTGGCTCGCCGTGCCGACTCCCGATAATTCGAATGGTGTATAATCGCAGGAATCTAACAAATCGGAGAGAATTGAGATATCCCGCACTCTTCTATGCTCCCGACTTCCGTAGTATCTTCCACAGTGGGGTGACCTTGGCTTAACCCAACAGAAATGCTCATATTTGAAAGGTGGATGCGGATCCGTGTTGGTTGCAAATCGATGTACTAGTTTAAGTTGTGCCAGGCCTTCGACCCTTTCCGTTGGCACAAAGTTCGAAGCCAAGTTCGAAGGCAGGTTAACTTGAAAATACTGCGACCATGTCCGAGTCGGTGCTTTAGGCGAAAAAGATACTGCGGTGAAGAGGAAAAACGCAAAGATAAGAGTGACGGCAATGTGAATCCAATTCCCACGAGTTGGGCTTGTTCCCCCCTCATTGAAGGCTATAGTGATCAAATTCGTTCTGTTGTTTGCGTAACTGCATCTTCATGGTCATATTCATAGAATGAATAAACCAAGGGTGGCGCACCTAGTGGCGTAGTTTGGGAGATGGTATGTTCTTCCGCCAGTCCTGCAATTGGTGGTTCAGAGACAAGAATAGACCCTCGATAGTGCCACAAGTACTACCGATGCTCATTAGACTCGGAGTGACTAGAGTTGGAGCCATAGAGTGAAGGATCCGACATGGTTATTGGAGAGCTGCGAAAATATCCGAGTCTATCTCACATTCGCGTTGCGAACGTGCGTGTAAAGTATTGTTTTCTGTACAGCATTGTATACCGTGCCAGGTTAAATAAAATACTGTGCCCAAGCTGCTGCTGTCGACAAGGGTACTGCGGTGACGAGCAAGAAAGCAAAAACAAGGACCACAGTAATCCTAAGATTCCCTCTTCCTTCATCGAAAGTTACGGTGATTAACTTTGACCTGTCATTTGCGTAACTACGGGTTCATGGTCTCACTCTCAGAATAACAATTTTATGAATCAGGGGTGGGCATACCTAGTGGCATAGTTTGGGACATGGTATGTTCTTCCACCAGTGCTGCCCATTGGTTCAACCATAGGACCTCGAAAGCGCTGTGAATGCGTACCCATGTTCTGTAGAATGGCTAGAGTTTGACCCATAAAACCCATAAGCAGGTAAAAGACTGTCCAACATTGTCAAGAGGGCTGTAAAACGTAGAAAAATCAGAGTCACCTGTGATGAAGGATCCGTTTGTTGTCTGTATTCGACTCAGACGACATGTCGAGGTGACCGTTTACTGCTGAGGCCAGAGAATGAATAAGACCGCATGCAAGCCTGCTTGCCCTTCACCAGAATGTCGCTGACTTCAAAATTGTCTGCTTGCAGC
>Ga0307507_10007437_pt1 | contig 15943 bp, 8 predicted proteins | sample 7_EM_MG_FD_207223 | JGI IMG/M metagenome (GOLD analysis project Ga0307507, IMG submission 207223) | Populus trichocarpa ectomycorrhiza microbial communities from riparian zone in the Pacific Northwest, United States - 7_EM | ecosystem: Host-associated > Plants > Roots > Unclassified | place... | reverse complement strand
ATTTTATATTAAAATTGAAACCCTAAATTAAATTAATTATAGAATTAATTTTTCTAATAGGATTAGGAATGAATTAAATTGTTTAATTCATTTTTAATAATAGTTTTTGAAGAAAAAAAAATTGTTTGGGAAATTTTCAAATTGGATTTGATTGAATATTTCGAAGTGTTAGAAATATTATTTTAAATTGTACATAAGGCCAATAATTAGAATAACATGCAATATATTTTTAATTATGCATATTAAAATGTTTTATGCATGATGAGTGATTGTTAATATTAAAGACCAATGTGATTATGCTTTTATTTAATAGTTGAATGATTGAAATTTTTATTAAATAGGGATTGTATGTCCTATCTTATTTCTATTTTTTGTTCTAGGTTTCAATTCTTTTCTCATCTAATTCTTCTCGAATGTAACTCGAGATTTCTTAATTAATTATGTAAATTTTATGTAATTTAGAATTGTAGGAATTTATATAGGAAATTATTATGTAATCCAAGACGAAGAAAAAAATGACGATGAAGGCTACAATCGAGGTGCTTGCAATGGACTTATGAAGACTTTCTACAGCTACTTATGATTTGACCATCCAATTCCCTTCAATGACTCAAGGGAATTAGCTTAGACATGTCCATAATTATCCAATTATAATGGCATGCTAGAGGTGTATGTTTATATATAAATTGTTATGTATAAAATGTATATATGTTATACATGTTATGTATGAGATCTAACTAATTGATAATAAATACCTCATTAATATATTAAGTGCATGTTGGGAACATGAATAGTTCCTTTCCAATTTTATATGCATAGAACCAAAGTTTTATTCCTGGATAACTTGTTGAGTTACTCAAGGTTATCGTTAATTGAATATATTTAATGCTATAAAATTAGGTTTTACTTAACTAACCTATTTGATTTGAATGAGTTACTCATGATCATATAAGGTTAAAGGCATGGGTTAGGCGAAACATTTAAGATATGTTTAGACAAAGAGTTGTCACCTAACTGATCCATAAGTCATATAGAGATGTGATTGATAAACTATGTTATCTATCTAATTAAATTTATTTTGATTTATTAAGTCACTCAAGGTCGAATAAATTAAATGAGATCCTAGCTCACTAGAAAAATCTAAGTGAGATCTCCCAAATTAATAGGGAGGACTATTAATTTTGCAAGAAAATAGTGGGAGAACAAATTAGAATTAAAGATCTTATTTAAATTTGGAATTTAAATATGTATGTATGAAACTAATACTCTCTATCTTTATATAAATAGGTTGGTATTTTAAATGAGTAGTAACATATCCTTACAAGGCATATTTGATGCTAACAAATTGACCGGACCAAATTTCCTAGACTAGCATCGAAATGTAAAAATTGATCTCAAGCAAGAATAGAGGTTGTATATTCTAGAAAATCCAATTCCAAATGCCCCTGTTGAGGATGCTAAAGAGTAAGTTAGGAATGAACATTAACGTCATGTTGATGATGAAAAAGCTGCATGTGGATGTTAGCCAGTATGTCACTTGAACTTCAAAGGCAACATGAGAATATGGATTCTCATACTATGATTATGCATCTCAAATAATTGTTTGATGAGGTCAGTATGATTGAAAGGTATGGGACCTTCAAGGAATTATTCTGCTGTAAAATGATAGGGGGTTCTTGAGTGAACACCCATGTTTTGAGAATGATTGGCTATATTGAGAAATTAGGTCAATTGAGTTTTGTCACGGATCTTGAGTTAAATGTTACATTTAGACACCTTGGTGTTCAAATCAAGATCACTTTCTTTCTTTGTATTTTGTAATGTTCAAGTTTTATTTTATGTTATATTAATCTCTTGTTTATGTTTTTCATTTCCTTTACTATACCTAGTTAACTTATATCATGTTTATGTTCTTATATTGTTTATTTATGTTTTTCTTCTTCATTATGTTTAGCTAAGTTAATTTTGTCAAGGTGAAAAGGGCACACTAATGGTGTAAGAATAAGTATAATATAAACTCAACATGGACTTTAATGTTTGATACTAACATGTTTTATATTTGTTATCTTATTAACTCTTAATATCTTGCTTGTTAAATGGTTAATGTAGATTTGTGTTGTACAACCCTTGGTACAACAAATACTTGGCACTTTCATAGCCTACTGTATGGTATAACCGACACGTGTGCTATGAAAGGAACTTGATTTGTTGTTAACATAAGTTATCACCATGAATATCTGACCACATTTATAAGTATTGGCATTACTCAAATAAGATAATTAATATAATCATGTTAATAATTTATAATCCGATTGAAACCTTCTTTTGGTGTGGTTTCCAGTTAAGTAATAAAAAGAGTTTATACTATACTTATTTGAAATACCATTAGTGGATCTTCTAACCTTGACAATTGTTTTATCCTTGTTTAATCTTTACATCAATATCACACCTCAAAAGTTCTCTTCAACTCCTTTCATTTATTGTTTATAATTTTATATAGTTCACCTCTCTGTGGTTCGACCCCGGTCTTGTCGGGTTATTTATTATTTCGACACTCTTGCACTTGGGATAAGACATCAATCTTTTGATCATGTCATTGATGATGATGAACAAGCTGCATGTGTGATGTTAGCCAGTATATCACTTGAACTTCAAAGGCAACATGAGAATATGAATTCCCATACTATCATTATGCATCTTAAATAATTGTTTGATGAGGCCAGTATGATTGAGAGGTATGAGACCTTCAAGGAATTATTCTGCTGCAAGATGATAGGGGGTTCTTTAGTGAACATCCATTTTTTGAGAATGATTGGCTATATTGAGAAATTAAGTCAATTGGGTTTTGTCACGGATCTTGTGTTAAATGTTGACTTGGTCTTGCAGTCATTACCCCAAAGCTTTTCACAATTCGTTATGAACTATCACTTGAACAAGTTGGATAGTACATTGCTATAATTGTTTAATATGCTTAAGACTACTAAAAGGGCCCTTAAGAAGGAAAAATGCCTAGTTCTTCTACTTCAGTATTCTAGAATGTGTAAGAAGATGGATGGGAAAAATAAGAGTGTTGTCTCTAAAGCAAACAAACTTACTTGGGGCATTAAGAAAGACAAGGGCACTTGTTATCATTGTGTCAAAGAAAAACATTAGAGGAGGAATTGCAAGGAATACCTTGCAACCGTGAAGGCAAAGAAGCTTAATGAAGCTTCTACTTTAAGTATGTTTATAATTGAAAACTATCTTACTACTTTGCATTGTAGTTCTTGGACATTGGATACCAAATGTGATTTTCACATTTGCAATTGCATGTAGCAACTACAGAAAAGTAGAAGATTAGTTGAAGGTAAAATGTACCTACAACTCAGTAATGAAGCAAGGGTTGTTGCATTAGCTGTAAGAACTAGTTATGCATTAGTTATAGGAACTAGTTATTTTATTTTGCCTAATGGGCTGATACTAGAACTTCACAATTGTTATTTTTTTCCAATATTTTAAGACATGGTTTTCATTTTATTTAGTTTTAAAGGGATTGAAATTTATTATTAAGGACATATATTGTTTTTATTTTATTATATAATAATGATATTTTTATAGATCCGGTAATTATATGAATGATTTGTATATACCTGAATTTAATATGCCTAGGTTCAATATAAACTGCAATAAAACTGAAATACAGATTGAAATAAGTATTAAGAAACTTTGATTGGATTGAGATGACTAATATTTGACCAAATATTTCAAGGATTATTTAAAAGAGAATGAGATTCTCTACACCTCTTAGAACACTACATCCAAATAAAATATATTCCCAAGGCTAAAACAATCGATGTTAGCCTGAACCTCAAAAAACACAAAATCTCTATAAATTTAGTAGGAAATGTCATGCATCAATGAGATAAGGACCTCTCATGAAAGATGTGAATGACATATTGCTCATAATTAACGAGTATACTAATTACTTGGAAGTAATATATGATATTTATTCCAAGAAATGACTTGAAGCTATGAACTTCATGTACCAACTAAGTTTGGAACTTAGTTGATCCACCTGAATGAATAAAACCTAATAGATTTAAGTGGGTCTTTAAGAGAAAGACTAATATAAAAGGCAATGTACAAATATACAATACAAGCTTCAAGGAGTAGTAATATCCAATTTTGATGGTATAATAATCAGATTTGATTTCATAAAAAATATGGATAAACGTTGTGTTTACAAAAGGTTAGTGTGAGTGATGTCTTCCTAATATTATATGTAAATGACATATTATTGTTAAGAAATGACATATCTTTACTTTAATCATTAAAGTTTTGGTTGTTCAAGAATTTCTCCATAAAGAAATTAGGAGAAGCAACCTATATATTGGATTTAGAGATCTATAGAAATAGATCGAAAAGGTTGCTTAGATTGTCTCAATCCATGTATATAGAATAGATGCTAAAATAGCTTAGCATGAAAGAATATAAGATTGAATTCTTATCTATTTTGCATAGAACACCTCTTTCCAAAGACATGTGTTCTAAGACATAGATTGAGAGAGATATGATGGAAATGGTATCCTATACTTGACTATAGGATCCATCAATAGAGAAGATAAACCAAAAGTTCAAATTGTTTGAATTAAAATTTTTTCAATGAAATGTTTGAAAAATAGTAAATACCAGTCAATATATATTTTATTCTAAAAGGTAGTGTTATGAGTTGGAAGAATTCCAAATAAAAGAGTACAATTGATTCTACAACTGAATAAGAGTATACCTTCACATTTGAGGAAACAAAAAGGTTGTTTGGATTAAGAAGTTCATCAATGAACTAGGCTGGTTCATAGCATTGTTGATCTAGTTGCCCTGTACTATGATAATAATGGAGCCATTGCATAACAAAAAAAACCAAAGTCTCATCAATGATCTAAACAAGTACTTAAGAAATTCTATTTGATTTGATAAATGAATGAACTGAAAGATGTAAAAATAGAGTGAATACCCACCGAAGAGAATCTATAAGATCCTCTTACTAAGTCACTATCTATGCAGAAGCATTAATGCTACATAAAGCAATATGATTTTAAATATATGAGCAATTGGCTTTAGTGCAAGTGAGATATTGATAGTTTAATACGTACTTTAGCCAATCAGTTGGTTGCACGTGATATGATTATATTCATGTAAATACATATTTATTAATAATAAAGGCCTAATTTATCTTTGATATTCATATAATGTTAGATTAATGAATCTAATATTTGATTTATGAATCTAGAGTAAAGATAAAGTTTATGAGACAATAATGCTTTACAAAGAAAATTATAAAGTTGTTGTAATTATGGGATTCCTATTGCATCAAAACATTGTTCCTAAAATGTTCTTAATCGATGCTCTCTTAAATATTGGATATTCATTAAAGCCATAGAGACTGATACAAATTATGTTCTTTTCTTTATAAAAGGAAGCAGTTGTTCTCATAAGCTGAGGTATAAGGGATACTTCAAAAAAATATGTAGGTGCTTGTCATAAGACATGTATACTGAACTGACCTGAATGAGAACTTCATATGGAGAGACCACCTATGTCTATGGAAAGGCTCACATTATGGTTGTGTAAGTGATCTTTAGACTTGAGATCACTAAGTTATCTTATATAGAGAATGTTATGCTTTGATCCTGTTACATGTTATCTTAATCAAGGTAACGAAGGACAGACATTAGGTATAATATGAACTATATAAAGGTACTTAAGTGATCAAGAGAGGATCCATCACCCTAGGTGAATTAGAAAAAAATGATCCATCTGATCTTAAATTGTATTGACTGAGAAATCCTTGACCCATATGGAATGAGATTTGAAAAGAGTTTCAAATCTTTTTCAAACAATCAATGACTATTATGTAGAGAACAAACATGATTTAACATGACAGATATACTCCATGTTTTAATGTTAAATCAGAACATTATTGATGAAAGGATATTAATTATATTAAGAAACCGGTCATTGAAAGGTTAATTCAAACCACAAATGACTTTTCTAATATTTTAAAAATTAAGGACTAAAATATAATTTATATAGGGATTATATTTTTAGACCTAGAAAAATTAAGTAAGGATAATTTTTAAAATTGTCCTGAATTAATATATGGGTATTATTGAGGGGGAAAATTGATATTTTATCAATTTATATGGATTTTAAGATTTTTCTATAAATAATAAGTCACGCCTCTTATTTTTGGGTGGTTGTATGTTAGACAAAAAAAAAACTATGTAAGTCACATAATAAAGAGCTAGCACTCTAGGTATAACAATCCCTTCTAAATAAGGATTTAAGAGATTTCTTACTAGCGATTCGTGTGGATTGCCGTTGGAGGCCGGACAATTAGATGACTTGTGGTTTACAACAACCCAGTCTTTAAATAATTATTCAAAGTTGAAGAAAATCAGATCTTTAGGTAATAAATTCCTAAACAACTCTAGATCTGTCTAATAGGATCCTAGAGACTCCCGAATAATTTAGTCTTATTGTTTTTGTTGCATGTATGATATTCGAGAACTCAACATACTACGCTTGACAATATAAAGCCAATAAAGTTCAATTCAAATGTTCTACAACTAGCAAAAAAAAATAAGGGTTCTTAGTTGTCAAAGTGACATTAATTATGTTTGTGGTATGTCTTTGTAAACTCCGGATGGAATTTCAAAGTTAATGATTTCTTTTACTTAGGAACCAAAATTTAAATAATAATAAAATAATTAAACAAAATAAGTGAGTAACAATATTTTTATAAACCCCTGACTATTATGGAATGATGATAGTCTTGGGAGTTTGAAGTGAAATGTTATGTACATGTCTTTAAAAAATGAAATACCATTATGTAATAACCTCGGTAAAATTTGTTATAAACCAGTGTTGGGATTTGAGAATTTTATCCAGAAATTAAAAAAAAAATACTAATGAAGGACATAGTGAGAATTTGAAATTATTTTAAGATATAAATAGAGGAAGGCTTGTTGAAGAAGCCATTCTTTCTCTTAAATGGCCAGCCATAAACATAAAAGAGAGGGAAGGATTTTTTGAAAAGTTTTACCAAAATCCATCAAAATAAACACAAAAAGGGTTAAATTGAAGTGATCTAGGAGAGTTAATAGAATTCTACGCTAGGGTTTGGTTTTTTTCTTGGTGTTAAGAAAGGAGTGGGATGAAAAAATTATGGGAGGAGGAAAAAGAGAAAACTCATCTTCAACTTTTTTATCACTATTTTCTTGAATTTTGGGTGGTAAGTTACCTTGTTTTAAGTTTGAATACATATATTTTGATGTATTAATGAGTAATTTTGGTATGAAACATTATGCAAACAACTAAATTGAATGAATTGGTGTGTTGATATTGGATTTTTATGTTTAATTATGCTATTAGAGTTAAATAAATATTTAGATGATGAATTAAAGTACAAATTAAAAAACAAATGGTCCCCCTCTAGATGGGTGTTTCGACCAATGGACAAAATTAGGGGATGAGATATATTAAATTGATTTAATCAATGTTCAATTACGTATCATAAAATATGATGTGATTAATGAAGGATGAATTTTGAGTAGGAACATGTTTCCTTCAATTTATGAAATTGGCAATATGAGAAATATTAAAGGATATGAAGATTATCTTATTAAATTTATGTTGTTTATGATGATAGAGTTCTAAGACTATAAGAAGTTGTGAAGATTTGACAATTTAGTAAAGGATTTTAAAATGAAAGTTTGATAAGAGGACCTTAGGGATTTATGCAATGTTTTTGTTGTAACAAGAGAGGTCGCTAGGACTATACAACAATAAGGAACTTCTAGTCGAGCATCGACTTCAGGTAGGTGGTTAATATCTTAGAATTATAGATTTACACTTTAAAGAATTTGTAAGTCGAAATAAGTCTTGATACTACCTTCATAATTCAATTAAATTGATATATACTCTTTGATGTTACTGAGGCCTTGAAGGCTTGTATGAAAAAGGGTTAACAGGGCCAGACTATATTGGGAAAAAGGAAGGATGATGATTTTCTTATAGACAGACCTCCATTTTTGAAGAAGGGTAAGGGACATTTTAGGTAATTTAGGAAAGGGGGAGGGTTAGTAACGAGAACGACTCATGATGCAAGTGTAGAGTGACACGATCAAAAGATTGATGTCTTATCCCAAGTGCAGGAGTGTCAAAGTAATAAATAACCCGGCAAGACCGGGGTCGAACCACAGAGAGGTGAACTATATAAAATTATAAACAACAAATGAAAATGAGTTGAAGAGAACTTTTGAGATGTGATATTGATGTGAGTATTAATCAAAGACAAAAGCAATTGTCAAGGTTAGAGGATCCACTAATAGTATTAGAAATAAGTATAGTATAAACTCTTTTTATTAATCAACTAGAAACCACACACAAAGGAGGTTCTAATCGGATGATTTATCCTTAATAGTTCATTATAAATCATTAACATGATTATATTAATTATCTTATTTAAGTAATGCCAATACTTGTAAATGTGGTCAGGTATTCATGGTGATAACTTATGTTAACAACAAATCAAGTTCCTTTCATAGCTCAGGTGTTAGTTATACCATACAGTTGGCTATGAAAGTGCCAAGTATTTGTTGTATCAAGGGTTGTACAACACAAATCTAGATTAACCATTTAACAAGCAAGGTATTAAAAGTGAGTAAGATAACAAATACAAAACATGTGAGTATCAAACATTAAAGTCCATGTTAAGTTTACACTATACTTATTCTTACACCATTAGTGTAACCTTTTCACCTTGACAAAATAAACTTAGCTAAACATAATGAAGAAGATAAACATAAATAAACAACATAAGAACATTAGTAAAGGAAATGAAAAGCATAAACAAGAGATCAAGGAAAATATAATATGAAATAAAACTTAAGCATTACAAAAATATAAAGAAAGAAATAAAGAGCATGATCTTGATTTGAAAACCAAGATGTCTAAATGTATGGCAAATGCCTCCTTTTATAGGCTAAAATTCGGAAATATTGATTAGATGACTAATTATTGAGTGGGTGACCACCTCTTGACTTAGTGACAACCATTATCTTCTTGTCTGAACAAAACGTCAGAATGTGAACAAATAGTCCTCATTAAAGTTCTGGAAAATTATCTCAGCTTTCCAACAAAACAAGAATGAGCTCATTTGGACTTCTAGAACTCGAGATATAGGCTGAACACTGAACAATGTTTGGGCTGTAGGACAGATTCTGACTTCTCTTTTGTTGCTATAATTTGAACTTAAAAACAACCGTTTTGAATCTTGGATTCTTCATGAAAGTTTTAGGCCTATGTCTTAGCTTTCCATGCATATAAACCAGACCTAAATCCATATTCTACAGCTCCAGTTATGATCCAATAACCGAATGATGTTTCAGTTTGAATTGAACCGACATCTCTTCTTTAAGCTTAGCCCTCTCTTTGTCTTCTCACTTTCAATAGTTAAACACATCAATCAATCCTTTAAATTGTGAGATATGCTTGCATTCAAAATGAGCATTTACTATAAATTAAAGATATCTTATGTTATCAGACTTGTTATTACAAAACATGCTTAAGTTAAGGAATTTAATGATACTTTAAGTGCAATATGATGATATGATACCTTGATAAAAATGCACTTTTAAGTACTAATCATGAAGTTTACCAAGGGACAGTCAAACCCTAAGAGTGGTGTTACAAGATGAAATTCAGAACAGAAGACAATTGTGAACCTTTAGTTTACTCGGTGTGGACAGAAGCACCTAGATGATTGTTCTGCAATGTTGGGAAGATGTTACATCTCTAGAGGAGAGCATAGATGGAGGGATTGCCCACATTTGGGATGAGGGTGTTATTATTATGGATGAAAAGGTCACTTTCAAAGAAATTGCCCTTGGAGAACTAATTCATTCAGGGACAGTCGCAGCCAGCGCAGGGCTAACAACAATTGGTCTTAATGGGTAGGCCAGCTAGATAGACACAAATTATGGCTAGTGGCAGTAGGAGTTAGGGCAGAGGCCAAGGTTATGGAACTCAGGGTAGAGTGTATCATTTGACACATGATGATTTTAGAGCTACTCTAGAAGTAGTAGCATGTATGCTATAGTTAAATTCCTTGTCCGTATATGCATTAATTGACCCTGGTGCTACATATTCTTTTGTAGCATGTAAAATATTAGAAAAACTTGGGAATAATCTTAGTAAGAAAGAAAAGGGATTCACGACAAGTACCTCTTTAGGCAAAACTGTAACATTGATCATTACTTTTAGGAGTAAGGGTTATTTAGAAGGGGTGGAAATGATAGTTGACTTAATACTCTTATAACTACATGAATTTAATGTAATTTTGGGTATGTATTAGTTGAGTACATATAGAGCACCAGTAGATTATTTTGCTAAAACTGTGACATTTTTTAGGCCTGATGGTAGGAGAGTGATCTTTCAGGGAGAAAGAAATGTCATACCAAATTGCATGATTTCAATTATGACTGCCAAGAAACTGATGAGGAAGGGTTGTATGGTATATCTTGCTTATGTAATAGATTCCAAAAAGGATACTGATCAATTATCAAACTTACTTGTAGTGAGGGAATTCTTGGAAGTAATTCCTGATGAACTTCATGATTACCTCTAAAACGAGAAATAAAAGTCTCTATTGATATACTGCCTAGTACCACATCTATATCTTAGTCGCCTTATAGGATGGCTTTTAAACTCCTGATAAGAAAAAAAATGTAAAGCCAGAAACGACTTCACCGTCGCTGCCGATTTCTAAATTGGTAGTGACACAGTTTGGCTGCTGATTTCTGAATCGGCAACGACACTATAAACTCAACAAAAATTTATGTTCGACCGGCCTATCCTAGAGGAGAAATAGGATAGAAACCAATCTAAGGTTACCTAAAAGGGGGAAAAGGACAACCTTTGTCTAGCACCCAAACACCCTACCATGTTTAATAAGGGTATAAATGCAATAAAGGAGAGAGAATGACCTTTGCTCTCCCCAAAAAGATAGCCAACCATCAGCCTTAGCTTCAACAACCTCTCTTCCCAAAGAAAAATTAGTAGTCCTAAAGTATAAAGCAAAATCACTTTATATAATGCATGTGGGATGACTACTTTGGTGGCTATTTTTGAGGAATAATCTTGTGGGGTGCTCTTCTCCCTTCGGTTTGAAGCCGATTATGCTGTCTGCATATGTTTTTGATGGATCTTTATTGCTGGTCCTGGTTGTTGTGCATGGTGTTTACTGTATCTTTGCCTCTCGGTTTAAATTTCTTTGTGTGTACTCTGCTATGGTTGTTGTTCAAGGCGACTCCTTGCCTTGAGTTTTGCTTTGTATTAGGTTGGGAACCTTGTAATCCCCTTGGTTCATTTCCTAACCATTGTTAGCTAATTCTTTTAGCTTGCTAGCTTTGTTTTCTTGGCTTTGATGTATAGTTTTATTAGGGAACTTGTTCCCTTTTTGTATATCTTTGTATTCGAGCTCGCTGGTCTCCCAGCCTTGTATATTTTTGATCTGTTATATACACTTACATTTTGATAAAAAAAAAAATCAACAGTCCCAGCTGAATGCATCTCTTTAGAATGCTGGAGAAGAAGGGAGAACTCAGAGGTGGCCGACGCCATGAAAGGAGGAGTCTAGACCTCTCCCCTAAAAGCCGGCTAGCAGTCTTAGCTACAACAAACCCCTCTTCCCAAGAAGAACACCAAATCTAATCAGCTTGCATGTCACTTCTCTTGAGGGTTCGAGTGAATGGAGAGCTGGAGAAGGGAGAAACAACCGAAATCATGGCAGAAGAAGATGCCTAGGGCTGGCTGGAAACAAACAACATAAAAGGAAAAGAAGAAAATCAAGATTTAAGGGAAGAAACACGCCACTAAAACCAGCTCTAAAGTTGTCAAAAACATGAGGTAAGAGAAGCATTTTTTCTTTGCTGGTTACTACCTCATGACTTTGGGACAAGGGGAGGATGAAACCCCAAAGTAGAAAGCTTAAGGTCCCTTACACATATAACTTCGGGAATGATTAAAAGAGAAGATCTAAGTAGTATAATGAATTGATGAACACTAGTGCGGACTCCTACCAAAGAAATATGAATAAATTTGAGGGATTTTGAATGTGTAACCTAAGAGTTGGGGCCGACCAAGTGAAGGAATGAAATGAGAAAATGCAGGAATTATAGTCTCATTAAACTTCTAAGAAACATGTTGGAACCGAAACAGAACTTCATGTGTATGTTCATGTCTGATTTTTTCATATAGAAGTGAGGAAAAGATGTGAAATTACGACAAAATGATTGTATATGCAAAATTATGTGTTAATGACCCTTAGATACATGCTAGAGTTGAAATGAGAATTACTTTGTGATTTATGCTTTGGTTTTGTGTATGTTGAATGAACATGTGTGATTGTGAATCATAGAAGTGAATGTGTAATTGTGGATTGTTGTTGTGATTATGTTTGTGAGGTATATGATGAATTGCATGTGTAACTAAGGCAATGTGCAACAATGTCAGCTATAAGAATTGAGGAAATAATGGAGGGACCTTGCATAATCCTTTGAGGGACAAGACATAGGATAGGAAAGGTAACCTTATGTGATGTGCATTGATTATTACCTTGTGTTGATGAATTTAGCATGATGGTATTGAAAACATAGAAAGCAAGTTCATATGTGCTGACGAGCTCATGCGTCAGCTAGGGAATCAGTCCGTTGATGATTTCTGAGTCGGCAACAACTCAGTTTTCATTAATGAGTTTTTAATAAGCAGTAGCCTATCTGCGCAGGCGATTTGTGCTGAATGGTGTTGTCAGCAACGAATCACTTTTCTCTACCGAATTATGTTGGCTGCAGTGAATTTGTTTTTGCTGTCAAATTATGGTGTCTGCAGCGAATCAGTTTTTACAACGGAATTGTGGTGTCTACAGCGAATCTATTTTCGCTGCCGAATTGCGTTGTCTGCAGCGAGTCAGTTCTCGCTGCTGAAATGTGGTGTCTGTAGCAAATCAATTTTCGCTGCCGAATTGTGTTATCTGCGGTGAGTTAGTTCTCGCTGCCAAATTGTGTTGCCTGCAGCGAATCAGTTCTCGTTACTGAATTATATTGTCTGCAGCGAGTTAGTTCTCGTTGCTAAATTGTGTTGCCTGCAGCAACTCAGTTTTCGTTGTCAGATTATGTTGTCTACAGCGAGTCAGTTTTTGCTACCCAATTGTATTGTTTGCAGCGAGTCAGTTGTCGCTGCTGAATTGTGTTGTCTGCAGTGAGTCACTTCTCGCTGCCAAATTGTGTTTCCTGCAACGAATCAGTTGTCGCTCTTGAATTATGTTGTCTGCAGCGAGTCAGTTTTCGTTGCTGAATTGTGGTGTCAGCAGCGAATTAGTCCGCTGATGAATCTGCATCACTAGCGAACTAGTTTTTTACTAACTAATTTATGCAGCAGATTTATGTATCCGTATTGGTCCAGTGATTAAAATGATTGCTTGGTGTGATTGTAATGTGTGGAATATTTGAATATGAACTTGTGTATGCTTGAATTATGCATGGTGATGAGTTGGGTGATTATTGAATACGAACGTACTGATTTGTGGCCATTGATGTTTTAGGTGATGCGACCGGGATCGGACCTTCATCAAGATAAGGACACCCCACGGGTGAAACAAGTGGGTGATCTCCACCTCCCTTCTAGCGTAATGTTAATTTCTGAAGTGAATTTATTACAAAGGATCTATTGTTGTGCTATATGGAATGTTGAACTGTCACAAATGGTTGTATGAGTATTACAAAGGATCTACCATTGTATTATACTGAATGTTAATTGTCATGAATAGTTGTATCAGTATTACAAAGGATCTACCATTGCATTCTATTGAATGTTAATTGTTACGAATGGTTGTATGGGTATTACGAAGGATCTATCGTTGTATTATGCTGAAGGTTATTTGTCACGAGTGTTTATATGAGTATTGTGAAGGATCTATTATTGTGCTATACATAGGGCTAAATTGTTATGAAATTTTATATGAGTATTACGAGGGATCTATTGTTGTATTGTGTTGAACATTAACTATCATGAATAGTTGGATGAATAATACGAAGGGTCTACTTTTGTGCTATACTGAATGCTAAACTGTTATAGAATGTTTGTTTGAGTATTACAAAGGATCTGTTGTTGTGTATACCGAACGCTAAGCTACTCCGGAACGTCTGTACGAGTATTACGAAGGGTCTACTATTATGTTATAGTGAATGTCAAATTGTTATGAATCGTTTGAACGAGCATTACAAAGGATATATTATCATATTATATTGATTTCATAAACCGCATATGGAACGTTTGATTGGTTAATGTTTAGTTTCGGCTAATGGCATCCTAAGTGGATGATGGGGATGAATAAATGATTAGCTTCGACTAATGACGTCCTAAGTGGATGACCAGGATGAATAAATGATTAGCTTCGGCTAATGACATGAATTAAATGATTAACTTCGGCTAATGACATCCTAAGTGGATGACCGAGATGAATAAACGATTAGCTTCGGCTAATGGCGTCCTAAGGGGGTGACCAGGATGAATAAATGATTAGCTTTGGCTAATGGCGTCCTAAGTGGATGACCGAGATGAATAAATGATTAGCTTCAGCTAATGACATGAATTAAATGATTAACTTCGGTTAATGGCATCCTAAGTGGATGATCGGGATGAATAAACGATTGGCTTCGGCTAATGGCGTCCTAAGTGGATGACCGGGATGAATAAATGATTGGCTTTGACTAATGGCGTTCTAAGTGGATGACCGGGATGAATAAACAATTGGCTCTGGCTAATGGCGTCCTAAGAGGATTGCCAGATTTGGGAGTATGAGTAGTTTCAAGAATTGATGCATTCATGTGTACTATGTTTTGTATATACCAAATATATAAAAGAACTCAATTGTTATGCTTTAAACAGAGAATAACGTTAGTTCGGTTAACGGTATTCAAGACGAGTGACCAAGTTTGAGTGTTGTAATTAGCCTCGGTAATTGACGAATTATTAAAGGTGGTATTTACGTAAGTAAGGAGAAATGAAAAAAAAAATTATTATGCTCTTTTGGTCCATGAATGAAATATGACGTTAATATTGCTTTATTATGTTTTTAAATTGCCTATAATGCTTGAAATTACCTTGTGCTGTAACAGAGACATCATACCAAATGATGCGTAAGGAAATCCGCTTCGCGGCTCACACATTTTGAAAAGAACCATATATTCGCATGTTATAGGTGATATGAATTTTGTATGAACAGATGTATTAATCGCTTAATTAGTCGTTCGACCCCTTTTGTAAAGACTTGTAACGAAAAATTGAAATGGAACACGGATGTGTATGGGTGAACATATAGATATGATGTGTATGAATATACGCATGTGGTATTCTTTTTATGAGGATGTTATGTTGTGAAATTACATAAGGTCAGGATAACAAAAGTACTAGTTGTGTAACTTGCCGTTCAACACTCTTGTATGAACTCGTGATGATAACGAGACTAGAACAAGAATTTGAATTTATGAGTATGTCAATATGATGTAATGTAAACGTATGGGTATGAAAATATAATATTATGGGCATGTGTATTGGGAATCTGTCTTATGAAAATGTTGATTTACGTTATCCTACGTGGATTGTGCCTCATTAATGAATGGAATGCAATTATAAATCTGCAGAATGATATGGTGAAAAACATCCAGAACCTGAAGACTTATACATATAAAAAATAAAAATAAATTCTATCGATTTTGGCTTTGAAAAAGTCGGGTCGTTACATGGCTCCTATGGAATTGGCATAATTAAAGATTCAGTTGCAAGAGTTACTGGATAAAGGATTCTTACAATTCATCTTGGAGAGCTCCAATATTGTTTGTAAAGA
>Ga0307507_10007436_pt1 | contig 15944 bp, 4 predicted proteins | sample 7_EM_MG_FD_207223 | JGI IMG/M metagenome (GOLD analysis project Ga0307507, IMG submission 207223) | Populus trichocarpa ectomycorrhiza microbial communities from riparian zone in the Pacific Northwest, United States - 7_EM | ecosystem: Host-associated > Plants > Roots > Unclassified | place... | reverse complement strand
ATACCCTTTCTTCCCGTTTCCTTACCTTCTCTCCTTACGCAACGTCTTGACTTCATTATACAGTTTATATACATAGCTTAATAATATCTACTTCGCTATATATTATCACCACTTGTACTCACTCTGTGACACTATGGAAACCTAGAGGTTAAGGATTAAGTGATTATAGGACTAAGGAGCAGAGGCTAAACTAGGGATCTTAGTAGCAGAAGACGTTTAAGTAGACTCCATAATAAGAAAAATGGTTTAAAAATGGAGCTTGCATAAATTATAGAAAACAAGGTTATTTTGCTAGAGACTATAGAGGTAGTTAGAGTAACCACGCGGTAAAGGGCACTAGGTTATTAAAGTATAATAACATAGATATAGGGATATTGCGCAGGACTAAGGAGTGTTTAATTAAACACTTTATGTTTTATTACAATAACGCATGCCAAATTTATAAGGATGCTAAGTATGGCGTAAGCTATTAGCCGTAAGAGCTAGAGTTAAGAGGGCTTAAAGGAACTAGAGAGTTAGATAAAGAACAAGATTAACTCTATAAGCTAGATTAAAATATTAAAGCAATATATAGATAAAGATTAGTAATAATAATAATAATAGAGTTAGAGTACTTATTAATTAATAGTAATAAGGAAGAAAATGAGGCTAACTAGAAGTACTTATACTTTAATAACGCAATAAAAGCAGAGACTGAAACCACTATAAAACGCGGATTAGTAATGGGTATTATAACACTGTTAAATATAGTATCTATTACTTTATAAAATAGAAGGAGTAATATCTAGAGATAATTAAGCAAGCAGATAACTACTAGTGCTAGCTTACCACTTATAAAAGGTAAAAGGCCATAGGTCCAAGATTCTTAAGAAGAGATAAGAAAAGCTCTAGACTTGCAGAACGCAATAAGAACAGCTTAAGAGCCCATAATGAATAAAAACCAATGGGAAAGAGCAGTAACTTAGTTTAGTAACAAATAAATAAGTATAGGACGCAAGTTTAAGAACCACAAGTTTGGGGAATAAATAAGAACGTTATTAGGAAGCCAAGATTTTAAGAAATAAATAAGAACTATAGCAATTCTAGGTAAATATAGTGTTTAGCCTAAAGATTGAAAAGTTAATACTAAGATTAGGAAGTAAGACAACTTTAAGGATCTAGCTTCAAGACGTAGAAAACAGGAAACTATAGATAAGTTTAGATAAAGAATTATTACATAGTAAGAGTAAAAGCTAGACAAGAGGTTAGCTATGCCAGGTTATATAAGGGATAAAGTACTTATATAAAGAGTTACTAATAGGCCTAGTGCAGGGACACCTAAAGTAAAGTAGTTAAATAAACTGGAACAAGAAGAGGATCTAGATATTCTAGTTAGCTTTAAAAAAAGACATACTAAAGGATATTATAACGCAGCGATAATAAGGTACTTTCTTATAGATAGACTATATACACTAAACTAGTTATACGGAAAGTGGTATAGGCAACAATACAATAATAAATAGGAAGACTTTTATATATAGCTAGATAAAAAGGTTGTCTAAGACCAACCTATTACGGAGAAACATATAAATCACATTAAAGGAGCACTAATTATAATGTCAAGGAACCTAGAAGAGGGATCTAGGGACTAGAAAGGAGAACAATAAATCTTAGTACCTATAGTAGAAATACCAGTAATTAAGTTAACTAGGTATAGGTTTAAACTTAAGGATAAAGATAAGCTAAGAGTTAACCTAAGCCACCTAGCGCATTATACACTATTATAGATAGCTTGTGTAGATGACGTGTGCAATATACATAGGGCACTAAAAGACAAAAACCGGAAATACCTAGTAAGGATATATTAGGCACTAGAAGAAAAGCGGTTTAGAGATACTAAGTATATATATAGATGGCACCTAGTAGAAGTATAGAGTTAAGGGGACCTAATACTTTAACCCAGAAAATTCCTTACGGAAGAATGCCTAGATGGATAATAGTAGTGGGACTGCCTAGAGAATACTTATTTATGGTATATAGAGGAAAAGAAATAAACTAAGTATTGGCTAAGAGTGGACTAAGTATAAGTAGGATCTAGTAGCTAATAGTTAGGAAAAGGGGAGGCCTACAGTACTAGAGGGAACTAGTAGTAGAGCCTTAGACCCTTAAAGGAATTTAAGGATAATACCTAAACTTATAAGTTAAATGGCAAGATCAGCAGTTTAAAGCGTTAATAAATAGTGGAGTAATAAGGAACTATATATTACTAATAGTAGTAGAAAGGATGGGGTTACTATATAGATAAAAGGAACACCTATATCCACTTATAATAATTTTAGGAGATTAGATAGCCTATAGAGGAGGCATTATTAATCTTAAAATAGGACCTATTTAGTTAACTATTAAAGGGAGACTAGTTAGAATGTTTTTTAATATCTTACCGTTGGGAAAAGATAAGGTGATACTAGAAATGCCTTAGTTCCAGGAATATAATCTAAAGATTAATTAGGTTATAGGTTAGGTCAATATTAAAGATACTTAATAATGTAAGATATAACAGTAAACCAAGTTAGTATAGTACTAAGTTGGAGTAATATATAAAGAGACTAAGCGAGGCTTAGGTTATATACTAAAGAGATACCATAAGTATAGTAAAAAGTTATGGTTACTAGAAAGTAAAAAGCTGTTAAAGTATGTAGTATAGAACTATAAGATAGAGTTAGAAGAGGGAACTAGTCTAAGATTCTTTCTAATTTATAAGCTTACTAAAACCAAGTTAATGGCATTTAAAGAGTTTGTGCAGGAGAACTTACAAAAGGGATATATTAGACTATTATAGTTATTAGTAGGATATCTAGTACTGTTTATCCTAAAGAAAAATGGAAAACTTAGGATGTATATAGACTATAGATAGTTAAACAGTATTACTAGAAAGGATAGGTATCCTTTACCCTTAATTAGCGAAATCTAAGACAGAATAGACAACGCAAAGATTTTTATAAAGATAGATCTAAGATGGGTATACTATTAGATTAGGATTAAGGAAGGCAACAAATAAAAAGCAGCTTTTAGGTTAAAGGAAGGACTATATAAGCTATTAGTTATATAGTTTAGGCTTATAAACGCACTAGTAACGTTCTAGAAGCGAATTAATAGTGTATTAGGAGAACACCTTAATAAGTTTGTTATAGCATACCTTAATATTATTATTATCTACTTAGAGAGTGAGAAAGAATATAAAGAACATATTAAATAGGTTTTAGAGAGACTATAAGAAGAACAGATGCCAGTAGCAATTAAGAAATGCGAGTTCTTTATAAAAAAGACTAATTTTATAGGATTTATCATCGAACTAGGAAGAATTAGTATAGACCCAAAGAAAGTCGAAGCTATAGTAAGTTGGCAAGAACTAGAGAACGTTACGCAGTTAAAATTGTTCCTAGGGTTTTGCAACTACTATAGGAGGTTTATAGTATAATGGTTAAAGAGTATTAAGCTATTTACAAGGCTAATAAAGAAAGAGGAACCGTGGGTATAGGGAAATAAGTAAAAGAAACTGTTTAAGGAACTTAAGGAGTTGTTTACCTAGGAACTAATCCTTAAGATCTACTAAAGTTAGAAACGGTCGTTGAGATAGATGTATTAGACTTCGCACTAGGAGCATATTTACTATAAAAGTATTAGGACGCATGGCATCTAGTGACATATTATAGTTAAAAGATGACACCACTAGAACTGAACTATAACATCTATAATAAGGAGTTGTTAGGTATAGTTATAGTATTAAGGAAATAGAGAGCATTCTTATAAGGTATAGAGAAACCATTTATGGTTAAAATGGACTATAAGAACCTTATAGGATTCCTAATAATAAAGAAACTCAACTAAAGACAGGTTAGATGGGCGGAAATACTTACAGAATACTATTTTGAAATTCAGTATACCAAGGGTACAGACAATGCACAAGCAGATGCTTTAAGTAGGAAAGCTAAACTATAAAGTAACGAAAAGCTATTAGGGGCTTTATTGCGAAGGGATTAAAACGGATTAATTAGGTATAATTATCCTAAGATAGCAGTAATAAGAGAAAGCCAGATCTATAAATTACTAGAGAGTGATTAGATATAGAAGATCTAAGAGGTATAGGCAGAGGATCCGGATATAGAATAGTATAAGAACAAAGAAGCAACCTATATTCCAAAGTCTATTGCAAAAGAGTTTGTTAAGTTATTCTATAAGGGACTAACTTAAGGACACAATAGAGCTATAGGCTTAGTATTAAGACTTTAAGAGGAGTATATTATTTAAGGAATCTGGGGACTAGCGAGATAAGTTATAAAAGAATATCTAGATTGCTAAAGAAACAAACTAACGAGGTATAAGCTATACAGAGGGCTATAACCTATTAAAACACTAGAAAGACCATAAGAAGTTATATTATAGGACTTTATTATTAAGTTACTAAAGTTAAAAGACCCTATTATAGGATAAAATTACGATGTAATCTTAGTAATAGCGGACAAGCTTATAAAGTGGGGATACTTTATAGCATGCATAGAAGAAATATTAGTAGAAGATGTCGCTAGAATCTATATTAAGGAAGAGTTTATAAGATACGGAGTACTAAGCAAGATTATATTAGACAGAGATTTAAGATTTATAGCAGTATTCTAGGAGGTATTCTTGGCGGAATAGGGAGTTTACGTAGTAACCTTAATAGCATATTATCCGCAGACGGACGGATAAATAGAAAGATTAAACTAGACACTAGAACAGTATCTAAGGTACTATATTAATTATGCATAGAATAATTAGGTATTGTTATTACTAGTTATATAGTTTGCGTATAATACAACACTATAAGAAGGAATAGGAATATTACTATTTAAGGCGAATTACGGGTACGAGCTAAGATTATTATTATCGCCATATTAAGTAAAGAAGACGAGTAGCACAGCTAAAGAAAGAATGGAGACTTTAATAAATCTTTATACAGACCTTAAGGAAATAGCTAAACTAGTACAAGAGCAAATAAAAAGGTATTATAATGCTAAGAGATCTAAGGGACCAGATCTTAAAGAGGGAGATAAAGTGTAGCTACTATATAAAAATTTTAAGAGTTAACAACTAAGCAAGAAGTTATACTATGTTAGACTAGGACCTTTTAAAATTACGCAAAGGATTTTATTAGTTATGTTTAAGTTAAACCTACTAGCTAAAATAAAAATTTACCCTGTATAGCATGTTGCAATACTAGAGCTAGCACACGGAAACATTAAACTACTAGTCTATAAGGCAGACATGTATAGAGGGCAAGAAGAAGACGAATAGCAAGTTTTAAAAATTATTAGTTACGAGGACGTAGATAATAAAACGTAGTATAAAGTAAAGTAGATAGGCTATAGTAAGACTATCTAGGAAATACTAAGTAACCTAGAGAATGCTATAGGAAAGGTACAGGAGTATTAGAAGAAAGTAGGTTAGGAAGTATTAAAAAAGGATCGCTAAAAGACGAGTTACCTAAAGGGGACCCAAAAGGAGCAACTACTACGTTACTTAGAGTTGTTTCCTTCTCTAGAAACTCTACTTGTTTATTACTAAGCTTAGACAGACCCTGTTAAATAAGTTTCCACTTCTTAGAATAAACCTTCTTATAAACCTTCTTAAGACGGGTTAACTAAGTAAAGGCAGCCTACTAAACCTTAAAGGAGCGACATTAAGCCTTAAGGGCTAGAGCAGTCTCTTCTAAAGACTAGTAGAGTTTAGCGCGAGTAGCGGCTAGCTCTAACTTAAGCTTTTTAGCGGCAGATTAAACATAAGACCCTATAATAAGTTACTTAGGGAACTTAAAGACTACTAAGAGTTATAAGACGCGTATATTTAGCGTTAGAGACAGAGCGAACGTTAGAGGACGATTAAATGTTTGCTTTAGTGTACTCCAAATAAGAGGACGGTTGTTGAGATAAAGGACTTACTAGCGCGATATAAACCAACCCCTCTTTCGCATAACGAGAATATAGAGACGGCATAATCTTACTAGGCGACAGTATAGCAGCAATAGTGCGAGCATAATGTTACGCTTATAAAGAAGGAGATGCTTTAGGTATAATAAGTAAAGATATTAACCAGATTAATTAAACGGACATTACACCTCTAGTAGACGACTTAGAGATATTAGGAATCTTTAAGGACGAAGATAAAGAGGAGGGAGATAGTATTACAAATAGCTTAAGTACGATGTTATAACTACTTAGGGAGGAGTCGGCGGAAGCTAGTTAATTAATACAGATATGGTTTAGGATGGAGCCGGTAGAACTATATAACGAGGAATAGTAAGCGAGTTATATAATATTATACGCGGTGTACGCAGTGTACGCAGTGTACGCAGTGTACGTCTATGTATAATATATATAACACGTACCTTATATACAAGAGAGAATTTCTTAGGCGTATAGTTATGTATTTAAAGGACCTCAGTCCCTACCGTAGATAGTTCTCTCCTTGTAGTAAATCTTAGAATATAATTGGAGTTAATCTGTTGGGCAACTACTCCACCAATTATTATTACGTTGTTGACCCGTTTATATCTACATACCTAGCCCAATAACAGGACCCACCGTAGTTCTTGCTATAAGGTTCCGTTACACCTAGGGATAAAAGGAGAGTATCTGGTCTAATACTGGAGATATATAGCAGAATTAATAATATAAAGAGGACCAAAAAGACACAGAGCGAAGACTTAGAAATTTTAAAAAATTGTAAAGCACCTATAAGAATACTACCCGTTTATTATATATGGAGATTATAGCGGTATGCTGCTTTTATATAGACTGCTACCAAAAATAAGAATAGAGGTATCCCTAAAGTATAAAGTTGATTCCTAGTGCTAGGGCATCCTAGAGGCACTAAAGAGGCACTATATAAAGCTATCCTATAAGAAGAAAGAAAGAATAAGATAATAACTTAAACACTAAAAGTAGTAACAGGAGCCTTCTCCTCTATCTTAATATTATCGCCAGTAGTATTATCAGCACTCCTATCCCTAGAAGCATTAGCATTCTTACTAATATTCTTCTTAAAGCGGCAAGAATTAGATAGACTACTATAACTAGGGGACTAGTAGGGAGAATGTTTATCTTTGTTACTATCCTTAATATTATCCCTAGGCTCCAAATTAGTATCTAAGCTAGGATTAGAAAGTTAACAACTAAAGAGTTAGTATAGTTCCTAAATATGTTATTAAAGAGACTTACCTAGCTAGAAAGGCCCGTGCAAGAGTGCGAATGTTATTATTTATGAGAACGAACTGCTTATATATGCGCTCCTAGACATTATATGTCTGAGATTACTACATCTCTATAGTAGTAGAAACCCTTATTAAATTGAAAAGGCTATAAGTAATGGAAGACACCTTCTATCTCTGTCTTTTACTATTGTAATATAGACGGAAATCCCTAATAGCGCGTTAGAGCTAGTAAGCCTTATATGCGTAAATAGCAGGGATCTAATATAGTTAGTAAAGTCCAGAATAGGATGGAATGGGAAATACTAAAATATAGGTTTTTTTCTAGCTGTAATAGTGGGAATACTTAGATCTGCTCTTGCTAGAGTATAGTATCTTATAGGCGTAGGACAGGTCTAATATAAGCGCGTAAACGCAATAATGGTAGTACTTTAGAGAAACTACTATAGGAGTAATAGAAGTGGTCTATAGTGCTAATAGAGCAGGGATAACGCGGCCGCCAGTCTAGGGACGCGTAGTATAATTATAAGCTATTGCAAGAGAATACTATGGGAAGTTAGTATTATTAAAGAGATAAAATAGGGATTTTGTTACCTATAAATGCGTTATAAGAAGAGAATAGAGCAGTGGTGGAAAGAATAGCTAGAGATGTAGAAGCTGAAAGCTAAGATATAATGAAAAACAGTCTGCTGAAAGGTGAGATAAATAGTATTGTTAATGGAAAGACGTATAAGAGACGACAGCTTATAAACTGGAAGAAATTAATATCAAGACGTTATTATTAGGACCTATTTTAGGTAAATGGGGATAGTAGCTAGTTAACGCGTTACATAGGATAACCTCCGGATTAGCTTATAACAAATTCTTATAATAAAGAAGGTGAATCCTATTTAATTATTATTATTATTATTAAGGTTCCATTATAAAGGCACTGTGAAGAGCTATAGTAGAAGAAGAGTAGAGGAATAGAAGATAAAGTAAGGTTTTATGCTAGTAAAGAACTGGCGATAAGCTGTATTATAGAGTACCTTTCTACTAGAGAACTTCCCTAATAGTTTTAGTTGGAACTCTATAAGAGTTTATTAAGAGGTAAAGTCTTAGAGAACTAAGACCCTTAAAGGGGAGGCAATTATAATGGGCGCTCCTAAAAGGTATATATTAGATAAGACAGATAAAGGTTTTACTAATGCCCCACTAATGTCCTAGAGGAGATATAGTTAGACAGACAAGGGGTAAAGGGTTTTACTAGTGTCTTAAAAGGATTATATAGGGAGCTAGTTCTCCTCTAGAGAAGAACTAGTAATTAGTCTCTAAATAGAAGAAGTTAGAAAGCATTTATCCTTTAATATATAAAACTTATTCTACTTTTAACTTACCTTCTACTTACCTGCGACTCTTATTCTATACTATTAATTAGATAACTATACGTTCCGGTTAGACTAGCCTCTTACAGTTTAGCTAAATATAACTATAAGATCTATAATAAGGAATTATTAGCTATTATTAGATATTTTAAATAATAGTAACCTAAACTAAAAGGCGCTGGATTTTTAATTAAGGTCCTTAGCGACTATAAAAATCTATAGTACTTTATAACTATAAAATAGCTAAGTTATTATTAAGCCCAATAGTTGGAATATCTATCTTATTTCCAGTTCTTAATTATATACTACCTAGGCGTTTAAGGTTAAAAACCTAATACCCTAACTTAATGTTTATAAGATATACTAGTATAGGAAAAAGCATATACCTACTATAATTATACTCTGCTTTATCTTAAGCTATTTAACCCTCCTATTAAAGATATTATAATATACATCCTTAAAATAACTAATTAATTAATTAGATAGATAATAGTTAATAAATACCTAAATAACAAGTTTATCTAGGAGATACTTAAGCTAATCTAAGGTGGTATTAGACACTCTAAAAGGAATTTTTTTAAGTAAATGTAAAACTTATAGAGACTGCTTATACTATAGGAACCGCCTAGTTATATCTAACTATAACGAACTTAAGCTTAAGCTCCTTAAATATATATATAACCTACTAGTATCCGGTTACCTAGGCTAAGGAAAAACCCTAGAACTGCTTTAATAAGAATATTACTAGCCAAATATATATAATATAATATAAAGGTATATCTCTAGCTGCTATATCTACTAATAAGGTAAAGCCTTATATAAGACATATAATGGCTTTTTAAAGCTGCTGCTTATTCCAGACTAAAAATAGAAGGATATCTTAATTAACTTTATTGTTAAGCTCCCTATAAGTAAAGGCTATATAAACATTATAGTAGTTATAGACTAACTATCTAAGATAAAATATTTGATTGCCTACCTTAATATATTAGCGCCTGCCGTTACCTAACTATTTCTAGATTATATATAGAAACTTTACAGACTCCCTAAAATAATTATCTCCAATAAAGGTAGCTAATTTATCTCTATATTTTGGAAAGAACTAACTACCTAATTCTATATTAAAGCACTATTATCTAGAGTATACTATTTAGAAACGGATGGTTAAATAGAATATATAAATACTATAATAGAATAGTATATTTAGATATACACATTATATTTATAGGACGACTAGACAAACTGGCTTATATTTACTAAGTTTACTATAAATAACTCTATCTTAGAAACTATAAAGGTCTTTCTATTTTTAGCTAACTATAGCTAGCATCCGCAAATAGGTTTTAACCCCTTTAGTAATGTTCGTTACTTAGCTTGCTACGTCTTATAAGTTATAGAAATAAACAAATTTATAAAGAAGATAGAAGAACTATAAGAGTTCCTTATTAACAAAATAATATAGGCCTAATCTATTTATAAAGCCGCAGTAAATTAGAATTAAACCCTAGCACCGGCTTATTAAATTAGTAACTTTATATAGCTAAATATAAAAAACCTAAATCTTTAAATCCTTCTCTAAGTAAATAGGGAAGGACGAGGAAGGTAGATGCTTTAGAGAATGTAGTGCCCTATAAACTCCTAAGCATTTACTACTAGATTGTAGTCTATATAGAAAAGAGAGAAAAGAAATGCAAAGGCAATTGGGCTCTACTCTATCTTTAGAGAAGCTGTTTTGTACAAAGAAGGGGAGAGAGGTGCTTTTTCTATTTCTAAATAGAACAGGAATAGCTACTAGAAAGTGGCTAATAACAGCAAGATCTCTAAAAGGTCCTAGTAGATAGATAGTAGAGAGCAAAAGAACAGAAACGAATTACAAATAGGACAGAGATAGGCGTTAGGATTTTATATGGTTTTTACTATTTTTTATCGTTTTTTACTGTTTTCTTACTACCTAATAGTTGCTGCAATCTAGTTTCTACTAGAGAGCTATAAATCTCTATTAGAGATTTATAAACTACTAGGATATAGCTACTAGTACATATTAAGCTGTCTAGAAAGGATTCATGTATATAGGACTATGGCGCTATAGCCTAGAGGCTGCATACGCAGTATTGTACGTAGTATAATACAATGGACATTAAAAAAACCCCTAAATATAAAAAAACCTATTAAGAAACTTAATTAGAAGAACGCCGGCCTTTATAAGGTTAAAAAGGTTATCTTTTCTTATACCTACTAACTAAAGCTCCCTAATACAGTTAAAATCCACCCTATATTCTATATTAGTCCTTTACCCTACTGCTCCTATATTAAATACCCTGCCTAGATAAACCTAGGGCCTTCCCCTACTAGTTAAAGTAAATAGTAAGGATAAGTACTTTATTAAAAGAGTTGATAATATTAAGTATAACAAATAAAATATATATATATATATATATACCTTACGAAATGGAGAGGCTTTACTAAGCCTATATAGGAACCTGTTAACTTTATAGGACTTATATCAGCTATAAAAGACTTCTATAAACTCCACCTAGAACTACTATAGCCCTATCTTATAAAAGCTCGAGTTTAAAAGGGGGGTACTATTATAGGACACCTTTGTAATACCTTATATATATCTACCTGTTTCTACTAATATAGTAAGAAGAGACCAACTGCAAAATAGCAATTTAATAGCAATCTATGGCAATCTAATGGTAATCTAATAGCAATCTGCCACATTCTGCTATATTCTACTAAGTCTACTAAATCCTGCTAAGTTCTGCTAGGACCGCTACTTAAATCCTACTCTGCTTTATGCATATATTAACTAAGCAACCAAATTTACGATATATACCCTTTCTCCCCGTTTCCTTACCTTTTCTCCTTATATAACGTCTTGACTTTATTACGCAGTTTATATACATAGCTTAATAATATCTACTTCGCTATATATTATTATCGCTTACGCTTACTCCGTAACACTGCCTCTCTAATATACCTCCTACTTAAGCCTCTATATTAATTACTAGTAAAGCTTCTACCCTCTTCTGCTTATCTTAAGAGTAGTTAGTTATATAGGTATATTGTATAGAGAGGAGAGTTTACTTATAGTATAGTAATATTGCTAGAGAATCTCTTATATAATAGGACAGGAAGTATACTAGATAATTATATTTCCTAGTTCCTAATAAAGGATAGTATTAGTAGGATTTAAACTCATAATCTATTAAGTTTAAAGTTAGTATATATTTACTTACGCCACCTATATGCCTTTAGTGGTTACCTTTTGCCTAAAATTATTTTATTTATATACCCCCTTTCCCCCCTTTAGTGTTATATAATATACCCCTTATATACTTTCCCTTATATAACTATAAGAAAATACTTAGAATCTTATAAGCTATCTAGTCCTTTACGCATTCTAATACCTTAAGTATTTATAGATTAGTACTTATACAATCCCATAGAACGCGACGTTAAGAACCTAAAAATACTCTCTTTAGCTTATTGCTTATTCTAGGTATTAAGAGAACTTTAATTACAACCTATAAGAGTTATGGAAATCTTATATACTAAAGAGGCTGGTTCTACTATTAAATAGCTGTTATATAGCTATTAAGTGGAATTGGATTCTCGTTAATATAAGTATTAAACTTATCTAGACTCTGCAGATAAGTATATTTTAAATAATACTAAAGACGAGCTTTATAGAAGGTAGAGAGGTTTTCTTTAAACTTTAAAGGCGATTTTTAAGTTTTCTTAGTTGCGTATAACAGAGTTAAACCTAAAAGTATTTCTCTCTTGCGGAATCTCTTCTAGAGCTTTTATATACTAAAAAGCTTCTTTTCTCTTTTAATGGTGATATAATTGTTTTAATCTTTTAAGAAAGCTATATAATATTCTAGGTTAAGAACTTGTGCCACTAGATAGTAGGGAGAATTATCTAGCTTCTTAACGTACTTTGTAAACTTTTCCTTAGCATATTAGAGTTAAGAAGTTATAAACTTATCCTTAGCCTTAGTAGCTGTTATTTATAGGAAAGTTAGCTAAAGAAATATTAAGAGTATTATATAATATACTAATGCAGTCTATATTATATTCTTAAGAACATTAACTAATTTTAGAACTCTTTTTAATATTATATAATCTACTTAAAGAAATAGAGTTGCTTTATGGAAAGATTAAAGGAAATCACAAATTGTATAAAGATATATCTATTTGCTTATTAAGAGGATATTATTTTTTAAGTTATCCTTATAGTGCTCTACGTAGAGTTAAAGCCTAGCCTTTACCTTATTCTCTAGAGCTATATATAGCATAAGAAACCAGCTATTCTATCTTATATAATTATTAAGAGGGACTATTTTACTAGTACGTTTAATAAACTATATTATATAGTTAGCTAAGCTATAGATATAAATAATATGGTTATAAAGCTTTCCTATTAGCCCTATAATATTTTAACTATTTTTACCCCTTTTATACTTTTTATCTAATGCTAGCTCTAATTCTTTATCCTTCTTTTTCTTTCTTTTAATTAGCAGTAGTACTTATTATATAACTTCTTCTTCTTCTTCCTTTTCTTCCTTATCCTGTTTTTTATCCTCTTTATTATATAAGTCTATAAGCTTCTTATCCTTTTTTAAACTAAATAGAAAGGCTTAAATAATAAGATTAATAATATGCCCCTAATAGCAAATTCTTTAATACGTTGTAATCTAGTTAATTTTATACTTAAGGCTAAGCTATTAGCTAATTATACAATAGAGAATATTGTTTAATCCGGCATTATCGCCAATAAGAGCTCCAATTTTATTTTAATACTATACTTAATAAGAATTGGACGAAGCGCCTCATATTAAAATATATTACTTTAACTAGATACTATATAAAGGGCAATTAAGGGGTTCTAATATTTATCCTAGATATTAATAAAGCTAGCACAGATTCCAAAAAAAAAGGGAATAACTTAGAGAGGTCCAGATATCCACAGTAAGGTAAATATTTATTTTTATAGATTGAAGTACTTTTTATATAATATCTTAACTCTTAGTAAAGTGTTTAAGAATCTAGGGATAATTCAGGGTACTTCTTAATTTAATGCTTTTATAAAAGTATAAAACTCTAGCTATTCTATATATAAGAAGGGAAGCCGTTATACGATAATTAGATCTAGAAGTGCTTGCTTTATAGTATTTTAATATACTATACGCTTTAGAACCTTACCCTTAAGACCTTAAACTTCTCCTTTTGCTAAAAGCTTTTAATATAGTTCTAAAAGAGATCTCTCCCTCTAATCTTTTACTATTATACGCTCCTAATTCTCTACTAAATTCTATTTAATATTATGTTTTTTAAAATAGCCTTATAATTTAACAGTTAAGAAATAGTGTCCTTTTAGGTCTTAAGGAATATAGTATTTATAAAAGTAGCGTTTCTTCGTATAAGCCTTTTCTTCCTTTATTGCTATATAAGTAGTTGGGATTAAACTAGTATTAGCTTTAGTTTTAACGCCGCTTAAAAGGGCAGAAAGTGTGTTAACTTTAAAGGAATTATTATTATCAAAGTTTTAGGGTGAATTTTACTAGCACTAGCTATATTTATAGCGTTGTATAATAGGGGGTAAAGGTATAGTTTGTAGTTAAAATTTTGCGGATATCTAAATACTATTTAAATATTATCCAATATCCGGGCTATCCTCGGATAGGATTATTATCCACCCAGCTAGATAGGATAATTTATCCTCTGCAGGTCTGACCGTATCTAATTGCTTAACGTACGTTCCTACTTGGCGCACGACATTCCTTACTAAAAAATGCCAAAATATACCTTTTTATACTACCTATAACTTAATAACCCTTTAATAGAATTTTATAAAAATTAAAATATAGCTTATTTAATACTAAACTTATAATATAAATTTATAAAATTATAAAATATACTTATATATTTATATTAAAAATAAGGCTAAAAAAAGTACTTTTTATAAGAGACTGGTTTAACCAGAACATATAATTATCTAATTATTAGTATAGTATAAGGGTTATAGGTAAGTCAAAGGTAAGCCAAAGGTAAGTAGAAGGTAGAATGAGCTTTATGCATTAAAGGACAAATGCTTTCTAACCTTTTCTATTTGGAGACTAATCGCTAGTTCTTCTCTAGAGGAGAACCAGCTCCCTATATAATCCTTTTAAGACGCTAGTAAAACCTTGCGCCCCTTATCTATATCTTCTCTAGAATATAAATAGGATATTAATAAAACCTCCTACTACTATCTTATCTAATATATACCTTCTAGGGGAGCCCATTATAATTACCTCCCCTTTAAGGGTCTTAGTCCTTTAAGACTTCGCCTTTAATAAGCTTTTATAGAGTTCCGACTGTTACGGCGCTGGTAAAAAACAGTAGATTGTAGCGAATAGTTGTAAACAGTTGCAGACAGTTTTAGATAGTTGTAGTTACGTGACTCGAGGGCCGCATAAAACCTTAAGCGGCACTACTATTCTTCTCTTTTCCTTTCTCTAGCTTTAGATCCTTGTTTATAGACAATCTAATTATATAGGCTTGCATACGTCCTTTTTGCTATACTTATGTCTTAATTAACTAAGTCGCTAACATTATCTAAAGCTTATACTACTCTTTCTTCCTAAGAAGGAACTTAAATATATCTATAAGGACACAGAATAGGACCCTAAGGATATTACTAGGACTATAAGGATAGGATAGAACTAAAAGAATATAAATAGAACGCGAAACCTACAGACTTAGCGAGGATAGGCCGGATAGGCCTCTCGGATAATAGACCTATCAGCTAATAGTATCCGGAGACTATCTGGATAGTCTTCAGATAGTCTTGGCAAAACCTCCTCAATATGCTTACACTTGTAATGCAACCCCCAATATTAAATAAATAAAATTTCTATTGGCATAGATTTGTAGAGCTTGCAAAGCGCTTTAAAATGGTACCACTTTTATCTAAATATCCTAAGGATAAGTAATATTACGTAGATATAAAGCTCTGTGGAATAAGGGCTTAGGGAGAGCTATGCACCGAGCTCTACCAAAAGTTCTGCACGAAGCTCTGCAAAAGCTCTCCACAAAGCTCTACTTAAAGCCCTATCTAGAGCTCTAAAGCTCTATTAATGCACAGCACTAATATACTAGGAAGTCTTATAATTGTCTCTATAAATAGCTTTATTAACGGAACGCCTAATTTTATAAAAAGTTCTATAGAAAAAGTACTAAGAGTAGCTAAAATAGTACTAAATGTAAAAGTAATATTAGGAGTAGTAATAAAATAATAGTAAAAGTAGAAACTAAAGTAGTAACTGGGGTAATAACTAGGGTAATAACTAGAGTAGTAGCTAAAGTAG
>Ga0307507_10007435_pt1 | contig 15946 bp, 14 predicted proteins | sample 7_EM_MG_FD_207223 | JGI IMG/M metagenome (GOLD analysis project Ga0307507, IMG submission 207223) | Populus trichocarpa ectomycorrhiza microbial communities from riparian zone in the Pacific Northwest, United States - 7_EM | ecosystem: Host-associated > Plants > Roots > Unclassified | place... | reverse complement strand
AGTATCAAACGATACTCGAAACCAAACATAAAACATCATGAGTATCAAACTCAATCATAAAACATACTGAGTATCAAACGATACTCGAAACCAAACATAAAACATCATGAGTATCAAACTCAATCATCAAACATACTGAGTATCAAACGATACTTGAAATCAAACAGTAACCTGTACCGGTTACAGCTGTGTGTCTAGGTCCTTCGAGCATGGAATAAAATGACTCATTTTGGTCAGCCGGTCGATGACCACCAGTATGGTGTCATAACCGTCGGATTTCGGCAGGTCCGTAATGAAGTCCATAGCTATTGACTTCCATGGTCGATCGGGGGGCCTCATTTGACTGCAGCAATCCGTAGGGTGCATGTCGGACCACCTTGGTTCTCTGACATGTCTCGCAATTTTTTATGAATCGTTTGATGTCTTCTCTTATCTTTGGCCACTAGTATCGTCGGTTGATGAGTTCGGTAGTTTTTGCCGTCCCTCCATGTCCTGCTTGTGGGGGGTCGTGGTGTTTGGCGATAAGAGCTGTTCGTATCCCTTCGTCGTTTGGTATCCAAATCTTTCCTTGATATCATAAAAGGTTGTCTTTCCATTGGAATAGCCCTAGTGCTATTCCCTTCATTTCTGTTTTTTCTTCGTCCAGGTTTCTTTTGATATCCTGGATTTCATTGTCCTTTTTGCTGGCTTTCTGTATTTCTCCTTCGTCCTTGTCTCGGAATTTGGTTGTTTCCAATACATCGAGCCTGATTTGTTCTGTCTCTGGGATGTCCCAGTATCAATCCTTTGGGAGTAGGATTTCCACATTTCGAGTGAGTCTCTTGTCTCCTGCCGTGGGTAGGTCTCCCTCTCTTCTTGTGAGGGCATCTGGCTTTCCTCCCTCTTTTCCTGGTCGGTATTCGATTTTGAAGTTGTATTGACTTAATTCTTGCATCCATCGTGCTTGTCGTTCGTTTAGTTCCTTCGTCGTCATGAAGGTGACTAAGTTCTTGTGGTCTCTGAGTACCCGTATTGGTTTGGGGTTTCCTCTCGTGTATCTTTTCCATTCGTGGAATGCTTGAACTATCGCCAGTAGTTCCTTATTGTGTATGTCGTAGTTGCATTCAGCGTCCGACATTGTCTTGGATCGGTACGCCACTGGTCTCCATTTTCCGTCCAGGCATTGTTGTGATAGTATACCGGAGCAGACGTATTTTGAGGCGTCTGTTTCGATTTTGGTCGGTGTGAGGGGGTCGAAGTAGACCAGTACTGGTGCTGTGGTGAGTTTGGTCCTTAGTTCGTCAAATGCCTTTTGTTCCTTGTCTCCCCACACCCAGTTGCCGATGCATTCCTTTTTTGTTCTTGCGTATAGTGGTCTGGCTGTTCGGCTGAAACCTTCTATAAATCGTTGGTAAAAGTTGCAGAAACCTAGGAAGCATTGGATTTCCTTGATTTTCTTGGGGGTCGTCCAGTCCCAGATGGCTTGTGTCTTGACTGGGTCTGTCTTGACCCCTTCTTGTCCAATGATAAATCCTAGGTATTCCGTTTCGCTTTGGTGAAAATCACATTTGGATAGTTTGACCTTCATCCCGGATTTCCGTATTGCTTTGAGGATGTTGCTGACGTCTTTTCGGTGTTGTTGTAGGGTGTTCGAATATATGAGTACGGCATCCAGATAGACGATGTAACATATGTCGATGTGTTCCATAAGGACCTCATTGATCCATCGTTGGAACGCCGCCGGTGCGTTGCATAGTCCAAATGGTATGACTAGGTATTCGTATGTCCCTAGTTTTGTTGAAAAGGTTGTTTTCCATTTGTTTTGCTCTCTGATCCTAATGTTGTGGTAGGCGTCTTTGATATCCAGTTTGGTAAAGTATTTGGCTCCTCCCAGTCTATCCAGTGCCTTGCTAATGAGCGGTAGCGGGTGTCGATCCTTCTTGGTGACTTCATTGAGCGCCCGATAATCAGCGCGGAGCCTGAGTTTGCCATGCTTTTTCTTGACAAACATAATCGGTAAAGCTCTTCCCGACTTTACCTTTCGGATCCATCCCTGATCTTCATTCTGTTTGATGTATCGGTGGAGTTCCTCCAATTGGTTGTAACTCGGGGCATATATCCTCTTGATGGGTACCGTCTTTCCTTCTTCCAGGTTGATTCCCACATCGATGTCGGGCCGGTGGGGCGGTCCCGTCGTCTTCTCCCCTTTTTCGAAAACATCCAACAGGTGGTGATATTCTCGGGGGACCGTGTCTCTCATGTCCTGTTCTTCGTTGATCTTTTTGTTTTTTATAGCCAGTTCGGTGCTGATGTTGATTGCTTCTAACTGAATTTCGTCATCGATTTCATCCCATCTTAGGATGCTGGTTGTCTCTCCTCTTCGGTAGAACTGTCCGCAAGCTCTTGCCGATATCTCGTTGATCTCCATGTTTGGTTTCGCCTTCTGGCTCTTGACCTCTTGGTCCATGGTGGTGTCTGAGCTTCCGAACCCCTGATCTCCTCTCTCGGTATCGTCCAACTAGGTTACTTCTTGTAGTTCCCTGTTGTCACATTTTTCGATGATCAGTTGTGCTATTCGGTCTCCTTTTTCCACTCGGTATGGTTGGTCTCCTAGGTTGGCTAGGACCACCTTCACTTCTCCTCTGTAGTCGGAGTCTATCACACCTGCATTTGTCATGAGTCGGTGTTTGACTGCTAGACTGCTTCGTGGTGCAATTCGTCCATAGGTGTTGTGTGGTAATCCAATAGCTATCCCCGTCCCAACAATTGCCTGTCCTCTGGCAGGAACCTCGGTTCCTTCGTTTGCATACAGGTCGTGCCCTGCCGCCCTTGCTGATCCCTTTTTAGGCACTCTGGCCTCCTCAGATAGCTTCTTAACTCTGACGCTCTGGTCACTCGCCGTCGGGCCTTTCTTGGCCGTTGGGCCATTCTTGGCCTGGATCTTGGAGAATCTGGTAATGAGATTCCCTTCCAGGGCTTTTTCTTCAGGTACCGCGTATGCAACGGGCGAACTTTTGAGACACCAAGTCGTACATCGTTCGCTGTTGAATGTGATCCTTTTGTCGTTCCAATCGATTGTTGGATTGTGTTCTCTTAACCATGGCATCCCAAGGATGACCTCATGGTTTTGGAGATTTGCCACTTGGAAAGTTGCCAATTCCCTATGGCTACTAATGTCCATAGGTACTTTCGTCATATGGGTAACAGGTCCCATAGCGCTTGGTTTTCCGTCCGCCAGGTAAATTTCCCTTGGGTTTTTTGCTTTGATCATCTTGATCCCGTGTTTGTTACAGACTTCTCTGTCAATGAAGGCCTCTGTTGCTCCTGAGTCAATCATGGCGTTGATAGTGACTGACTCTCTGTCGCCATGTAGTTGTATCTTGACCATAATATGGTCTTTGTCGTTGTCGAGTGTTTCCGTGTAGTTGAGTGCCGCGTAGTAGTTTTCCATGATGATGGGTTTTCGTTCGTGTCTGTCCCTCAGATCATCTCTTACTGGGGACAGTCGTCGTTTCCCGACTGTTCGAGTTCTTGTTCGACCTCGATTTCCCTAATCTTTGGTCTGGTTTGCCAAGGAGCGGTTTTCTTCGCGGGTTGCCAATTCCTGGCTTGTGCATTGAATGGTTTGGGTCCATCTCTTTTCGGGCAGTTCCTGGCCAAATGTCCAGGTTGTGCGCATTTGAGACATAGTTGTTCTCGTATCCTCCTTTGGAATTCTTCCCTTGAGATGTTGAACCTTGGTCGTCTCCGAGTCGCGTCCAGTTCCATAGGGTCACCATAATTCTGATTGCCATTGTTGGTGGGTCGATATGTCCCGTCTGGGTTTCGTGGGGTGGTGGTCTCCCGTTGGATGTTTTTCGTCGATGGCGATCCTTGGATATGCCTGACCGTTACCAGCTTGGTTTCTTTCCTGATTGCCCATTGGGCTAGAGTTTCGAGGTCCTCGGATTCCTCACTGCTAGTTCCCCAGGCGTTCTGTAGTTCCGTGATCATCCCTCCTAGGGAGTAGTTCTCCCCCAGTTGAGTCGTCCAATTCGGCTTTGCTGGCCACAAGGCGGAATTCGTTCCAGTATTCCGTGACCGATCGTTTGCCTTGTTTCATGTTCTTTAGCCAGATCCTTGCTTCTCCTGTGGCGTCGATTACGCCGAATTGTCTTTGTAATTCCACTTTGAATCCTGCCCAATTGTTCCATGTCCTGGTGATTCTTTCTTCAGCGTAAGGTGTGATTCTGGTCCCCGCGTCGTCTCTTAGGAGACTTGTTGCATAGAAGATTTTTTCCTCATCATGTTCATTTTACCATCCTACCGTCTTGTAGTATACTATGAGTTGGGCTAGCCATCCTCGTAGTTTGTGTCGTTCTCCTCGGTAAACCTCGGGTTCCTTGGCTTTGGGCTTCCTGGTTCCTCCGCTTAAGGATGCAATGATTTGTCTCATCTGCTCCGGGTTCAGGATCGGGGTTGTTTCTGAGGAGGTCGCTCCCCCTTGTTCTGCTGTACCCGCCATCGTGTTTCGTCGGGTCCTTCCTTGTTCTTCTGTTTCTTCTGATCCAATTGGTGATGGTGGTTCTGGTGTTGTAGGGCTTGGTGCCCTCTCCTCCGTTAAGGCCCTTTCAAGTCCTTCTCCTAGTGATGAAAAGGTCGAGATTTTCCGCTAAGGGGTCGATATCATTTTCATCGTTGGTCTCCGTTTTGTCTGTCTGTTAGGTGCTGCTGGTTGACGCCACCAAATGTTACCATCCTCTCTTCCCCGGGTGATACTTGCAGCAGGTAACCGATAGTCTCCTAACGATTACTGTTTCTTTAGCCCGATAGCTGTTGCAATAGCTAAGTCCGTTGACTCCTATCCAGCAACGTCGATCGCTAGGCTCATATAAGACAGTCGTGTCTTGATTCCCGAAAGTGTGATAGATAAAGATCTTTGAATTGAACATATATAATATGAAAGCACTTAGATGGTTGCGTGAAGAACCCAAATCTCATCCCCCGAGGGTGCCCTCATATAGGGGTTCTTCCCTCAACCCTAACCCTGCGTGAGTCATACCCTCGCGTCACGCGACTCATGACTCATAGTGAGTCATAGTGTGAAATCCATCAGCTGACTCGTCCGAGTCAGCTGCGCCCTATCTCGCAACCAATCAAAACACATAAACTAAGTCATGTGCCCTACGGGTCACATGCGTGAAACCCATGACTTGTAACTATGAGTCATGTGCGAAATACATAAACCACATGACCACAATTGTGCGTCATGTCAAATATCAACCAATCACAATAAACCAATGACACGCTATTGTGTGGTCATGTAAAATCCTATGAGTCAACTGATCTCATAGCGTGAAAGATAACAAACCGATGACTAATAACTATTAGTCATGTGAAAGTCTGTCTTGCTTAGTCACCGTTTGTGACAATGATTCAAACAACTAAAAAGATACTTGCATGTTGCTCAACCTCACGATATACTACTCTCATCTTCCAAGTAGACGTATAAAGTTCAACCTCTTGCTCATAATTTACAACATCAATTTCAGTATCATTGTTTACCAGCCTTAGAGATTGCCATCGACGAGATGATGGTTCACTTTACCAGTCGCTCTCATAATACTACAATGATTAGAGGAAAACCAATTCCACAAGGGTATAGGATGCTAGCAGTTTGTGAGCATGGCCATACATTTAGTTTTATGTTTACCTCACAATCTAAGTCTTTCTCTAATATATTAGATATATATCAAGGAGCACAAGCCCTATCTCCAACATCCAAAGCTGTTTTCCAGCTAGCAACAACCCTTCCAGCTCAGCGGTTTCACTTCACCCTCTACTGTGACAACTACTTCAGTAATATTTCTCTCTTTACTGCTTTACGGGAATATAGCATTAGTGCATGTGAAACTGTTCGAACAAATTCAGCCCCCTACCTTCCTCAATTCAAGCTCAACAAGAAGGGTTCCTTCTTACCATGGAATACACTTCCTGGCATCATATCTGAGTCTGGCAGTGTGCTTGCTTTGATATAGCAAGATAAGACCTTGGTCCGCTTTCTTACAACTGCCCATAAGGCTACCCCAGAGCCAGAAAACTTTGTCTATCGTGAACCGCGGCATCCTCATATAACTGAGGCCAATAGGTCTCTAATCGAGAAGGGATGGGGTTCAGATCCAGTCTGCTCTCTTTCTCTCTCTCGTTTCTCAGTAGACTATAATGACTTCATGGGCTGTGTTGATAGTGCAGACCAGAGAAGGAGTTATTCTAGTACTCAGCTTCGTGTTTGTCAGAATTGACTTCCAATATTTTTCTGGCTTTTAGATACTACTATTATCAACTCACATCTTATTGCTCGACAAGCAATACCTCATCCTCCTTGCTCAGCTCTGTATTTTCACTATCATAGCAACTTTCACACACGCCTTGCCTGGAATCTCGTCCTTTCTGGCTTTCAGACAATTAACCCTTCCTTCGCTCGCCAACTTCAAACTGAGATCAACCCCCACGCCAGGGGCCGTCATTGCCCTGGAACTACTCCGCTAGGAAATACTACAGAAGCTAGGCGAGCAGGTTATGTGGGTAAAAATTACAATCTTCCACCTACTCGCTTCACCCCTGAATCCCATTCTCTTCAACCAACGGAAAAGCGCTCTTCTCCATACTGTATTTTTTGTTGTTACTTATCTAAATCCCCTGTCCGTGCAACTTTTTTTAACTATAGACCTAAGGGGAAAATCAGGAGAACGAGTTTTCAATGTAGTTTCTGTAAAGCTCCACTCTGCCGTGAGTTCTGCTTTGATATGTATCATAAGTATCGAGAATAAACTCTATTGAGTGATACTATCAGCCTTGTCACCCCCTCTACAACTTATTCTGTAAAGGTTGCAACCACCTCATCCAAACTAGTATAGAGTGCGACTACTAACGCCCTCTAAAACCACTAAAAGTGTGTGAAAACCAGGACGCATAAAGGGATGACTAAGAAAGAAACTCGGGTGGAAGAGAGTGATTGACATTTTGTGGCCCAGTGTGGCACAAAGTGGCAGGACCAGTTAGGTATAGTAACAGGATACGATAGAGAATTGCCTATCCCCACACCATCCCAGTAAAGTGCAGAACCATGAAAACCAGCGGAACACACAGCAATTACCATCGCAATATTTGTCAAAAAGAAACCATTCGAGATGAAACGTCTTCGCATAGTGACTCTCCGTGATCACTTAACCGAAAGAGGAACTCTCACATCTTGGAAAGAGATTGCAAAAGAGGTAGGAATATCTTGGAATACCTGCCGGATGATCTATTTGCGTACAAAGATTAAAGGCTCACCTTACGACCGCAAGTGTGCCGGGTGGCCTCCCACTTTCCAGGAGAAAGATATTGAGAAAATTATCAAGTACACCATTCACGATCGCGATACACGACGACTATTATGGGTTGACATTAGAGACAATCTCGATCTCTCGTGTAGCTCTTGGCGGATCCGGGATATCCTCACATCTCAGAGGTATCATAAGCGTACTCCTGATTGCAAGTGGGGAATAGAGTAGAAAATCGACCCAAGCGAGTCAAGTTGTGTCAGGAAAGGTTAGGCTGAGACTATGATGAGTGGATAAGGACAGTTTGGTGTGATTAATTGTACTTTTCTACAGCTGGTTTTGACAGTCGTCCACCAGTTATTAGAAATACTGAGGAGGAATATCATCCTAACTGCTTGGATGAAATATGGAAGTCAGGATCAACTGGGGGCATAGTTTGGGGAGCTTTCTGTGGGCACATCAAAAGTGATCTAGTTCTTGTGGATGGAAAAGTCACGATAAACTCTGAGATTTATATACTTCAGATACTCGATCCACATCTAATCCCATTTTGGCACAAACCCTGTGAAAGGTATGGCTGGACACAGGTGATGGAAGATGGTGCACCAGGGTATTAGAAGCATGCTATTAAATTGCGATTGAAAAATGAGGTTGGGGTTCTACCATGGTGCCCACAGTCACCTGATCTCAATCTTATTGAATCTTTATGGAGGGAGATAGAGGCTTATTCAGGCAAGAAGTATGGTAGGATTGCCGATTTGAATGTTTTGAAGCATGCTGTGAAAGAGGCGTGGGATCAGCTTGGTTCAGAAAGGCTAGATCAGTTGTTCAAATTTATGCCTGATCGCTTGAGTGCAGTCATTGCAGCAAATGGAGGAGCAACCCGCTACTAGCTACATGTATTCAATTTGTCTTTCTGGTTACTATCAAGGTTTCTTATTTATTGTTGAGGAATTTACTTGGATGGTGCGGGGATAAGCAATTCTCTATTGTATCCTGTCACTATACCTAACCAGTCCTGCCACTTTGTGCCACACTGCACCACAAAATGTCAATCACTTTCTTCCACCCCCTAGTACTTGTACGAGTACTTGGCAAGGGAAAAAGAGAAAACCTTTCGCATACCCTCCGGCACACTGCATACCTTTCCAATACTCTCCTTGGCCAAAACATACCCTTTGGAAACAAAACTATGACCCTCAAAGTACAGACCTCCATAGACTAAGTATTTCCAAGGTTCATAAGGTCCGAACACTGAAGTCTAAACACTTCTCCCAGCAAAACACCGTGCCAAAACACTAAAGTCTAAGCACTTTCCCCAGCTACCCACAAACACTAAAGTCCAAACACTTTCCACAGCAACCCAGTAGCTGTGAAGTCGAAATGCTTTCTCTAAATATCCACGATAGAATAAGTGTTTCCGGGCTTTCAAGGTCCACCCATAGTAGATAAAAAAATAAAAAGAAAACGGGCGCGACCTGTCCAACCACCACAACCTCTGACCTTGAATGGGCGCAACCCGGTCCTCTCATCCCCCATACTATTCTACCCACCGGCTCACTAGTATATACACTGATAAATTCAATCTTAGTAAACGAGATAGAAGAAAAAAGAAAAACCTCTAAAATGAAAAGAAAGTAAAGGAAATAGTATTAAAGTAAAAGTTCAAGCCTCGGGCTTTGACAAGTACAGCGATTATGGCCAGGCTCACCACAGTTCTGGCACTTTTGTGTTCTAACCGGCATTTCTGCACCCTCGATAAGTGCTATCTGAGTTCGACCACGCACAATCCGGGCACGAAAACTGTGACTAGTTGCACAGACTATCTTTGGCCATTCTACTTTGGCTCAGAGTTTTGTAGGTGATAGGCAGAGAGCAGGTGCTGGTTGTGGATTTTGTGTAAAACCATTGAGGTTAGCTAGTATGACAGGATTGAAGTTGCTTCGATAGGTGTTTTTAAGAGTGGCAATCGAAAAGAAATCTGAGATGTAGGTATGGGCCAATTGACCTATGTGGTGAATTGAGCTCAGCGCATGTCCACATGGGATATTATTCTCTTGATAGTGGCCACAAGTGCAGGTGTAAGCTTCAAGATTGACAATAAACTGCTTATTATTCATTTGCTGAACCATGAATAAGGTGTTGCTGGCCATATTAACAGTATTCCTTCGGGTCCATGCCCGCCAAATTGTTAGTTGACTGAGGGCAAAGTCAGACCAGTTTTGTTGCTGTTCTTTGGTGCAGGCAGTTTGGTATCACTGAGCTCTCTGGTTCATAGTATAAAGTCATATTTCGTTCAGTAGGTCCAGAATCGGAAGCTCGCATTCTTGCTTCAAAACCTTATTCATCGACTCAACTATGTTGAAAGTTTTATGACCATAGGACTTACCAGGAAAAAAAGGCTGTAACCCATAGTCTTTTGTCAATATTACCCAGATAATCTGCTGCTGTGCTCAGGTTGCGTAATTCAGTAAGTGCTTCTTGATAACTATCACTCGTTCTTGCATGTGCTATTCGTCAAAAGTAAGGCTCCAAGCCTCATGTAAACCGCTTACAAAAATTCTCTTTCAAATGAAAACAACAATATGCACGTGCAACTCCAATTCCCATTACTTTATCAGCAGCTAGTAGTCCTTTATCTTGATTACTGATTAACGTCATATTTTCTGACTCGGGAATTGCTTTTCTTAGGTGTTCTAGAAAGTATCTCCACGAGCTTTCATTCTCACTCTCCACAATTCCCCAGGCTAGTAGCAGAATATTGCCATTACCATCAATTCCCACAGCTAATAGTAGTGTCTGTACAAATCTTGCTTTCAGAAAGGTTCCATCCACTGCCATAAACTTTCTCATAGATTGAAATGATATGCGGGACTCCTGAGGGCAAATAAATAGGCGTTGAAAAACTCGGTTTCCATGATCATCAATAATTCTGTAGAGATCCGAATATAAGTTCTGGTTATGCTGGTGCAGCAGCTGTAAGTAGTACGGGATTTTATGGAAGTGCTCGCGCTGGTGTTCTAGCCGGTCTGCAATCAGAGCTGCCTTCGCAACCCTTGCAGCCTCATAGTTAACCTTCTCGCCATAATGTATGCGAATAGTTACCACAATCTCGGTCGGTTTGGTTGCTTTGGTGACAAATAGGTGTTGGGGAACTATTCTTTGAAGCCAATTTTGTGTATTGGCCATCTCCCGTGCAGAAACTGGAGCTGCGATACAAGTATGTATGGTGCTAATTCTCTTTACCAGTAGCTCCCCGTCTATTCCCTTTGATGCGAATACACGCCATGGGTAACCCATACTACGTGCCTGGCACCGATAATCAACCCGCTTGTCACAAACAGTGACTAAGCAAGGCAGACTCTCACATGACTAATAGTTATTAGACATCGGTTTGTTATCTTTCACACTATGAGATCAGTTGACTCATAGGATTTTACATAACGACGCAATAGCGTATCTTTGGTTTATTGTTATTGGTTGATATTTGACATGACGCATGTTTGTGGTCATGTGATTTATGTATTTCGCACATGACTCATAGTTATGAGTCATGGGTCTCACGCATGTGACCCGTTAGGGCACATGACTTGTCTTATGGGTTTTGATTGGTTGCGAGATATGGCGCAGTTGACTCATACGAGTCAGCTGATGGATTTCACACTATGACTCACTATGAGTCATGAGTCGTGCGACGCAAGGGTATGAGTCACCCAGGGTTATGGTTGAGAGAAGAACCCCAATATAAGGGCACCCTCGGGGCATGGGATTTGAGTTCTTCACGCAACCATCTAAGTTCTTTCATACACTATACTTTCAATACAAAGATCTTTATCTCTTACCCTATCGGGAATCAAGACATGAGAGTCTTATATGAGCCTAGTGATCAACGTTGCTGGATAGGAGTCAGCAGACTTCGCTTTCACAACAGCTATTTGACTAAGAGAAGTGATTGTTAGCGAAATATCGGTTACCTGCTGCAAGTATCACCCGGAGTAGAGGGGATTGTAACAACAACACAACTATGTATCTCACTGGGGGAACTTAGTAGTCAACCATTATAGTATATTGTATTAGTAGAATTGGTGACTAGGAAGCTTGCATAAAAGACGATAATGCTCATGGGCTAAAGAGTCTTATCGACATGAAGACTGCGAACTTGTCTGTAGTTCGCCACTTACATGACAACGATTGGAAGAGGTTTTCTCTCATGCGGTTGTATTGGAGATACATTGCAGGAACTACTTCCGATTTGCCAACTTAACGATGTCCGAGCTATCCAACAACTCCAGATGTTAAATCGAACGGAGAATTATGTCAGGTTAACCCTGAGCTGAGAAGGGTGCTCACCAGAGGTTAGAGTAGTGATTAGTGTTATTGGCTTATAAACTATTCTACTTAAACTATAACGCGAACAACACTCTACCCTGATAACCATTGATCCTCAAGAACTTGAATTGAGTGAAGCTTTCTGGCTTAACGATATTAAGTTTTACCATTTGATTCTCTTATTGAATTTATCTTTATATTTACTTTGACTTTGAGTCTTCGGTGCTGTCGCAGCCTTGAAATCCATCTTTCCATAGGGTGCCTATTTACAACTACGCTAGCGGAATTTTACTTGATTGCTGATTACTCCACAACCGCTTGAAGGATTCTTATTCTGTTTGCAGGAGGTTGTTGGGCTTGACGCCAGCTACACGCCGGTATAAAGTACGTCCCTGTGGCATCAAAACCCAGGCTTTAGCTGTCTTCTGTGGAAGGGGTCCTAGGTAGCAAGCTGGCGGAATTTTACTTGATTGCAGATTACTCCACAACCACTGGACGGATTCCAATTCTGTTTGCAGGAGGTTGTTGGGCTTGACGCCAGCTACATGCCGGTATAAGGCCCATTCATACGTGGTCAATAACCATGAAGTTAGCACTCTGACTGAGACGGATACCCAGAAGGATACTAGTACCCAGAGGAGCCATGGGGAAGCCATGTGCAAGGTGCCGCCTGTCTTTAGTAGAATTAGAAATTCAATAGATGACTATTTAAATGGGCTCTATGAGTGTAAAATATATTGTGACCTAGGTCAGAAAGCAAAGGGGGGACCCTTGACCTGATTCCAGAGTGAATCCTGATTAGGTTACGTATCAGGATATGCCTGGCAAAAATGGCAGTGCCTGGGTGATGCCCAGAATATATGGTGTTGTGCCAAGGGATGCCATGAAGATATGGTTTTGCGCAAGTTGCGCCCGCGTCCTGATTCGGGGTTGACGTTACGTGCACTACGTGCGCCAAACGCACTGGGCGCAGCTGGCACCAAGAATTATTTTTGCTGATCAATAGAATTTGTTTAATTTATTTTTGTTTATAAATTTATCCTATTCTACTCGGATTGGGTCAAAAAAGACGGAAAAAATGATCAGCAAGATCACGCGGGGTAGTTGGAAGAGAGGATGCATCAGTGGAAAAATTATTCGCTTGGCAGACACCAGAAAGCCGGATTGAAGATGACAGTACCCCAACACCAGATGACCTCACCGTTCACCAATGTACCAGAGTACTTGAATACTTGTAGATCACTTATAGATCGTGATGAAATAATGAGTTTGATAGCCCTAAAATGACAAAATTATGACCTCAGTATACAAGTCCGAGAAGGAGCTGGAAAACAGGACTACTAGGAGCCCAGTTGGAACCCCCTACTAGAGCTCCAACAAGAGAGAATAAATAGAGGAGAAGGCATCCATGTCTCGCCAGTAGTCAGATAGGCTAGAGTAACAATTCTGCTCTGCCCTTTATTCGTTCTTGAATTTTGTCCCTAATTTTTCAAAGATTGTGGTAGCTGAAGGTATTGTATTACGCACCTTTCGTGATAGATAGCCTGGTTACAGGAATTGACTAGCACAATGCCAGAAAGCTAATTTACTTTTTGTGTTAATAGTGATATGGTCGCTCTAGATACTTGAAAGTCTAAAAAGGAACTCACCTCGAGATATCATGACCGAGACCGGTGAAAACTTAATTGCAGTTGCGGAAAACAGCACTCTTTACACTCCCCAGCAAGACTCCGGCTCTGTGTCATCTACCGAGGATACCTCTGAATCTGACGATTCCGTGTCTGATTTTCCCATTTCAGATGCTGCCTCCTCCGATACACTCTCCCTTATCGCCCCCACCCAAGCGATCATTATTCACCCTAGTGAAATTAATTCTATTGTCTGTGGCCTCCGTCTTTACACAAACTGGAGTTATTCTCAGCTTCAAGACACTTTTCATATTCCTCGTGCAACTTTGCACCGCATTCTACATAATCCTAGATCTCAAGTGCGAAACTCTTCCCTTGGGCGTCCCCTCACAATTGACGATAATTCTCGGTCAAGGCTGATTGAATTAGCCACCCCTAATGCTACTAATCGCCGCCTTCCGCTCTCTGGTATTGCGGACTTGGCGGGGCTTAAGATTGGTTACCGTGCTCTTAAACGAGCATTTGCCAGTGAGGGATATCACCGCCGTATTGCCCGTATTAAGCCATTCCTTACTCAAGCTACAAAGACCAAGCGCAAGGAGTGGGCCGAAGGATATGGAGATTGGACTATTCAAGATTGGCAGGATGTAATATGGTCAGATGAGTGTGCTTTCTCTGTGGGGCAAGGGCCTGAAAGAGTCTGGGTAACTCGACGACCAGATGAGGAATATATTGAGGACTGCATTGTCCCCAAGTTTCCTCATCGTACTACTATAATGGTATGGGGTGCCATTTACCGCAATTTCAAGGGCCCGCTTATCATTTGAGATATGGCAAACTGGGGAAAAATTAAGGGTTCAACTTATTGTTAGGCATACCAAGAAAGCCGACCCATAAAGCTCACGCACAGAGCCCTGCGTAACAATCAGTCAAGTACAGACTACATAAGATACATCTCGGTCTAGCTTAAGATGATAGTCACATGCCTCCGACTATAAGGTCACGTGTTCGATTCACAGCCGCGTCATAGTTATTATTAGTTAAAATATAATTATGCGACAAGTCATAAACATGACGGCGATAATAGCGCAAAGGCGTCTGAGAAGATTTAAGTGTATGTTCCCGTTTAGGATGCCCATAGGGTAAGAACGAGAGTTCTCTAAGATGACGGAGGGAATCAGAATAAACACTTAAAGTAAAAATATCGTATGACGATGCCAGAAGACATATAGCGGAGACCTCCGGGCCTGCTCAGAACCAGTTAGTACGAATATAAGATAGTGAGCGCAAACTGCTATTCGAGCGATTGCAGCCACAAGTCAGTTCGGAAATCTGATGCGCAGAAGGCGACAGACCCTCGCGCATTGAATGGTCTGACGCCTTTGGAGTTGGCCGCTTCATATACGGTTCGGTGAAGAGAGATTATCACACTGGCATTAGTCGGCTGCGTGTACTCTTGACTGACCTATTATTCACGGGACTGACACACCCTCACGATAATATAGTAGTCTACGTCTTCACAATATGAGTATGGAGTCGAACAGTTGTCAGGGTTAAGAGGTGTCCGCACTTACAAGTTTAGAGAACTTTGTTCGGTTGATACTTAGTTAGTATGGTTAGGACATGTAGCCCGCGAACACTCAGAGGCGGAATATAAATATCGAAGTGCCTCCCTCGCTTAAAAAGAATCATCAAGCACTGGAGAAGAGATCTTATCAATATAAAAAGTTAAAACATTTTATTCCTCACTTTAAATCTTACACTACGCGAGTAACTTAGTTACATTCCACTACGAGCTTTCCTAGACAAGATTCTCCATCTATAAGAACCACTCGAGCATACGGCCTAGCCTGGTATCATAAGTTACCGTACCGGCTACCTCTAACACCTATATAGGTATGTATATGGCATGGAAGATGTTATACTTTTCTTAATTAAGATTTATTTGAAATTGGTGGAAATAATTTTCTGATTTTACTAATACGGCTACTAAATACTAGACCAGATTATTCGTCCCCATCTCGATTTATGGTGGAGATCTTTGCACGCTGCTGGAAGTACCCACTCTGGGTATATATATTTCCAGCAGGATGGTGCTCCTGCTCATTGATCAAAACATGCTAAACAGGTATTTCAAGAGCTTGGAATGGCAACATACCTTCTTCCCTGGCCCCCCAGCTCACCTGATATGAATCCAATTGAAGCACTATGGCGTCTCATAAAACGCCGTATTGCTAACCGCCATCCCTGTCCCCGCACAATGCCAGACCTCTATACCGCAATACATGAGAAATGGCATCGTCTCACCTCTGAGAAGATCTCTAATCTCACTACTTCAGTTCCAGAACGTGTTCATGACCTGATTCTTTCCTCTGGTAGCCATACCTCCTGGTAGATATTTTTTTCTACTACCCTATTGTCACAACCTTTTCATATCGTACAAGTTTCTTCTTTGTCTTAGTTCCAAGTCTTTTTTCTCCGTTTACTACTAGTATTATCTTTTCTTATTTTATTTACAAGTGGAACCGTCTCCCATGTCCTTTCCCAAAACCTCTAAGAATATATAGGAGGTGGTGGTAGGCATACTCATTGTCTTTTTACTAAAACAGGATTTTTTTAAATGAAAAAAAAACATACCCTCTGTCTCTACTGAGAATTGCATGCGATCAGCAGAAATTGTTTTCATATCTTTACTCTCATTTTTCT
>Ga0307507_10007434_pt1 | contig 15947 bp, 8 predicted proteins | sample 7_EM_MG_FD_207223 | JGI IMG/M metagenome (GOLD analysis project Ga0307507, IMG submission 207223) | Populus trichocarpa ectomycorrhiza microbial communities from riparian zone in the Pacific Northwest, United States - 7_EM | ecosystem: Host-associated > Plants > Roots > Unclassified | place... | reverse complement strand
TAATAGGTGTAGAAAGCAGAGGATCGTAAGGATCGCGGTGCCTAAGTAGGGGGCTGATGAGTCATTATAAGGATGACTAATCAGAGACACGAATGACCACATAACCTCTGTCCATATATTCCAACAGCAATAAATAGAAAGGAGTGTTTAGAACGAGATAAGGACTATTTAAACCAATGGTTATACAGTTTGGATTTACAAATATACCAGCAACCTTTTAAAGACGTATTAATAGTATATTAGAAGAACACCTAAATAAGTTTATTATAGTATATTTAGACGACCTTATTATCTACTTAAATAATAAAAAAGAGCATAAAGAATATATCGAGTGGGTACTACAGCGACTACTAGACGAAGAGATACTAATAGCGATTAAGAAATGCGAATTCTATACGAAAAAGACTAATTTCATTAGATTTATTATCGAACTAAGACGAATTAGTATAGACCTAAAGAAGATCGAAGCTATAGTTAATTAGTAAGACCTAGAGAGTATTATAGGTCTAAGATTGTTTTTAGGATTTTATAATTACTATAGAAGATTTATTAAAAAGTGGTTAGATAAGATAGAACCCTTTACACAAATAATAAAGAAGAATAAACCCTAGAGGTAGAGTAAAGAATAAAAGGAATTATTTAAAGAAGTTAAGAAAGAATTTATAAAGGAACCAATTTTAAAAATCTATCAACTAACGTTACTAATAAGAGTAGGAACAGATGTATTAGACTTTGCACTAGGAGCAAAACTACTGTAGAAATACAAAGATAGAGTATAGTACCTAGTTGTATACTATAGTAGAAAGCTAACACTACCGGAATTAAACTATAATATTTACGACAAGAAATTACTAGGAATTGTCGCAGCACTTAAGGAGTAGAGAGTATTCTTATAAAGCATAATAGAGCCATTTATAGTAAAGATAGATTATAAGAATCTAACGGGATTCTTAACTACAAAAGAACTAAACCAACAATAGGTCAGATAGGCAGAGATGCTTACAAAATACCATTTTGAAATTAAATATATAAAAGGTATAGACAACGCCAAAGCAGATGCACTTAGTAGAAAAGTAGAATTATAGGGCGACAAGAAGATCAAAATATCTATCCTAAGACTAGATAAGGATAGAAAGATCAGATATAACTACCTAAGGCTAGCAGCTATAGCGGAAGAAGAATTAGAACAAGTCTACAAATTACTAGAAAGTTTTTAGGTATAGAGGATTCTAGAAGCATAACTAGAGGATCTAAACTACAAAGAGTATGTTAATAGAGAACTAATATAAGGACATAATAGAGCTACAGGCTTAGTATTAAAACTTTAAGAGGAATATATTATCTAAGGAATATAGACTATTATAAGAAGAGTTATAAGAGAATATCTAGACTGTTAAAGAAATAAACTAATAAGATATAAGTAGTATAGAAAGCTACAACCAGTCAAATTAGCTACGAGACTATAGGAAGTTATATTATAGGACTTTATTATAAAGTTACTAAAGTTAAAGGATTTAGTTATAGGATAAGAGTATAATACGATACTAGTTATAGTGGATAAGTTTACTAAGTAGGGATACTTTATCGCATATACTAAAGAAATATCAGTAGAAGATATAGCACGTATCTATATAAAGGAAGTATTTATAAGATACAGAGCACTAGACAAAATTATATTAGATAGGGACCTAAGATTTATATTAGCGTTTTAGGAAACATTTGCGGCAGAACAGGGAGTACGCATAGCGATATCGATAGTATATTACCTATAGATAGACGGGTAAATAAAACAATTAAATTAGATACTAAAGTAGTATCTAAGGCATTACATCAACTATGCGTAAAATAATTGGGTAGTATTATTACTAGTTATATAATTTATATACAATGCTATACTATAGAAAGGAATAGGAACCTTACTATTTAAAACAAACTATAGTTATAAACTAAGAACGTTAATAATACTACGATAAGCGAAAAAGACAAGCATAGAGGTAAAAGAAAGGATGGAGAAACTTATAAATCTTTATAAAAACCTCTACAAAACAGCTAAGTTAGTATAGGAACGGATAAAAAGGTACTATAACCTTAAAGGATTAAAGGGACTAGATCTTAAGGAGGGGGATAAAGCATAGCTACTATATAAAAATTTTAAGAGTAGACGACTAAGTAAGAAATTAGACTATATTAAAATAGGACCATTTAAGATTTTAGAGAAGATCTTAGAAGTCACGTATAAGTTAGACTTACTAGAGAAAATAAAGATCTACCTAGTTTAGCATATTATAATACTAAAACTAGTATACGGTAATATCGAGACGCTAGTATATAAATAAGATACCTATAGAGGTTAAGAAGAGGACAAATAGCCAGTTAAAAAGACTATTAGTTATAAGGATATTAAGAACTAAAGATGATATAAAGTTGTATAGGAAGGATATGACGAAACTATATAGGAACTAGAGGAGAATTTAGAAAACGCTAAGGATGCGCTATAGGCATATTATAGGAGAGCAGATTAGGTAAAATTAAGAAAAAAGGATTACTAAAGAAGTCAGAACCTAAGGGGGACCTAGGAAGAGCGACTACCAAGTTACTCGAACCTGTCTCTTTTACTACCCAAATAGAGTCCTTCCTTTTATCCTCTTTAAGCTTACGAAAACCCTGCTCCATAAGACGATACTCTTTTAACCAAACCTTCTCACGAACCCGCTAAAGGCGCTAAACTTTCGCAAAGGCGACTTATTAAGCCTTAACAGCCCGAGCAGACTCCTCGACACGCCTTTAAAACTCAATAAGGGCAGAGGATAAGTCACCCTCGAGTTTCTTAGCCTTAGATTATATATAAGACCCTATAGTAAATTAAGTAAGGAAGTAAACGACTCCAAAGGTTAATACAGCGAGCAAGTATACATTCTACATCCGGAACTGAGCGAACATCGCAGAATAAACAAACGTTTAATTTTGTATATTCGGCATAGGAGGAAGGTTAGCGACCAGACAGAGCCGCTATCGCAACACAAACCAACCCCTTCTCAACACAACGAGAATAGGACGGCATAACTTCACCCAGTAATAAGATAAACGCGACAGTACGAGTACAACGAGCGGTCAACGACAGTAAAGGATGCTTAGGTATAGTAAGTCACTTAATAACTATAAATCAAATTAAAGAAGGGAGCACACCTCTAATCAACGACTTAGAGATAATAGAAATCTTCGAGGACGAAGCTAGAGAGGAGGAGGCGAGTATTACGGACCTTATAAACCAGGCGACATAACTACTAAGAGCGGAGCTCAAAGAGTTGGTGGACCTAGCACGGGCCACGATAAACCTAGTGGAACCATATAACAAAGAGTGGTAAGTAAGGTCACATAACGAGATCTATATAATCTGTGTAATCTATATAATCTATAACGGAGTATATAGAGCACATGTACATTACAGAGCAAGGAGATTTATTAGGAGTACAGTTATGTATTTAAAGGACTACAGTCCCTACCTAGATCTCTCTTTATAGTGATTCTTAGAATACAATTAAAGTTAATCTATTGGGCACTTACTCCACACGTTACGGACTTGTTAATTGTTAACCTATATACCTAGCCCATTGTCAAACACCCCAAGGCTTTACCCTCAAGTGTTTGTCACAGGATAGAGTTATTGTCTATAGTAGGTGGCTCCGTAATAGAGGCTATAATTATACATCCTACTAATAAGTCCTCTTATTAAGCTATGGGTACGTACCCCAATACATACCCTAATTGTAGTTATAATTAAGCTCCCTATTACTAAGCTTGTTAGGATCTTTGACTTTAACTACGTCAGTGTTTTGAATATAGGTATGTAGTATCTTAAAGGACTAATATAGCTTTAGGTTATCTATGAAATCGTTATTAAACTTATTGATATTAGTAGTAGCCTTGTAAGCTTCTTCTAATATCTAATTATATAAGTAGTTAGGCGGGTGCTAATAAGATATAATATAAGCCTAATAGGAAGCCACGTAATTAGGAGCCCTGAATTCATTAGTATAAGTAGCTACTTTTTTATATACCCTCTACGGGTAATAAAGAAGGAGCTTTATACAATAGAACTTAGGATACTATAGATAAAAAGGATCGCCTTTATAGTGCGGAAAGAATAATATAACTCAAGGCTTTGCTCTTAGCTAATACTTATAATTAGTGTAATTAAAATAGAGTAGAAAATCGAGGAAAGTAACGTCTTCTACCTTATCTAGGTGGCGCTTATATTTCTCGTAAGTAGATAGTCTATACTCCTCTAGCCGCCTATCCCTAAGCTTATACATAGCGCTTTAATTATCTTCCTACTAGTAATTTACAGTTACTATATTCCTAAAGCCTTTATAAAGGGGAATATTAGGAAGTAAATAGCATACTTCCTACGCCAACTAATCGCGTTTAGTAATAAGCTTATTTATAAATTTAGCTACTACCAAGCCAAAGGTATAAAGACTATTAGCGTATAGCTGTACTAATTAGAGTAACTCCTAGTAGGAAGTTAACTTCTTCTCCTCCTTACTATAATATTTGCCTATATAGTTAACTATTACTAATATACTTATAGCTTGCGAAGTATTAATATTAGCCATCTATAATAATATTATAGCTATATTATAACTATTAAGAAGCTCGTCATTACGCTACAGATAGAACGTCTAGTGATTTAGATTTTAATCCTTTAATATACTAGCCTTATTATAGAGAGAGCGTAGAAAGTAAAAGCGGTACTCCTTTACTCTAGCGGAGCCTTTCTTTGACCTTAAGTAGTAAAATTTAGTGTAACTGTAGTGGCGTTAAAATTGATTAAGGTAGGTAATAAGGAGATTACTACTGTTAAGCTATTCTTTATAGCTAAGAGTAGAAGGATATTAAAGATTAGGAGGCCTAAATTAATTAGGATTTAATATAGATATAAGAGTAGCCTAGTACTTAGCAAAAGCCTTCCTTGATTTACTAGTTAACGTATCTAGCTTTAGAGCCGTTAAACACTATAAGAAGTCGTATATATGGCCGCTACCTTATACCTACTACTTATACTAGAACTAAAAGTCAGTGCCATTAAATAGATCTATAAGTACGTGCTTCCTAAATAGGTCGAAGCGGCGATATAGCCAGTAAGCAGTAATATAAGGATTATTGTTAAGACTTTAAAATGTAATCTAACAGCGCCGGGACTTATTAGTAGCCTTATATTTATTAAATTAAGGTATATAAGACTATAGATTATACTAATATAGATTAGTAGCGCTAAGTATAAAGAATAGAGACCTGTTTTTAATATTTTTAGCATAAGTTATGCTTATTTCTCTTCTACCTTTAGTAAGGCATAGTACCCTTAAGCTTCCGTATACACTGTATAATCCTATTTAAAATCTAGTTACCCCTACTACTACTTATAAGATCGCTAAGCTTGTTTAAAAATAGGCTACTCTTAATAAATCGACTATAAAGGAAATAGGTAGCGCTAAGGGCTTACTTTCTTATAATCCGATTAAACACATAGTAGCGAAATAAGAGGTTGTGGCCAAATCGACCGTTCTAATACTTAAGCATATGCTTGACGTATGCAGCTAGGGTAACCGTACGTCTTCGTAGCATATTAATATCGGCCCTACCATAAGGGAATAATATGGGAAAGGCGCCGCGCATAATATAATTAGCTAATCGCTTAGAGAGAGGTGTCTTCTATATAGTAGGAACTTCTAGGCCTATCTATAGGCCTTTCTAATATTGAACCTCGCGGCTTAGAAGCTCCAATTTACTAAGATTAGGCACTAGATTAGGAACTAAAGTATCTAGTACATCGTCGTTAAATTCGCTATCTTATATATTATTGCTAAGACCAATAAGTAGATAACTAATAGCAGGAGTAGGATTGCCTGTAGGAGCTAATACAGTCTATAGCCTAGGGGGGGAGGAAGCTATTAGGTTACTAAATTAGAATCTAACTTATTAATAGAAGGCAGCTAATTTAATATAGAACTATTCTCGGGTAAGCTAGTAAGCCAGTTACTATATATTTTAACGTCGTAATAATCCAGATAATTAATCTTTAGAAAGTAAAGCTAATATTCTATAGCAAAGCGCCTTATAATATACTACTTACTAAACCGCTAACTTAGGTATTTAATACCTACTACCGTTGTAGGCCTTATAATTAGTATATCGAGTTTAGCAGGTAATCGTAGTAGCTATCTCTAAGTCTTTAGTATATTCTAGCTAAAGCAGTAGACATAGCCGGTATAGTAATATTACTAACCACGTATACGTACGACTTATAGATAAATGTATACGCGCGTAATTAGAAGCACCTCTACCGCGGTAAATATAGGTAGGAAGCTAGGAACGGGCCCCAGATCAAGCTCGTTACCTTTAACAAATAGGAAAGGAAGGGCTAGATCCTTAAGGCTATTAGCGTCCTTAATGCAGGCTTTATATACACCTATATCGTCACCTTCCATAGCTAGGCCTATTTAAAACTACCGCTCCTTACAACGCCTGCACGTCTCTATACGTTTAGCTTATAGCGCACTCCTAAACTTCTTAATTCGCTCCCAATTAATAGCCAAAACAGGTAGTATTAACACTAGGGTATGTATTACCATTGGAGAAGGTATTAGAGCCTTATCTGGTATATATAGCGGAGAAGTCTATAAGTAAGCTTTACCCCGCCAATTTAAAAAGCGGTGCTCCTATTATATTGCTATAATTACCCTCCGTCGCTAAGTAATTTTAAGGGTATCTTAACTATTCTAGCCGCGAGGTAAAAAGGCGTTCTTAGTATTATTTTTAGGTAGAGTATTTAGCTAGCGCTTTGCAAGACAAGTCTTAGTAGTAGAACCTAGCTCTATAAGAACTTTCCGCTTATTTAAATTATATTTAGAGGCCTAGAGAAGTAAGTAGAAGTAGAAGTAATATAGAGGGAAAACGCGCCTTTGACCGACATAACTGGCATAGCTTTAAAAGCTTTTTTAAAAGGCCGTCTTTAATAAAGTTAAGGCGGGGCTTATAGATACTGCACTTACTATACTTAATTATAGTAGGGTCTGCTATATTTACGGCATATATAGTAGTATTAATAGAGATATTAATAAAGATGTCAGCAAAAAGGTAGGTGTATAATATTTTGATATTCTAATATTTTGAAGTTCGTCACGTGAATTCTGCCACGACTTACCGTCCGCAAGTTTTTTTTAAACTAATCAGAAGCTGGCTTGGCAAAGTTTGAAATCTACCTTGTAAACTCGGTCAATAAACTCGGTAAAACTAAGGCTAATAGTATATAGAACTCGCGAACTGGAAAAAGCAGAAGCGCTTCTTAAAAGCCTCGACCTATCGTATAAGCGGATACGATTAGTAATATCAGATCCTATTAGTTCGGCAATATTCTTCTATAAGGAGATCTCTATATTCTTTAAGTACTATATACAGATAGGGGAAGAATCGGTATTTAGATATATTAACTAGTACTTTACTATAGTAGAGACGAATAAGCGCAGTACTCTCTACCTTTACAGACTCCTCTAGCTTTATAGAAATATAACTCTAGCTTCCGCTCTAAGAGAGGTAGTTAGAGATAATTAAACGGCATATCAGGAGCGGGTCATATAGTACGTAGACAGTATCTTTACTGAGGTTCGTCTATTATATAGTCCTTCTCGTTTATTATATAGAGTTATCTAATACGAGGTTAATAATATAGGATCTCGATTAAGAAGCATTCTTAGTAATTTATACGAAGAGGTTAGTAATATCGGATATATTGTTACAGCTATAAAATAGCTAATAATTTGCGGCCGCATTTCGATAAGGAAGCTAATTTCTACGCCGGTTCTACTTAGATTTATACTTACAGCCTAACTTATATAAAGTACTCTATAACGGGGCTAAGAAGAAAATAAGACCTCTACCGGTTTAAGGCTCCGTAGAGATTAGTAGAAAGGACGTCGTTTATAGCAGATAGAGTACTATAGATTCGACGTAGCTACAATATAGTAAATCGGTGGAACAAGGCCATAGCAGTAGGGTCACGGTATAACTATAATATCTCGTTTATCGCAACGCAGTATAAGACGATAGCTATCGTATTCTATATAACGAATTATATAACTAAAGTTAAGAACTCGGTATAGAAACGGGTAGCGGCAGCGGCAGAACTATTCCGCGATCTAGATAAGTCGACGACGGAGCGTCAGGCGGAGATGGCGGAGACAGCGAATAGCCGTAGAAAGGGTGACGATATCTAGAATAGGACGCAGTAGTTCTTAATAAGGGTTACACGATGATGAACTTGACCATGTTAACTATTACAACATCATATTAAGTGGGCACGGTTTCTCAAGGATACTAAGGCATGCGGACTACCTTAAATGTAAGTAGCAACACTTCTGTTGACTCTTTAGCGAGCTCACATGCGCATACTAGAGCACGTCGACTTTAACTGCCGTCATATCTGTCAGCGTGATAATGGCCCTCTTCCCACTCGTTCGCTTTCAATTCGATGTTCTCAACAAAGAGGCTTAGTAACAGATCCCAACTTCTACCTCTTGATTTAAAGCGCGATAATGCAACTGTCCGGTCTAAGTGTCGGGATGTATCCCATTCGCACTCGCAAAGAATCGACGCCCTAGAAATGAGCACCCGCTCTCACTATCCTCGATGCTCTTGCTGCTGTTTTGGCCGTTCCTGTCTATTGGTAACTTCCAGTCATGTTGAGCTCGTTTCTCGTTTGCGGTTTCCGCAGCACAGGCTTTGGTGGTATTGCAACTGGCGCTGATTGTGGAGCAGGCGCCTGCGAAGGTTGGGAAAGAAGAGTAACAATGTTCATTGCGATCTTAGCGTGTATACATTTTACAGGAGCATGGCGAAAGCTGACGCAAGGCTCAGCGCCAGTATCACTGGCAAATACGAACTCTCCATCCGCCTCTCATCAGCTCTATCCTTGTCATACTCATCATGCCTCAAAATTAATACTTCCTGTTCCTGTTCTCCCCTCTTCTGTAATCTTCCGTAGAATGGGACTTCCTGGCACCCTTCTGCGCCAATTACCCAATCATCACAGAGGACGTCGCACTCGATGCCAGGCTTCACGAACACTCGGCCTTCTTGTCCCGGCCACAACAGCCTCCACTGCGACGGCATACTCGGATCGTCTTCGCCGACATCGGCCTTATATCCCGCTCGACACGCGCAGAAGTATTCGGCATCGCCTGCGGAGTCCAGAATATTAGTTTTGACGCAGGCTGCCAACTCGTGGCATGCCAAATTCCCAGGTGCATCTGCCGCTGGCACACATGGTGCGAGAGTTGGCTCGCTGGTCGGTGTATGGGTGATGGATGAAGTCGCGGAGTTTGTTCGAGTGCTCGATGTAGAGGACGAGGTTGTGGGAATTAAGTTTTTGCAACTGTCCCTCATGCGTTGTAAAGCAATTTGCAGGCCGGCGCCCGTGCAGGCTTTCTCGGTGCAGTTGCGGGCGGTGGCGGCGAAGATGTTGGTGTTGTTGCCGTCGCAGGTGCCTAAGGTGAAATCGGGTGAGTTTCAATAACTTTTATTTTGGGGGGGTAAGATTGAGTACTGACAATTTATGTTTGCGAGTTCGCATCCGCAGTCATCGAAGGAGAGTGTCAGACATGCTTGCGCGCAGAGAGGCAACTGGGCGTTGATCCCAACAACTTCGGCGACACGCCCAAAGGAGTTCAAGGCCACTTCCCCGGCAAAGATCTGTACGGCGGTAAAGAATAATATGATATTGACAACTTGGTTCATCTATATTCAGACGAAGATGTATTTCAATGGAGGGGAGTTTGGATTCATGGGACTAGGTTGAGGTGAGTGAACATCTCTGCTCCCAACATTGTCCAGCGCTTAGCGTACCACCACAACTTGCCCCAAAATCTCATGATCAGCGCGCACCTTCAAGTCACTCTCCTGACCAAGAAACGTGGCTTGCGGCTGTCGTCGCACAGCTCTCAGTGGTGGAACAAGTCACGTGCTCCACGCTCCGCAGGCACCCCTTCGGCGAAGTCTTCAGATATTCTGACTTGTCTCCAGATGATTTCCGCGCTCAATCATGGAAAGGTGATTTGCACTGTGAAACTTTTGGAAAATGATGACGGCTTGAGCCGTACGCAGCTGAGAGTGGAGTGAGCGCCACAAGCCACAACTCCTCCAAGCAGATAATCTTCACGAGGGGACATTTCAGCCTGGTCAGTAAATGCGGGCCATGTCCACTCGTTTGATTTTTCATATCGCATGACATTTTCTGGAGTGAATCGCAGAAGTCACGCCTTCGAAATCTTGGACGAACGCTGTCAAAATCTGACCTCATCCAGATTCAATCTTCAGCCATGAGTCTAAACATCGACCATGTTTATCGCACCCCTTCGTCTCCTTATACTATTTGGCAGTGTCGCAACCGCTGCAAATTCAACCTGTGGCACTCTCATTACATACCGGCAGTATTCCAAGCTCCTTGAAGGGGTTCCGGATTGTCTCCGACGAGGCTGCGATCTTAACAGCAATGCCTCGCTCTCATCATCTTGTGCCGCGAATTCTCCCTGCTCGGAATTGTGGACCACGGTCCTAAAACACACGGGTCTCGACTGGTGCGCATCCCCATCTTGCAAGAAAGATATCGCGTGCCGAACCCATGGGTGGCCCATCATCAATGCTACCCAGCTCTGCCAATCAGTCCCGGAGGATTGGATGTATCTCAGCAAAGATTGCTGTGCCTCGAACAATGAGCCTTCGGATATTGCCCACTGGATCACGAAACTTTGCACTCAAAAGTGGAGGGATGATTTCAATGGAACTGAAGGCATGGCAAAAGAAGATTGGATTGAGTGGATTCTTCCCTGGAATTGGACTGTCAGGTACGATAACTCGACGGGAGAAGTTACGACTCCACCAAAGTGCAATAGTCCTTCGAAATATCTACTACTTTTCGCCGTAGATACCTGGCTCACTCTTATCCTTCTCATTGCAATCCCATACTTCCAAATAGTCATTCACTACTCCGATACCTGGAAGGACTGGAAGAAGGTGGAGTTGAAGTGGTTCAACAAGCAGCTCAAACGGATCGGATTTCTGGTAGCTTGCTTCAAGATTCTTTGGGTCGTTTGCAAGAAGATCATCTTCTTCTTTCCTGAAATCTTATGGAAATGTCTGAAGGCCATCATCCATTTATTTCGCAATGGCAACAACAGCAACTCGGATATAGAAATCTCAGACGACGCTGTAAAGGCCTTATTGATGGCGTTTTTCTGGGCTGGCCTGAACGTTGGAGCCACTATCGGCAATACTTATTATATGAAAGCCGCTCCCGGATTCGCACATACGCCATCTGCAGACTTGGCATTTCTTTGGTTTGCGAGACCGAGCCTATCCTGGGCCACCTGTGCCTTTGGCTTGGTCAGTCGCGATATATGGATGCGTGTGCAGGCCAAGTTCGATGCCACTGATGGGGATCCTTGGGTATTTGATCTTTTCACTGGGGCATCGTATAGCGCGGCTGTGAACGAGTTGATTATGCAAATACTCGGATCGATCTATCTTGGTCGCACAGTCAATCTCGGTCGCCACCGCGAATTCTACATCTCTCACCATCTCTGGCCTTTCTATCGAGGACGTCATGCTCGGACGATGTACAACGGTGCCCTAGTTTGGGTGATAGCGATTCCCGTTTTCGTAATTTTCTGGGCGGTCACGGCGTGGACCTTTGCGTGCGCTGTCATCGGGTCCAAGAAGGCGATCATAAAAAGCGAGCAATGGAGGCAGCGACAGAAGAAACTGTGGAAAGACTGGCTCCACCAAATATGGCTGTTTACCGTTAGCTGCTGGAAGACATGCTGCTTTACTACGAAACCGAGACCAAAGAAGGAAAAGAAGAAGGGAAAGGAACAGAAAGCTCCGCATATATACCGGCCGCCCAACCCATTCCAGAAGTTTCTCTACAAATACGTTATTCGAGGTTGGCTTAGGGACTGGCTCCGTCGACATATTCCAGAAGGCAAATTCCGCAAATTTATCCGTCGTCATGTGCTTCGAAGCTCGCTTGGTGATCTTCCACAACAATCCCTCTCCCGCACTGAGAGCATCCATTCCCCTCATATTCCAATTCAGGTAGCCGAGTCCTCACGCCGTCTTCCTGGGCAAGGACATATACTGAATCTGGAGGCAGAGAGCGGCGTGGATATGCTTTCCTTGCAGCAACCCATGCGTCAAGGCCCTGAATCTAAGCCCTTGTTGTACGGTATCGATCCAATACCTCCATCCCAAGACATGGTTACCACATCTCCATACTCATCTCAGCCTGTAGAAAATGATGCCCCTCGAATTCAATATCCAATTCCAAAAATGTCGTCAGTGTCTCTCACCCCGCAACCCGATGCCGCCATCACCTCCGACCGGAGGAATCTAAAGCCCATGCAAACTCCACAGCGAAGGCGATATTACCCGGCTGCTCGCGACGATACCTACGAGAAAATTCCTATGGACGAGGGCCCATTCAGTGACGAAGCACGTGTCAGCGACGTGGAGAGCGCTCGAAGATCCAATGCCTTCAATAACCCCCAATATGAATACTCCGATCAAAGTGTTTCCGGAATTTCCTCCTATTCAAGGGCCGCACCTACCCAACCAACACAGGATACCTCATACCACCCCGAACCCCCCAATGACCCTTCAACTACTCCCCAACCTCCGCCCACCAAGCGTCATTTCACGCTAAAAGACCTTTACTGGGGGACTGTGTGCGCTGTGGAAAAATGGGAGAAGTACCACGCTAATGAACGGAAGAGATATCAGGAGAATGAGAGGGGGTGGAAGCCAGATGAACAAAGACTGAAGTGGATGACACTAGCAATTTGTGTGGGCATGTGGTCATACGTTAGCCAGTGGATGTTTTGGGAGGGATTCGTGCATACTGCTGCGGACAGGTGAGTTTAATTTCTTGCTGTGGTTTATCTAAGCGTCAAGAAGAGCAACGGGGGCTTAATCTTAAACAGGTATTGTCCGCCGGGTATTGGGTATATTACTGTGATGTGGGCTGGTTCCACAGGGCTTGGTAGGTTCAGAGTTTCTAAAACACTTCATCGATATAAACTCATGGTGGTGCAGGCTTACTCTCTGTTTTTATCGGGAACGCTTAACGGAATGCGGAGCGACAACGTTCATGGTTACGAAACTTCCGATATGTGTTACCGACCTGCTCTCTATCCACACGGCTAATATCAACTTTTTTGCTCATATTCACTATTTCTTTAACGCTAGTGCACAGAATCTCCGTAAATACTATTTCTTCTTAACTGATTTTTTTTTTAAAGAGGCAGAGGGAAAGATAGTTTTCTAGGTATGAAGACGAGCAAGAATCACGTAAGTACTGTTATCAATTGCTACTCGCATGCAATACCTACCATGCGTGGAAAGCTGGTGCAGGAAGGAATTAATAGGCTGGCGTAAGTCTTGGTGCGTTGGCGTTTGTGGTTGTCAAGACCAAACTAATACAATATAGGTTTAGATCGGGCATTCCAAGAGATATTTAACATAGTAGCCTTCCTTATTGTAGATAAAGCAGCGCTTCTTCAATAATATATATCGGCCGGATAAGGATAATTGTATTCTATAAGGTAATTAGGGGTATTATCTATAGTAGCGGCGGTTAGTAAAGAAGGCTTAGGGGTTCTTACTGTTTAACTTTTTGAATATTATAATAGAGGACCGTAAGTTATTAATTAGGCTAATTAGGCTATTGGAAGGCTTAAAGTAAGCGTATTGGCATGCCGGTAGGTCTTAGTACACGTTAATGAGTTTATTATATAGGAATTTGTCTATTTGTAGGTCTAGGTTAAGGCCATACTAGAGGTATATTAGGTCCTTAATAAGTAGTTATAGACAGTCTAAGGTTAACTTTTTAGTATTCTCGCTCTTATCTATTATAGACTTTAGAGTTGTTAAGTTCTACCATCCTAATATACCGCGTCTATATTTAGGTCCCTCGAAGTAATTATATATAGTGTCACGGCACTGTCCTGACGCATACTGTCTCGTACTGTCTCGTACTGCTTCCTACTGTTGGCTGGCCCACCACTAGCGCCTTGGCGGCTGCCCCTACTATTTGTGTACAATACCCCCTTTTACCTCCTTCTCCTCTTTATACCACAATGTAGTTATTCAGCCTATTAGCATTATAGCACTATGACAGTTTGTGGTATCTCCTCTTGCGCCCTATCGCGATCTTTATTCCCCCCAGTCCACTATCTCCATTTTCCCAGTATAATCGCGACCCGGCGTGACTAACAACACCATACCACAGTCCTAGACAATCTTAGTATTATCCTAGATAATTTTAGTATTACAGCTAGCCTTACAGATTTTAATTACCCTGCCCAGATCCCCTAAAATGGGTAACTAAAATACCCTATTAGCAAACACACGCGAAGCGCTCGCCCGCCTCTTTAATACCTCCTATACTAACATCGCTTAGGCAATTAGGAGTGGTCCGGAGTACCCCAAGGACCTTAATATGGTAGGAACATTTTAGCACCTCTCTATATATACAACCTTTTTAACTAGCGTTAAGAGCGGTCTCCAAACAGTCTATAATAAAGGCCGGACTATAAAGTCCTAACTTAAAGAAGCTCAGCATAGAATTAACTCCCTTAAGATACTTAAACTATATATAAAGCAATATAAACAGCAGGCTTTAGCATATACTAAGACTATATAAAGTCTAAGCTCTTAGATTACTATATTTACCTAAACTATTACCAATAAGAACACCGCTACTAGCTCTCCTCCCCTAGCTAAGCCCTATAGAAAAAAGTATAAAGTAAAAGACCTAACCCTATTTGATGGTAAGGGATTGCCAACTAAAAAGCAAGAAAAATTTAAAATATGGGAAATAAAGATCTAAGGCGTTTTCTATAGAGATATAAAGTGCTTTAAGACCCTAATAGACAAAGTCCTCTATATATTAGACATGCTAATAAATAAGGCTTATAACTATATTAAGCATGGCCTTAATATGCTACGTATATACCTAAACAACCTAAGCAAATGGGCCTTCTCTAACTAAGAGTCTATGTTTACGTACATAAAGAAGCACTATAAGACCATGGATATAACCTAAGCGGCTAAGAATAAATTAGATACCTTAAGCTAAGGTGGGCGTAATTACTGGTCCTAAAAAGCAGAGCTTAATAAGTTAATAATTAAAGCAAATAAGACTAAGGAATAAAAGGTAGATCTACTTAAAAAGAATATTTTATTTAAGATAAAGGACTTAGCCTTTACCCTTAGCCGCAAAATCAACGATGCTGACTATAAGTGCTAGAGTAAGTAAATGGATATGTTTACTTATAACCTATAGAACCACGCCTACTATATTAAGCTAAATACCGCTAAGCTAAGTACCGCTGGCGGCTATTAACCTATATTACCTAACAATAATACCTTAGCACTAGCACTATAGAATGGCCTAATAGACCTTAACGCCGTTAAATTTGGCGGTGGTAGTAGTAGCCTTCCTAACAACGTCTAAAGACATTATATGGATAATAGACTCTGCCTAGCATATAGTTAACCTGGCTACTAGAAAGATGCTTACAACCCTAAAATAAACCTAAATCCCCTCCTAATGCTACCGCGTTAACCCCTTTCTAGCCGCAGCGGATTCTTTAGCAGAGGGATTAGTAACTAAAGCAATAACCATAGATAGGGATGTGGGTTTAGACATAGAGACCTACCCCCATAATTCCCTTCCCTAATATAGCCCTAGCTAATAGTCCCGTATATAAACTGTAACAGTGCAGTGTGGGTAAATTGAGTGAGCGACTTAATTATAAATGGAGATCTAAAGTGTCCATATATACACGAGGAAGGTATGGAAATAAATGGAAGGGGAGACGAATACGTAAGCAAAA
>Ga0307507_10007433_pt1 | contig 15949 bp, 15 predicted proteins | sample 7_EM_MG_FD_207223 | JGI IMG/M metagenome (GOLD analysis project Ga0307507, IMG submission 207223) | Populus trichocarpa ectomycorrhiza microbial communities from riparian zone in the Pacific Northwest, United States - 7_EM | ecosystem: Host-associated > Plants > Roots > Unclassified | place... | reverse complement strand
GTGGAGTTGGTTAGTGACCTAAATCCCAAGCCTTTTTTTCTTTTTTTTTTTTTTTATCATATTTTAAATTTGGTTTCTAGCTGAGGCCGAAGGCCAAAGCAATAAGTATAAAAATAGCATGTAACCGCGAAGGTTATGGCCGCAACAAACTTCCACCCAGTCCAACCCATCGTCAAGGTGGTGGAAACCGTGGGAGAAAAACCCCTGGTCTAAAACCCGCACCAAGCGCCCGGGCGCTGAAAACTACAACGAAATATACATGAAACTCGCAACCAAAGGAAAGTATCTACCGGAAACCCAAGAAAAAACCCAACAGTGAGAAAAACCAAAAATACCCAAATCCGTAGAAGAAACACCGGAGAAAGCCCATCCTCCGCGAAGGCCTTTAACGATCCCCAACTGCAAACATCCTCGAACACAACCATACTCGAGGGTAATAGTACTGGGGCCATATAGACAAGATCGCGGGGCTGATGGCAAAATGTGTGGTGGGTTAGGCCAAGGGAGTCCACGAGTCCTTAGAGGAGGCGAGGTGAATAGTAGCCGGACGCCTGAGCGACCGAGCCGGGGGCGCTGTGTGTTGGCTGTAACCGAGCCATGGGACCAGGACCGAGTGAGAGGAGGGAGGGGTGTGCCCAATCAAGTAGAAGTACGAGGAAGGGAGAATTGAAATGAGATCACGACTTTTCGACGATGCCGACTGTACCGAACAGTGCTCCAAGGAGATAGTGCAATACCAGGAAGCAGAGCCACCGGGGCCACTACTTCGACGACAACCCAAGACTGCGACCGACCCATTGATGAAAGAAAGGCGTTGCCGACCGTGCAAGTGCTAAGCGAGGTAGCGAAGCAAGTGCGGACAAGGGAGGTGAGAGTGACTGTAAAACCCCATACAACCTGGCTGCCAAAGCAACAGGAAGATCCGAAGGGAATCAGAGGGGAGAGGGGGTGGATGTTGATGAATTCTCATGGTATTGAGTTTTCAATCGCCGGAGATGTAGAGGAGATCGTTCGTGACCCAAATCCCAAGCCCTGAGGGTGCCCTTAAATAGGAATTCTTCCCTCAACCCTAACCCTGCGTGACTCATACTCTCACATCACGTGACTCATAACTCATAGTAAGTCATAGTGTGAAATCCATCAACTGAATCGCCCGAGTCAGCTGCACCGTATCCTGCGACATATCAAAACTCATAAAACAAGTCATGCGCCGTACAAGGGATCACACGAGCAAAACCCTTGACTCATAACTATGAGTCATGTGGGAGATAAATAAACCACATCACTACAAATGTGAGTCATGTCGCTAAACAACCAATCACAATAAACCAATGATACCCTATTGCGTTGTCAGGTGAAAACCTATAAGTCAACTGATCTCATAGCATGAAAATAACAAACCAATGACCAATAACTATTAGTCACATGAGAGTCTACCTTGCTTAGTCACATCGTACATGCGCATCTTGCTAACCTGCTCTTGTGTATCGCACACTTATTGTATCTCATAACCTCGATGGCTAGTATCTTGCCTTCGTAACTACAGTACGACCGGCTTCTTGTAGGTATCTTGCTTGGTGAAGAATACTCGATCAACTCATAAGGAACAATAGATTGTACTTTGACAGTTTCCTAAGCCGACCATTTCAGGGCCCTAGTCTTTACCCTGAAGGGTATGCTGGGCCGTAGCCTAGATGCTTGCGAGGGGAAATAACCACACTCTCTTCCTTTTCTTTTTTTTTTGTCTTTTTTTCTTTTTTATATCATGTGCATTTGTTTCGACTACTTGGTACAAAGAGTACGTGTAGCGCTAGCGATTGTAAAGCAAAACCCCCTATATATTCACCCCGGCATTAGGGAAAAATCCACCAACCCAAGTTCCTGTGGTCTGAAACCGACCGCATACCAGCCACACCAAAGTAAGAAATCCAACAATAACTAGTCGAAGGGGGTGACAAAGGAAAGTCAAAAACAACATGGGGAGGAATCAACAGGAAAACTCTTACCGTAGACACCAACAAAAGTGACGCCTTGATAATACCACTAATAAAACTCAAAGAATTAAGAATAGAGGCGCAAGAGGCCACAAAACAAGCGACCATGCAAAATAATACATATGAACCAAAGGCGTTGACATCCACCACTGAGATAGTACAATACGATGACTGACGGTAATTGAGAGATGCAATTATTGAGAAGCTGGGAGGTAGGCGAAGGCAGTAGGATGTCAGCCAAAGGAGTGAATGGTAGCTGTAATTGAGCAATGGGATGAGACCAGGAGTAGGAGTAGAGGGGTAGACCCAAAAGCAATGGGAACTATCGGTAACCCTGTATGTGTCTAACTAGGCAGCTTTTAAAGGTAAAGCAGAGAATAGAGAAATCAACCATAGCCTGTTGAAAGGTTTTCTCCTACTGCAAACTGTAGTTCCAGACATCTGTAACATGGATGAGAGGCTGTTGCTGATCGTGGAAGCGCTAAGCGAGGTAGCAAAGACGTGAGCGGAGAGGGAGGAGAGTGAACTGTGAGACCCCTAGAACAAGGATGCCAAAGCCCAAGACCATGATAAGGGAAACAGAGGGGGAGAGGGGGGGGGTAGCATCACCCTTCTAGGCAGCGAGGCCATCAGAAGAAGGGAGAGGATGGTGGGTGGTGACGATGATGTCCCATAGTGTTGAGATTTGAATCGCTGGTAGTGTAAGGAAGATGATTGATTACTAACTACACTGCACTTTTTTTATTTTTATTTTTATTTTTTATTCTTAATCATCTGCTTTGTTTTTTCGTCTACTGGGTATAAAAACTACGTGCAGTACTAGATATGGCAAAGAAAAACCCCTTATAAGAAACTGCCAGGGGAAAAGCCATCAACCCAGGTCTCTCTGGTCTGGAACCGACAGCACACAAGCCACATAAAAACAAGAAATCCAGTCCTGACTAGCTAACGCGGGCAGGAAACAAAAATCAGGTAAAACATGGGGAGGAATCAACAGGAAAACTCTTGCTGTAGATATCAACATATGAAATAGTTGATATAACCACTCAAAAACCTAAAACGATTGGGGCGCGATAGGTACTGAAAAAGTACATGTGCAATTTATTACCTTCAAACCCAAGATGTTGACATCGGCCACCGAGGCAGTGCAATATGATGACAGAGTCTAACTGAGGGGTGCGACCGTGTAGAAAATGATAAGGTGTAGGGGTAGTAGTGTGCCAGCCAAGTGAGTGGAAGATAGCTGTAACCAAGCAATGGGACGAGACCGGGGGGAGGCAGGAGGGGTAGACTCAAATATCGTGGAAACTATTGGTAACCATGTGCATGTCTGACTAAGTAGCCTCTGAAGGTAAAGAAGAGGATGGAGAAATCAACAGTGGCCTGTTGAAAAGTTCTCTCCTACTGTGAACTGTAGTCCCAGCTGTCTCTAACATGGGCGAGGAGGTGTTGCCGACTGTGCAAGCGCTAAGCGAGGTAGCGAAGACCCAAGCGGGGAGGGGGGGAGGGGGGGAGGGAGCTGTGAGACTCTTAGAACAAGGACGCCAAAGCCCAAGAACATGGTAAGGGAATCAGAGGGGGAGAGGGGGGGGTAACATCACCCTCCTAGGTAACAAGACCATCAGAACAGGGGAGAGGGTGGTGGATGATCACGATGATTTCTCATAGTGTTGAGATTTCAATTGCCAGGTGTGTAGTTGAGATGGTTCCTGACTAACTACACTCCGCTTACTTTTTTTTTATTCTTTTTATTCTTTTATATCATGTGCTTTGTTTTTTCGTCAACTAGGTACAAAGACTACTTGCAGTGTGAGCTATTATAAAGAAAGACCTCTTTGACAAACCAAATGGCGGCAGGGAAAAAGCCATCAACCCAAGTCGCTCTGGTCCGGGACCAACCACACACCAGTCATATCAAATAAGAAATCCTCCTCCGACTAAATGGACGGAAAAGAAAAATCAAGTAAACACATGAAGAGGAATCAACAGGAAAATCCTTGCCGTAGACACCAATATATAAAATAATGGTTATAACCACTAAGAAAACCCAAAGTAAGGACAATGAAGAAAGAAACAATAGGGAAGCGGGGGGCCTCAAAACATGCTACCATGCAAAGCATTACATAAGAACCCAAGGTGTTGACATCCGCCACTGAGGCAGTACAATACAACGACTGAGCGTAACTGAGGGCTGTGAGAGTGGAGTAAATCGCGAGATATGCGAGGGCAGTAAGATGCCAGCTGAAGGTGTGGATAGTAGCTATAACTGAGTAATGGGATGAGACCGGTGGGGGAGAAGGAGGGGTAGACCCAATACTCGTGGAAACTATCGGTAACCGTGTCCATGTGTGACTAGGCAGCCTCTAAAGGTAAAGAAGAGAATGGAGAAATCAACAGTGGCCTGTTGAAAAGTTTTCTCCTACTGCGAACTGTAGTCCCAGCTGTCTGTAACATGAGCAAGAGGGTGTTACTGCCAGTGCAAGCCCTAAGCGAGACCGCGAAAACGCGAGTGGAGAGGAGGGAGTGTCAACCGTGAGTCCCCTAGAACAAGGACGCCAAAGCTAAGACCCTATATTTGGCTTAGCCTTCTTGCTTCTATCTTTATATATAATTGCTTTTTTTCTTCTCTCTTTTATTCTCTCTTCACTTTCACCATCATACTTTTACCACCTCATAATACACAATTCCCCTCTTCTCATAATATTCCTAAAATCAGATTCTTATATTCTAATCACTTAAGATAACTATACCTCCTCCTCCTTTTTGATATTTTTCTTTGTTTACTATAAAGAGAATTTTTCTAATATTCTGATTAGATGCTTTTCAACTGCTAATTTAAATAGAATAATCTAAAAGTCTATTCTTATATTTATAGTATGAGACTCTCTCCATACCTATTTCTCTATTTCAAATATGTTAACCTTAAGCAACAGGTTTATTCAATTATTAGTTAGAGAGTGTTAACCCAATGTCTATAATAGAAATTCTGTCTATATTTACTTCTATTAAGTAGAATATGGATTATTGTACTAGAGTTAACAGAAAATGCTTGTACTTATTTCTGATCTATTATACAATTAACTACTAATAGTTTCAACTAGTTTCTACTAGTAGTGGTAATGCTATTAACTAACCAATTTTCTACTCAATTAATACTACTAATTCAATTGGAAGAAAAACACAGCCTTTTCAATTATGGTAAAACATTTTGTCAGAATCATGTTTTTATAGCTAAGCAAGAGAAGAGATTATAATACAGGAGAAAAACTACCAGGTGACACGATATCAGTCCACAAGTATATATTTTGTAGAACAAAAATCCTTCAACCTGAATTTTCTTACCAGAAACACACAATATATTAAAGTATTCAGACTGTGGTTGTATCAAATAATGTTGATACTCACTGGACAGAAAAGAAGTGACAAATACTAGTTGTCTCTTAGGTTACCAAGATGAAGCTAGCTGAAGAAGTAAGATTCTTTTTAGAAAAGAATACTATATATACAGATTTAATTAATACATATAGTTAAGTACTATTTTGCTAAGTTGCCCAAACCTGTCTTATATAGTGATAGAGCCACTATTCTAAAGATAGAAAGAAATTAACTCTTCATACATAAAGTTATAACGACCAAATGCCAACTATGCACTTATCTGCAAACATGAATCATATCAATCAAACTTACTCTACTCTTGTTAAACTAGAGGAGAAAGCTGAATAACTATAATTTACTCAATAGTGATAGCAGAATACTGGTTGTCTGAACTTCCATGATAGATCATAGTTGGGCAAATATACTATCCTTCACACAGGACTCAGTTAGTCCTGATCAACCAAGAAATGATTGCCAAACAGTTGTCATATTTACAACTACTTTTACACAAAATAAAATATTAGAACAATCATGAATCAAAACTGCTCTAACATGCAGCCAATAATAAGCTAAATTCAACAGTCAAGCTAGTTATTCTATACTACCAGTATCATACTAGATCATAATATAGTTAATAATATTCTCTTTATTAGCCATAGTTCTGATTAAAACTCTTATATACCAACATTATCTCATAACAAAAAACTCCAATAAAGCGCAATGAAAAGAAAATCACAAGGTTGAGGAAAGAAAGAGAAAGAAAATAACAGAAACATGATAATAACACCTTTTTTTTCATTTAAGTAGATTTCCATTATATTATTATAGATCCTGCACATTGCATATAATTCAATATCATAATCCATCTAATCTACCCCCTCCTCCTTAATCATCAACCAATTCATGTATCCATCCCCTTTATTCTCCACCCTAGCTAAAAATAAAAAAATAAAAAAAGTATAATAAAAAAGAAACATGGGCGACAAAAGATAGCCTACTAGTTCGGCACCAAAATGCCCCAAAATACAAACGTGAATTCTGATGACATGAGAGCGGGCGAGAGGACACACAAGAACCGACCAGAGACAGACTTCCATTCACCGCCCCCCCGCCGCGCACTGTAAGTACAGTAGAGATACTCAACAGCGGATGGGTATTCGCAGTACCATAAGCGACCACCTTTTACCCCTCCCACGAAGGAGATGTGTACCGTACTGTACCGGTCCTACAATCTCATATTGGTTCGTATCTAGTATGTTAAGGGGAAGTGATTGTTTTTCTCTCCCATTCCCCACCCCGTGTCATTGCAATTTTCCCCGCCTTAGCTGTGTAATTCCGTTTCCAGCTCTTCTGACAAGGCGTGGCAGGGGAAGGGAGGAAGGAGGAATGCGGGGCGTTAGATCTCCCACTCTACGAGTCCAAGAGCAATTGGCGTGCCTGACTGACTGACTGCCGAAATGCCAGAAACTCCCGACTGGTATCATACCATGGCGGGGGAAATATCTATCTAGCTTAAGCCCCTCGGAAAAGAAAAGAAACGAGGGGATTGGGTTGTATTCTACCTGTCTTTCCCTACTTATGATACTCTATTGTTTATTTTTTTTTGCGCTTGTATGCGCTACTTACCTGCAATAATTATGACTAGTCAGTATGATATTTTTTTCCCGCTCTACTTTATTATAATGAGATACGTTTTCACTCCTGAGTTCCATTTTTTGTTAGCGGTCTGAAATGCAGTGCAGTTCTGCATTTACTCATACTGTGCAGGCCATGCCCTAGCTTACCAGTGTGGTAGCCGAGACGGGCGCGAAATTCCCAGACTCTATCGCGCAATGCTTTGGCATCATAGGACCTCCACTTTGGAGTAGACGAAAGATAGTAGCCGCTGCAACATGCATTTTCTTACTCGGGGCGCTCAAGTCAAGGTAAACTTACTGTGCATGGGGTTAAAGTTCTGTGTGGCGTACGGGTTCGACCTATACCTGGTTGTGAATGGAATTTCCTAATACCGGTACGATTGGGTATAATGTCGCTTTTTAGTACACGCTGCAAAATTGAATTGTTGGCGAGCGAGAATGCCTTCGAAAGTTGTTTTCAGCCCTGATCGCGTCGCGTGTAGTGTTGGTGTCCGGAACGTAAAGTAGGCAGGTATTTGTAGGTGCCTGGAATGCTGATAGAACAAGGGGGCTAGATTATCACCCCAACCTCAAAGGAGGATAGGAAGGCAGGAATGGTCAATGATCGGGTATACTACATCTTTTGTTAGTGGTATTTTTTTCCAACCACCATGAATTTGAAGAATTGCTCGTTCCACCCAGCCACCACGGTAATCCTGCCCTTGATCTCCAAGTCCCCAATGAACAATGTGAGGGAATTTATTAACCTGGCTAGCCCTCAACAACAACATCCCTATTACTTCTAGCAAACCAATCAAGCCAAAATGCTCTTTGCAGTCGTGAAGCTCTGCATATCCCTCCTAATCCCTACGTCCCTCTATGTCCTCGGCTCACAGATATACCTGCTGAGCACGGTCAGACAGTTAGACCCCCTGCTTCGCACAAATTGTGCCTTGTCATTGACCACTGTGCCTCCACTTCTCCCCCCTTCCTCTAAGAGCGGTAGCTAATATCAAATAGAGCATCCTCACAGCCCTCTTTCTAGCGATATGGTTTCTTGCACGCATGAACAAGTCCACACCATTACGTCCTCCAGCTTCGGGAAAACGATTGGCGTTCTTGCTATCCCTTTCCAGCACGATCTTATGGATAGCGGCGGTATTTAGTGGTGTTAGGATTGCGAAAAGGCAGGTTGGGTGTTTATCCGCTTCCGCCGCTTCTTCGGTAACGAACCAAGGGAACGAGGCATGGAGGTTTGGAACAGCCTGTAGGCTACAAAGGGCCGGCATTGCTTTTGCATTCCTAGGCTTGTCAGTTCACTCCCCCCTTATTTCATCCTAGGACGCGGGTGCTCACGGAGAAATACAGCTTAGGATCACTCATTGTCCTCGGAGCAATGGTGGAAATCTCGGATCGGCCATTCGGAGGGGTGAGCGCAGACGAGAGGATTACGGCTGTTGCGGAGAAGTTCCGGGAAGCGTTGATGGATTTGAGGGCGGAGGAGGGTGATGGGGAAGGTGAGGGTGAGAAGGAAGAGGTTTAGCGGTGGGGGTTTAACCGGGTAGGGGTGAGTGAATCTGTGGAGGGATTCAGGAGGTCGGTTGGCAGCGGGGCTGCCAAACTGATCGGGTGAAGGTCCGTGCGTGGATGCTATCGGTAGGCGGCAGGATTTCTTTTTTTAGCGAACTAGGGTACTAGCATGTTAAGTCAGAGGGATTAGAGAGGGAATACAGACTCGAGCATGAAACATACGTACATTAGCAGAGCATTAGAAAGAATATACTCCAGTATGCAGACAATCTCTAAATTGCCATCTAATAGAAAACCACGAGCGATGGGCGTCGGCAGGGATCCTCAGACCAGGACCACATAGCGAGTGCCCATCCATGACTAGATCACCCCCGCATCTCCCCTCATCGGCAACGGGCTCGTCAACCCCCGCCGCTGCTGCCCATCATTCTCAAACACGAGCTTACGGTGGTCTACCGGTACCGTATGATACCAAGGTAAGCGAGTTCCAACTCTTCCCTCTCTTACTGATGTTACACCACACCTGACAAAAGAACCCCGAGCCGCAAGTATCGCCGAAAATTTACTCGTACTCCTACAATCCTCGGGGCCTCACTACTCTGCCGCTTCGCATCTGTTTCTTTCTTTTTCTTTCTTTCTTTCTTTTTTTTTTTTGCTATTCAGGGCCGTTAGGGACCCGGACCCTGTCGATTACCGCGAAATCCAGTTAGCTACCTAGTTCCTGTGATATATGTGCCAAATACCTGATACCGGTAGCTGTACGTGTTGCCCACCGGTATCCTTCAGACCGCACTGTCATGCTATGGATGCACTGCCCATGCTGTTACGGTACTGTACCGTGGACCACTCTGCGATATAGAAAAAAAAAACCATGTGACACAGACATAATACTGTAGTACCGTCATATACGAGTACAAAAATTTAATCACAAACTGAAGCCTCCAGTGACAACCTCGAGTTACAAAACCCCTCCACAGCTTTCTCCCCTCTTCTAATTCGTCGATCAATTTTACTTTATTTACCTATCCAATCCTAGAGGGGATGCTAGGATGCTAGGGGTTTTGTTCCCCTCTCTCTCCGTTTTTTGCTTAAAGTCTTTGGGTTCTAATTTTTACCTAGCACCACTGCCGTATGCGTCATGCAGGATCTCATTGGGCCTGACGGCCAGCAGCATGGGAAAGGTAAGGGTTCCACCGGCGCCGGCCGCGATGATGGACGATATGTAGGGACGGACGGATTCGGTTTGAGGCTCGTGAGGGAATTTGTGTACCGTAGGTTGGTCTTCTCTTTGCAGGCTCGGGGTGCGTGCGATGGTACGGTACGGTAGTTGGGGTAGGGCTGCGATGCGATGGGCGGTATGGATGAGCGAAGGACGGAGGAAGGAAGGCGAGGAGAACGCCGGACGGAGGAAAGGGGGGGAACATTCGTTTTTATTATAACATTCCATCTTATAATACGAGGAAGAAGTAGTTACGATTCATGATGATGAATGAAATGAGGGAAATCGGGATCGGAAAAGGTTCCCAGCAGGCGGGTGTGGGTTTTTTTTTACGATATTTTATTATGTTTTCGGGACCTTGTTCTCTTATTACTCTCTCCCGTATCTATTGCTCTCTTCTGTGTGGAGTTCGGCACTAGGTACGGTAGGCGATGTGGTCTGCTCCTCTGGCATCATATTCGACGGGACAGTCCGTACCCAACAGCAAGCGAAGAAAAAGTAACCATTTTCTTCTGATTCCACTCAGTCACGGGAGTTATTGATCCAAGACGCATTATCGTATCGAAATCTTTTTCACGTAGCTCGACAGGTTGAAAAAAACCACATAATGTCCGTAGTCGGGTTGGGCGCGTGCCTTCGTGCACTCCCCGAATGAACTCTCTGTTATTCCTTTTTTCACTTTTTCATTTTTTTCCCTCTTTTTTCTATAGTACTTCGCCGGTCCGGTAATTCGGTTTCGCCCGTTCATCTGCAGAATCGATGCAGCAACAACGCGAGAAGAGAAAAAAAAAAAACCTTCTCTTCCAATCAGTCGCTGGAGCATTGTCTGCTCAGCGCCCTGTTTCCTACCGCTTTGCTGCTGCTGCTGCTCCCAGGGCGTCGAATTGGAGGGTCCCCAGCTAATTTACCATAGGTTAGCTACCGTGGCCAAACTCAACTCCAGGACTGCGTGACAATGATGTTGATGATCTTTTTCTTGATTGCACAGTATTGCGCAGATGGCACCCCCCTCTTTTTTTTCTTCTTGTTATTTCGCATCATAGCGCCTTCGCCCGTCCTACTCTCCGAGGGAGGGCGGTTTAAACAAATGGTTGTTCTCAAATTGAGATTCGTCCATTATGGTCCAATGGGTGTGGGTGGTTATGAAGGCTGAAGCGAATGTCTGATTGATTGATCAATGAGCTGGAAATAGACTATAGTGAAGAGAAATAGAGGAAAGGGGTTGTATCTGTACAGTACAATACAGCCCAATACACTCTAGTATTAATACCTGAGGGCAATGCAGCAAATATCTTGTTTTTTTACCTTGCTTTTAGACTATGTTGCCAGAAGGTGAGGAGGGGGAAGTACTAGTACGTCACCCTTGTTCGCCGTCATTGAAATTCGTCCCCGCACGCAAGCCACGGCCCATATCCACGATTTCTATGGACTCTGTGGCTTCTAAGACAGGTACCTGGAATGAGGGTTTAGTTTTGTGATTGGCGAGTTGCTCATGGTGTGAACATGGGTGAAGCTCACACTCCTCATCTTCTCGCGTCATACCTTGACGGTAGTTGTCATCTGGTTATTTTTGTTTCGTTGTCTTTTCATCCCCGACTACTTCATAATATTATCATATATAGTGACTGCAGCAACGGGTGGATGATTTGGCATTGTGTTGGGTTACCTTGCTCATTGTACTGTATAGTGCCGTACGATGCGATTGCGGGGAATCAAACTCATCTTAACTTCGCGTTTTGAGGTAGGAAATGGAATCTTTATTTTTATTGACGCACACTGCCAATGCCATCTCGGAACTCTGATCCCAAGGGGAACAGGATCGGAGCTGTCATCTCCTACGTTGCATTCACTTATTTTGGCGAGCTGGGTTCCCACCGGTACTGTAACTTTACCGCCGGCTTTGCGGGGACGGGATGGAGAAGAGGTAGGAGTAGAAGGGAGGGATGGCCGAAGGAATTCGATGCATGATGTGATGTGTGCTTGGGAAAGGAAGGGTAGAAAAAAAGGTGCTAAGGAAAATAAGGATGAAACCCCGAACAGCTCTCCTGTCTGAGTTTAAGCGCATAGGGAGGATAATACCACCCTGGAGGCGAGCCATGGACAGGAAAGAGAATCAGGTTAGTTATTGTGGTTAGATCGGGAATTACAATAGTCTACCCAGTATCATGCCATCCCGCTAGACTACCAGTAGACTAACTTGACCCTATCCGACAGTTGGTGATGTGTACTCTACCTCTGGGCGGATGAGCAGGTATCGTACTTCCTGGTGGATATGGAGATTTGTACTTATACATGCTGTACTAGTTAATCAAGTATCTTGTCTAGCGTAAAAGATGGCACTTGTAATAGGTAGCGTGATGAGGGATTCTTCAATTTGTGTGGTAGGACACCACGTAGTAACTGTAGGGATATTAAGGTACGGTAAGCGTTATGTGGGCTGCCATACCGGTACATGGTCCGTACTATATAGCATACAGCTTAAGTTAGCTATAGATGGGGCACCAGGGGTAGGCGGTAGAACGACCGAGACAAGGTTAGGAAGAGAGAAGGGTCCAAGGGACGGGTGCGGCTTCGGGTTGGATTAGGTGAGGTGAGGTAGGGCTGCGGAGGAGGGGGACTCAGACACGGACGGAAAGATTGTCAGTCGGATTTACGGATCTACTAGTATCATACGAGTAGATGGGAGGAAGGGGGAGGGAAAGAGACTCTTTCTGACCATTTCCTCTGGGAAAGCTATGAGAAAGGAAAAAATTACATTTCAATCGCCATGCCTTAAGGGGGGGAAAGCCGTTTTGGCAATAGCCCTACGCGTGATAGATCTACTAGTACTGTACTGACTACACTATCCTATTTCCACTGTTGAATTTGCCGTATTTGTGTCGTTTTTCTAGCTGTCCATGGCATTGTTGAGTAGGTAGTGATTCGGTTGTGATCTCGAGTTTTTTTTCTCTGGGGAAAATATTTTTCTTTTGGAAAGAGCACCGATGCTGTTGCAATACCGATAATAATAAGGTAATGATGAGAAAAAATAGAGCGAACCCTTTTTTCCTTTCCCGCCCAGGATGCAACCACCCCAGCGGCGATATCTTACTGGCTTCTTCCCTTCTCTTCCCTCCTTCCCCCCCCACAGAGGAGCAAGGAAAAAAAAGGAAAAAAACAAAGGAACCCCTCCCCTTCACTTTTACCTGCTGTCAATCCAGACATTCGCACTCAAAGCTAGTGAGAAGGGAGTAAAAAAAAAAACAACAACCTGTCTTGTTTGCCCCACCTCCCACAAATCCGGGGAGTGTTCAAAAAAAAAAAAAAAAACCCCTCGTCCTGCCGCCTCCATAAAAGAGCTTGCTCGCCACACTGCTTTCTCTGCTTCTTCCCTGAACCTTTTCGCCTTTGTCCACCAGCGATTTAAACACCCCGTCTATTCCCTCAGTTCAGCTCTCGTATCCTCTCTCTCCATAAGTTTCGTTTCAACTCTAAAGGTTTTGATTTACTCCCGCAATTCGTGTTCGTGACACTCCCACCATATTAACATCGACCAACCGCAAAGCTGTCGTCCACCGATCTATTCATTATCTCTACGCAAAATATTAATACACGGAAGTCAAGTTTGTTCGTCTACAGTTCTGGCGAACACACAGGGCTCCGTTTTTAGGCTGTAAATAGCCAAACCCAAAACCTTTGAGCACGTTCTTTTTATTCTTATGAGCCGAAAGGACCTGCTTCGTTTCTTGTCTCTGCGAAAGAAGTGAGTTCATTCAAACGAGCCTACCTACCCTTTGTTCTTTGGTGAAAATAGAAAGAAAAAAAGAAAAAAAGAAAGAAAAAACTTCAGTTTGACTATCCTTTACCATTGAAAATCAATTCAGATGATGTATGACGTTGTTAACGCTTGCCCTTTCGAAACCTAGGCCCAGATAACACGACCCTTGATAGTCCCTCTAGTTATAACCCGCCTGCTAGTATTCAATCTGAAAACCACCCTCCGGCCTTACAAAAACACCTCACACCTCCTCGTCCGCTGAACCGGTATCCTGCACGGTATCGGTATCTTGACGACGGGGCGGATAGCGCTCCACTTTTTACAATTGAATTGCAACATCCATCGAGAATCTCCTCCGAAGCCTCTGCCGCCCGCCAGCACGTCTCCTCGTTTGACACCTCAGTTCTCTCGTATTTTGCATCTTCGTCCTCCATAATCGAGCAGACACCGCATTGTCTAGCCGATTTAAAAAGACTACAAATTTTGCGATTAGAAAACTCCAGCCATTACCATCGTCTCTCCGCCGCCTCATCTCGAAATGGTCGCTCTCGATTTGGTTGCTGCTAACACAGCACTTAACAAATCACAGGGGACTACACTTTCTATCAATCATCAAGCTACTATTGACCTCGACTCTTCTAATGCTTTCGAAGGTAACACAATCCGCATTACCCTATGTGTAACCATACTGATATCTGTGTAACAGGACCTGAAAAGCTCCTCGAAGTTTGGTTCACCCCTTCTCCGGAATTGCTCCCTCCGTCTGCGTCACCCGAGGGCCTCAAATGCGTTTCCAAGGAGAGGTGGGAGCAGATGCTCGATATCGTTAAGTGTAAAGTTCTATCTGTTTTGAAGAACGAGCATGTGGATGCATACCTCTTGAGCGAGAGTAGTATGTTCGTCTTCCCTCACAAGGTCATCCTCAAGACCTGCGGAACTACTACACTACTCAATGGCCTTCCTGAGATGCTATGCATCGCAAGCGAGGAAGCTGGATTTGGACCTGGCGGTGGTGTCTTTGCTACCCCATATAGGGTTTTCTATTCTCGGAAGTCTTTCATGTTTCCTGACAAGCAAATGCATCCGCACAAGAGCTGGAGAGATGAGGTTGGATACTTGGACGAGTGGTTCCTTAACGGAAGCGCATACATGGTTGGGAAAATGAACGGAGAGCACTGGTATCTTTACCTGACTAACCCTGGGAACACCCTTTCCCCACCTCTTACTCCCACCAACGAGCCAGCCGATCCGCTCGAGAGCCACGAGACGGAAACACAGCTGATCACCTTCCCCGATGCCCAGGACATTGTCTATAAGAACATCGGTGGGGGGCGTGATGGTGGAAGTGGCAATGGCATTTTTGACGAGACCTTGGAAGTTTTGATGACCGATCTGGACCAGGGCAAGGCGAAGCAATTCTACTTGGGAAACGCGAGTGCGGTCGCGGCTGGCCAGTACAGGCGCCGAAAGGACGAGGAGCGGTCCAGGGAGCCAGTCTCCACGGAGGTGGACACAGGGTGCGATGATTTGCCTGAGGAGCTCACTAGTGAGGGGCATGTTCTCGGATCAATTGTTTCGGAAGCTTGCGGGTTAGATGGGGTTTATCCCCGCTCTACATACCCGGGAGCTATGGTAGACTCTTACCTGTTTACGCCTTGCGGATTCTCGGCCAATGCAATCATTCCCTCACCTGACCCGAAGATTCCCACCACTCACTACTTTACCGTGCATGTCACCCCCGAGCCCCATTGTTCATATGCCTCCTTTGAGACCAACGTCCCGGGCCGTCAATCTGGCCGGGAGACAGCCGAAATCCTGGAACACGTTGTCGGTATCTTCCGCCCAGGCCGATTCTCAGTGACCCTCTTTGAGGCGAAGCCTGCCACGGTGGATCGTGGGGCTCGTGATAACATCTACGATGTAACTGCAGCTAAGAGATCTGCCCGCATGGATTGCATCAAGGGGTACAGACGTGTGGACAAGATCCGCCACGACCTTGATGGATACGACCTCGTGTTCCGTTACTATGAACGGGATGATTGGAAGGGTGGGGTCAAACCTGTTTTGCGAGACTTTTAAGGGAGAAAGTGCTTCTCTTCATTGTTTTTTTTGTCATCGAGATTGGTTTAAGTTTATTCTATTCTACCTTGATCGCTTTACCGTAGTTCTTGATTGATTAGTTGGCAAAAGCAAGTGCTTCTTTATCATGGTTTTTTTTTTCAGACAAAAAAAGAAATCTTCAACTATAGCATCGGCCGGCGAATTTTGACATTTTGTCTTGGGGGTTTTTTTAATTTTATTTTTCATTCTTCATTTTTCATTTTTCATTGTAGCATTTGCTTATTGCCGATGCCATTTCCATTACTACTACAGACCGATAATGTAGGGCAACAGGCTTGCTTGAAACTGCTGTAGCCAAAGTCGCAATTTTATAAAAAGCTAGAAGTGAGAAAAAGTG
>Ga0307507_10007432_pt1 | contig 15950 bp, 19 predicted proteins | sample 7_EM_MG_FD_207223 | JGI IMG/M metagenome (GOLD analysis project Ga0307507, IMG submission 207223) | Populus trichocarpa ectomycorrhiza microbial communities from riparian zone in the Pacific Northwest, United States - 7_EM | ecosystem: Host-associated > Plants > Roots > Unclassified | place... | reverse complement strand
TCTTCCCAGTGACGGGCGCCTCCTTCTTCTGTGCCACGAGGACAACAGCGGGCCAGTGGTCCTTGCTACTAAGATCTTCAGAGCGGCCCCACTCGAGGTTTCCGAGAACGGGCATCTCGAGTTCGTCATCCGCCTATCTGGTCAGTAAGCGTGCCCTTAGGGATGGGGGTATTGGAGTATTTACCTTCTTCTTGAACTGCTTATGAATCGCGACCAGCACGTCATAAACACTAACACCAACAGTAGAAGAAGAGCCCGCACGGGCGGTGACATGTAATCCGAGAGGAAAGTAAACGTCTAACAGCTTGACTTTGGGGGTGGTTATTGGGATTTCCTTGAGAGATTTCCAGTCATCGAGATGCGAGGGATGGGTATTCAATTTCCTAAACAGATACTCCGTTAGCTGTATACTAAAGTGGAGAGAGGAAAGACAAACCAGTTCAATCTAGAAATCTCTTTGGCGACTTTCAAAGTCCCCTCCTCTCCTATGATGTCCTCTATGAATTAGTTAGCATCTTTGTCAGTAAAGGTGATAAAGCAGCAAGACTGACTGAGTTCAGCTGGTTTGTAAACATCTGTGACGGAAGAACTCCCCCGACGATGGCTTCCCTTCGCGGCGGCCTTAGAGCTAGATGGGGCTTCGTTTTCAGGTGGAACATCAGACTTAGATTTGGTAGCGGCCATTATTGTTGAGTGTTTGTTTGGTTGAGACTAATCTCACTTGCGTTTGACGTTGTTTAATTGTCGATGTGAATTTTTTCTGGCTGCTTTTGAGTAGACAGAGGGGATGTGAGAGAGAGGGGAGAAGGGAGGAAAGGGGTGGGAGAGGGAGAGAAGAAAAGGCAGCGATAGGGCTCGGCGTGGTGTGAGGGTTAAGGAACGCCTGAGGCGATAACAGGTTAGGTTAACGGACCAGAACCGTGCACCTTTGTTCGGCTGAGACATCCCAGCGTCGTGTGACAAAATGCGGGGTAATACTCGTTCTCGATCTGACCGACGCCGTTTTGTCTTTTACACTTATGATCCCGACGCATTCCGAGTCACCAGGCCACTGCGAAGGGACATACCGGTACTCCGGAGAAAGGCACCAATACCAGAATATCATAGCTACCGCCGACCTGGAGCGGAGAGCGAGGCCTGTTCGGTGAGAGGCCTACGGTACTAATCTCTACGAGTGACAATCGCAGCAGCCCAGTGCCGATGCCAAGATCATCCTGACAAACATTACTGCAGTGTTGGTGGATCTGGGGCCGCCCCCACAGTCTCAATAGTGGCCATGAAGAAACTGGGAAGTAAGCAGGGATTTGTAACCAGTAATTTTTTGTTACCCTACTTTAACAATTTCCCTTGTTGCCCACCAGATGCCCCTGTCCGCCAGACCAGTTTGGTCCTGGTACCGTAGATATCGTACGGTGGAGACTGTACTCGTATCGTAGCTCGTTTCCAACCCCATCATGCACAATCCCCATCCCGATACGGCTAAGTCCACATATCTTGGCGCCCCAGGATCGTGAGTGTGGGGAAGTGGGGTGCCGGTAACATGCTCTGCTAACCTATTTCTTGAAACGGCTCTCGTGCCTCAGCGCGTTATCAATAGGTTATCGGCTAGGTTATTCTTTTCATCTCCGGTTGCGTCAGGTCTAACGCCGAGGACGTAATGGAGTTTGCAATTACGGTATGGGACCGCGTGATGGATGGGTACCTTTTCCCCATCGGCCCCACCGGTGCCGGTATTGGAAGTAAAGTGACGATTTGGGCTATGATAGGATGATGGGGGATGGGTGGTACCCCAACGGTACATCCTCTGACATCATGAGGTTGTGAAGTTGGTTGTTGCTGCGAAGTACCGACGGGAATCGTTCGAGTGTGGTCCCACACCACATCTTCTGCGTGAGTATGATATGGGAGGGGGGGTTGACAAAATGAATGAAAGGGGGTTCAAGTATTTGCTTGTGAAGATTACAGCAAATAAACAAGACTATTGAGATCTTGAGACAACTTTATTTTTTTTGTGAAACTAAGTCTTCAGGCACAGATCTTGCTAAACCTCGGATTGACCAGTTTAAGCCATCTCGCAATCTTTACATCATTTAACAGTACGCTATCTATGAAATCGATTGTGCATCCGTGGATCTAGATCTATCGTAAAATCCTCCCCGCCATACCGATAGTTCGCGGCCCTCTATACGAGTAATAATAATAATAAAAATCTATAAAATCTACCCACCAGATCTTTTATATCAACCTCTTACCAACCCCTTCTACACGCCGCAACGCCAGCATGTCCAACCTACTCTCCAACTGGGGATGGCCCAATAAGGACCTTTCCTAGTCCTTTTCCTCTATGCTCCTCCTCAACTTATAACACCCCTACCGAGCTACCGAGCCGCCCAGGAACTTGAGTACTCCAGGACTGGCACCCCTTGATGGAATGGTGTAGCTCGGCGGAATGGCTATATGCCCCGCGAGTGCCTGGAAACGGTAGAAGTATCAAGGACCCTTTCCATCTGTTTCTACCGTTGCCAGTTGCTGAAGAAGTACCCTTCAAGCAAAGGGAAAGCTCCGAGCACAAAAGCATCTATCTCACTGTCCTGGTAGAGACGCTTGCCGCTTCTAGGATTTCGGCGATGAGATTATGTACACTTCCGGTGGGCTCGCTCAGTCCGCCAGTTTATGAAGGATGCGTTTTGACATATGCCATTATGTCGAGGACGCCATTTTCCGGCACTGCTTCTTCATCTTTTGCTAGGGTCTTCTTCACTGATGACGCCTTCAAGCTTGAGACGGCTAGCAGTCCGTCTCATCCCTGCGTGACTGATTAACAGGTTCTGCCGCTCACACTGCCGGCAGTTCTCCCCCGGGATGCGACTTGCAAGGAGGGCGCCTAATTCGGCCCTCGCGGGGGATTTAGTTCGGAGCACGTGACAGAGAATATGATAGCTGGGTGATAAGCTGTGGAAGAAGAGTCGATTCGTCGCTGTGGGGTTTTGATTGCCATTTCAGCATTTGACACCCGGACGAAGAACGGCAAAATTGAGACCTTTTGAGTCGATTGATGGTGGGGAGTTTTAGTATCTCTAACTAGGGCAGAAACAATTAGCAACAATGTCCTATCCGGAAAGCGGTTATAGTCAGCATACTGGCATTCTCCTTTCGGACTTATCCGTGACGGGGTTGGGACCCTACGGTATCGAGAAGTTTTAAGGGTCCGTTTGGCTGGAGCTATTCACGATTTGGGCCCAAATCATGATTTGAGATGTTCAGGGTGTTTAGTCCGGTATCATTTCCAAATCGTGATTTACGAAAATTTTAAAGTCGACTTGAAGATTCAGGACTAAGTTATGAGTATTATTTTTCTCCTCACAGAGTTAACCCCGAATGGGGCGATTTGGAAATTTGAAAACCGTAGGTGCATTTGGCAGAGGGCATGCTCGCAAATCATTTAAAACTATTTTAAATTGTGATTTGTAAATTTAATCACGATCGCAAATCACGGCTATGATATCTCAAATCATAGCTAGCCAAATAGACCCCTAAGCCCGTAACTATAGTTCCCGCCGTCCACGTTTGATATCATACAACACCTCGGCGGATGTAGGGGGGGACGCCTTGGCATAAAATTCGGTGTTAAAAAAACTATAGCTAAGCTCAATTCCCCTTCATGTCATTCATTCTCTCAATTATTCATACTTTCTTTGACTCACCTTTTCATTTAATTCCTCCTCCGAACATATATCATAGGAAATTTCACGCCAAGGCGTCGTCCCCCATTGCCTTTACCCAGATGTTGTATGATACTGTGCATAGACGGCGGCCGGAAGAATCATACGTAAGTACCATCAACCTAACACCCTACTTCAGTTAAAATCATTGAATTTTCGTTCTATGATATTATACTATACCATGAAGACTCAGCTATGGCAGATACATCATACCAGACGCCGTAACTTTCCCGAAGAAACGAGCCGCCCCAGCCAAAATACCGATAGCGGGCGGTGGAGGCTTCTTAAGTAGCCTGAAATCCGACCCTAGCCCCCACAAACAATCTATGATAGTTCACGGGAGAAATAAGTATGGCAATGTGGTTGGTCGGGGGCACAAACTCTGGCTTGCTAGGGTTCATTACTTCCTATCAGGAATGATGGGGCAAGGCTACGATAGCAATCTGGCGCATTTATCGAACCTCCTGCAGCAATTGAATCTCCTGAGACTTTAGAATTTTCTCCCAAAACTTTGGTCATGCTGTCAGGACTTTCCCGGGCTCCTTTTTTGTCAAAATTTAGAAGCCGTATAGTCACGAAATATCACTCGAAAACGATAGAGTCGGATTCTTACTATACTGATCCATAGAATTCTAGATTGTGGCCCTAATGCCTCTATCTCGCTGCTTTGACTGCTATAACGTGCACAGTTGGACCCGTTCGCTTCAGTCCACTCGCAGTCTAGTATGATACGGATTAGATTAATACAATATTGAACCACCAATACGCTAACAAACATAAAAAGAATTTCAATCCCACAATCGCTAACAGATCCAACTCCACCAGTAAACCAACAAAAATCATCTTCTCCATTTCATCCACCAGATTTCGCCCCAACCGCCGCTTTCCTCTGTATATCCTCTACCTTCCTACGCTCTTTCCGTCGCTCTTGCAGTGCACCCTGGAAGTCTTCGTGGAAGTTTTTCATTTCTGGAAATATTAGCGTTTAACATCAGAAAAGCAGAAAGGGGGAGGAGCATACCTTCAAGTGTCTGAAAGTCGATCTCGAACCACTTGAAATCGTCGAAACCCTCTTTGTCTTCGATTAATAGCCCTTCCATATCTAGCCTGATCCCACCGGATAATTCCCGGTTTCCAATGACGCAGGCTTTGACAGAGTTAGGGTTTCCGAAAGCTTTGTGTGAGCTAGGTTTTATCTTTAGGCATCGGTGCTTGGTCTTTGCCTCAATGGTTATATCGTCCGTTACTATCCCTAATGGTTAGCTGATAACCTCTAGAGTTATAGAGTCAGAAGGGAGGCCCTACTAAATAATGTCATAATAATCTCGTCAAAGTACATGACCAATCTTGTTGAATGAACCTTTAAGATGGAAGACTTATTAGGTTTTGATCGAAAGGTGCCGGCTATTGAGGGAGCTCTTGAGATTGAACTATCGCTGCTAGAAACGGCTGCATTGTCTTCCTCCTTCCAAAGTTGGATCCTCGCCTTGTAGTTGCAATGCTCGCCGTCGAGGAGTCCTCGTTTGTAGCGGATTGTACGGACAGCTTGGACATCCGCTTCTACCGATTCCCTGGTAAAAGCAAGCTGGAAGACAAACATGTCCATTACGTTCTTAAACCGGTAGTAGAGCGTTATCGGGCACAATTCTGCGGAGCTAAGCGTTGTTCTGTTCTTTGATCCGGACTGAATTGAGTACCCTCCCACACCGGCCTTTCGGATGAAGATCACCGGCAGGTTCTCATGATACCCGTACTCAGGGACTAATTCGGCGTCTTTAAGAACGACTAGTAAAATTAGCCTTTGGTCGGGGGCGAGGGGTTCGGGAATTACCGAAACGCTGATCTGTTGATCCCTCCCGTTGGGTCAGGATTCTCAAGTCACCCATTGCGTTCCGGAAAAGTCTGACGACACATTCATCCCAATTGCCTTCGGGATCACACGAGTCTGAAGCCAACACATTCCTTTAGTAAGGAGCGTTAGTACCTTAACAACACAGTAGATGTTAGAATGAGGATCTTACAAGGCCTTAAACTCATTTTTCATAACCTCTGTTTCTCCAGGGCGAACGCCATGTTCAACCGGCTCTACAAACGAGCCTCCAGAATTCCTGGGGGCTGCATAGGGATAAGCCGGGGACACAGGAGACAAATACCCATTTTTAGTAGGAACCCTACCCGCTTGAGATTGACTAGTGCTAAAGTCTCGGATTCTATGCGCCCCAACATCCCCCGGACTCACGTCTGATGGAGAGAACGGGGCGGTTGGAGTAGTATTCAATGGCGGCAAAGGCTTTGTTGAGTAATAATCCTGCCCCAATAATGAGGGCGCCCGAGGCGTGGTGCGTTCTTTTGATCGGGAGGATTGCAGCGGTGGGACACCAAATGGCATGGAGTTTATTGGCGACATGGATATCGGACTTGCGGTAGTGGAACTTCTTGGTGGTGAAAAATTGCCCAGAGTTGGAGAATCGAGCCTTCTGTCTTCAAGGAAGCTACCCCTGCTCACCGCGGAGGCACTTTGAGAACCAGAACCTTGTCTGCTTTTCGCTATTTTCAAACCATTCACATAACTTATACTACCGCCTCCGCTGGCCCCCATATCTGGAGGTGACGCGGGGGGTGTTGCTTCTGGAACCTTTTTCCTCTGAACTCGTGTATTTGAGCGGTCGAGTGATCGCCCTTTCATACTTCGTAGGACATCTTCGCGCTCTGGGACTAGTTGAGATTCCTTAAGGTGTTGAGGGCTTTTCTCGTGTGCGATCTCCCGACTGCCAACGCCGAGAGAGCGAAAGGCACTCTCCAACTCGTCATTGGAGTGGCTTTTCGCTGAATAGCTTTCATAGGTGCTGTATTCCGCCGGGTGGACCGCAACATTACTCATCTGTACACTTGGAACATTGGGGATGTTCTCGCTTGGTGGTTTTGGCGAGGACTGTTTAGAGGTGTGTTTTCCTGAGACCGGCAACTCAACTTCTTCATCAGCATCATCGATTAGTATTCGGAAGTCGCCATGATTATTGAGAGTATTCCAGTCCGGCAGCTCAGTCTTGGCCTCCAGAAGTCTCTTCATTGAAAAAGCAATTTCCTAATTTATTGTTAAGGAAGGTCCCTGATGATCGCAATACGGTACCCGGGATAAGGGCTCTTACAGTTGAGACTAATGCCAAGATTGCTTGCAACTCCCTCACCATCCACTCCGAACGTGGGTCTTCCCGGATTTTGCTGAATATCCAATAGGATTTGATAAGATTGAGCCATCCCTCTGCAGTTGGTGTTCCAGATATTCCAGCATTCTTGATGTCTGAGCTCGCTTTGTAGATCCAGTACATGCAACTCTTTAAAATCGTATCTAGCTTGAAGTCATTAGTAAAGGCGCCTCCGTTTATGGCTGAATTTTCGTTAAATTTTATCACAATCGAGTCGTCCACAATGCCCCCGGCACTGAAAGTGAGTGAAGAAAATAGCTGTTCCAAGTGCTGTTCTACAGGGTCGGCGATTTCGAGCAGAGAATCAATGTGATCCCTATAAATCGTTAACAGGGCTCCGAATGGGTGATCTTGGGCTGATCAATTACTAACTTCCGCAGCACGCGATAGGCGACCTCAAAAACCCAACAGTGATGCCCAATATCCTCCAGCGCATTTAGAAGCCCCCGATCACCTCCGCTAAATCTCATCTTCACCCCAAAGTTGGCCCACCATTTCTCCGTCTGCGCAGCATGTATCCTGCAGCTCCTCAGTAGGTTTTCGGCATCGTCCAACGTGGCATTGACTCCCGTAACAGCGAGTTGTAATGTTTGGTGCGCTGCGATTTTATTGTCTGTTCTCAGGATAGTTGAATGGGGATTATTGTTCTCGTCAATAATCTGGGCGAGCAAAGATCTCAACCTCTCGAGCTCTTTTCCGAGAGAGAGGATCAGGCAGGGCGCATGAATAACCCCATGCAGATATGTTCTCAGGATATCGCTTGTTCGTTCATGGGCTTGAACATGTTCTGCGAGTCCCACGCCGAAACCTTGGAATACGAACGACATCGGCAACCGCAAAGTCTGTAGTAGAGCTTCCTGCTGAAGGCTTTATGTCTGCCTGCCTGTCCGCCTATCCTTCTAGTAGGAAAGGACGGGAAAAAAAGAAAACGGCGCGTGCGTATGTGCGGTACGGAAGCGGACTGTATTCAAGGTTAGGTCGTTCAATGTGGGGCTCGAGCCGAAGCCTTGCCTGTCAACGTGGGAAGTAGATGTCGATCTTAATGGGGTAAGTTAAGAGCAGAAAAGCAAAAAAATTGCCAAGGTGGAGTGGAAACATAATACCGGCGTACTGTGTGTGCTTGTGGGGAAATTTTTGAAATTTCAAGGCTCAAAGTGCTTGTATCAATGCCCACCACCGTAGTCGAGTAAACGCCGCTACACGGATATTTACTTTTTCTGCCACGGGAGGAGTAGCTGAGTGGCTTCAAAGGTCTATTTGTTTTTCTTCTTCCCAGGCTTGGTCCCTCCGAGCCGCCTTGCCGCCGCCTCACTGCTCTAAGAAGAGGGTTAGCTCAATAAAATCTCAAACTTAGCTAGAGGCTGGGGCAATCGAGGAGAAGTGGGGGAGCGGAGGGAAGAAAATAGGGAAGGGAAGAAAGCTGCCAATCCTATTGTGATGCCGTATTCCAGAGAGCATTTATTACGCGCTCTGGATACGGGTGCTGTAGGGGGGTGCTGTACTCCACGCCCTGGATGGTGGGACACGGATTCGGTACTTGGGTAGGGATGAGAAAAATTGGGAAACTTCGTGGAAAGAAAGACAAGGCTATGGAATTAGAAACCCGGACCGGTTGCATTAGTCTCTACTTTTTTACTAAAACACTAATGTTAGAGGTTCTGAGAGGCTTCTGGGACTAGGTAATCTATAGAGCCAATTCCCGCTAGAGTTAATTCCTAATTATTGGTATGAGATATCTTGCTACAGGCAAGAAAATATGTTTGGTGTCCACTCCCAGTTGTTGTGTCCGCCAAAACTTATTAATTCCTACCTGCACCAACTGTCTGCTCACTGCGCCATGGGTTGAGGGATCTCGCAGATCTTTTTTTTCCGATCCGTTCGCCCCTACCCGAGCACCTTCGGAACGAGAAGATTAAATCGAGAGGCATAGAGTGCATCGCCTCCTTTAACTTATCTTTCCTCCCTTTTGTGTAGAGCAAGGTGGGCCCTGGCTATACCGGTGGGGAAAAGGTTGGTTCCACCTCCTGGAGGGATAGTATGTATGCCGACTACCGGTACGCTGCGACTGGGCGCAGGAGACGAGCTGGGATCTGTGTACTATACCGGATGATAGAAGCGGAAAAGTAGGTTGGACTCGATATTGCGCAATGCGACTGCGATCCAGGAGGCCAAAGGAGAGAAAAATGCCTATTCAGTTGTGCGTTGGCGATAGTTGCCTTGCTGCCTACGAGGAAGAGAAATCGATCACATCTAGGGCTCGGTGAGTCGCTAAACTATCTACTAAAAGGTAGTTCGAACGGTGGATATATCCTATCATAATATTATGGAATTGCCTGAGAACTCAGTAAATAAATGCTCCCATCACACCGATGGTGCAAGCAGAGTATCGCTGCAACTGATGTGATATACCTACTACGATAATTGGATGAAAAGGATCATTGCAAAATATGGATATTAAATACCACACAGATACCCGAGTAAAGTCGGAAAAGCCTTGCGACTGACTGCAGTATCACACAAGCTGAATCTGCCAATGGAGGTATGATAACTGGTCAACTAATAGATGCTGACTGCATCCTTCTTCCCACACTCTACGAGTATTGAACTTGTATCTGGCATAAAGCACCTGGGGATGAGAAGGTTTTTTTTTTCCCTGATTGGGCGGTTGTATAACAATAGCCATATTTTCAGATACTTATTGCCAGATACAAGTACAAGCAGTGATGTTCGTATCCGGGATTTGGGTACTGTACTATACCGGTAAAATTCACATCCTTCAGTGGTAGTGAATCGAAAATAAACTCGAGTGGCAAGGTGAAGAAAGGAGACTACCTCTCGGTAATAAGCGAAAGGATACGGTAGACTACTAGTACTAGTACTTGTGCCTGTACCAGACCAAGTACTCGAGTACTAGTACTAGTACTTGAGTAGTAGCGAAATAAGGAACCCACCACACCTTGTTAGGTAATCTACTGTTGTACAAGGCGTCTCCATCACAATCTAAGTTAGGCAACTGAAAGTCCCCAGCAGACTCCACTCTCCCAAACAATGCAGTCCAATACTCGAGTAATAATACTAGCTACTGGGAGAAACAAGAGTCTCTCCCTCTCTGGGTTTCTCTCCCTGCTTCTACTCCATTGATGATCCTTTTCAACCCCGGTCTCCCCTTTCTCCCCTTTCTCCCCTTTCTCCCCTTATATATATGAAGACTTCTTGGCATGTTATGGCAGGATGGGTGAAAAGAGTCCGAGTGCGGGATGACCGCGACGCCCATGCAGTTGTCTTTCGTGAGAATACTTCGCACTCCGGTGACATTGTGGTACAAGTACCACCTCCAGGACAATTATCTCAACCCCCCTTCCAATTACCGTAATCGTAACGCCAGGCCCTCCAGCGCCCACTTCCCCTCCCTTTTCTTCCCATCCAATGTTGCCGCTAAACCAAAATTATGAACCTCTTAGACGCGAGGCTGAGTATTTAAACCTGCGTCTACCCGAAATATACGAGGAAAAAGAAAAGTGAGTGCCGTCGCTCACTTGAGTGGAAAGACTAGGGCAGACATACGACCAACCAACAGAAAGGCGGTTTAGGTATGACAGGGAGCCCACATGCCTTTAACAGGAACCCCAAAGACCTTGAGGTACCTTGTCTCCTCCCAAAAAACCGGCCTACGAGGAATAGAGGAGCCTCTCCACCCCAAGGCCATAATCACGACCACAGCTCCATCGCCACCACCAATCTTAACCTACGAGGAGGAAGAACAGCACGAGGGGTAGCAGGAGAAGCCCCTTCCGGACTGAGAAGCGCAAGCAGGAAAAATCAGAGAGCATCGCCTATAGGAGTAGCTGATCTCAAAACACGAATCGAGATGTCGCAAGTATCGTCCAACCCCTCCAGGACCCAATCCCCCGCAAGCTCCGCATTCCCATCCTACTTTCGCCGAGAGAGGAACACACTTGCTGTTGAGAGTCTGCCAGAATTACCAACTAGCGGCGGGTATTCTAGTGAGCATAATCGCGAGGAAGATAGGCGAGATTCAGGAGGGGAAGGTACCGGTAAACGGAAGGATGCAGTTTACTACGCTCCGATTCCCGAGAAACAAAAGTTGGGGTATTTATCTACGGCTGCGCTGATCATAAACAAGATGATTGGCACCGGGATATTTTCAAAGCCTTCCTCAATATTGGCGCAGACGGGGTCGAAAGGAGGGGCACTGTTCCTTTGGGCTACTGGTGGGGTTATGACGCTTACCGGGTGAGGATAATTGAGGGATAATTGAAGCATATGTCTTTCTAATATAAACGGGATTTCTAGGTTAATTGTCTATCTAGAGTTTGGTGTTGTTTTGCCGTTCAATGGGGGTGAACTTGTCTATGTAGCTCCCGCCCACTTCGCCCCTCCGACTGCCGACACAAGCTAACGTGCGAAATAGCTAGACGAGGCATACCCAAGCCCAAGGTACCTTGCGAGCTGCATGTTCGCCATCTTTTTCGTCTTGTTGGGGAACACCGCAGCAAACACAATTGCTTTTGCAAAGCAAATGTTGTTAGCTTTCAATCCCGAAGAAAAGAACCCAGATTACCGACTGCAAAGGTTTGTAGCGTTAGTCTGCATTACGTTTATATGTCTCATCCATCTGTTCTCGCGCAAGATGGGAATCTTCATGAACAATGCATTGGCAGCGTACAAGATTGGCCTGCTCCTATTCGTGGTGATTTCAGGATTCGTATGCTTGGGCGGTGGTGGGGGTGGTGATCATAGCAATATCCAATACGGGCCAGAGAACCTCAGGGACGCGTTTAAAGGAAGCTCTGGATCGCCACATTCTTATGCCAGTGCGATGTTGAGTGTGCTGTATGCTTATCAAGGGTGGGAGAACGCAAATTATGTGGGTTCTAATCTCGCGCCCAACGGGGGAAAGTATGCTAACCCTGAGTAGGTTCTCGCAGAGGTCAGGAGACCGCGAGGAGATGAGTCCAGGACTTTCAAGCGTGCAGCTTTGGTAGCGTTCACTGTAGTCACTCTACTGTATATTCTCGCGAACGTCGCATATGTAACGTCACCCACACGCTTAATTACCAATAGACACTGGAACTGACATCAATGCCTAGTTCGCTGCTAGTGCCACAGAAGAAATCACGCCACAAGGCCTCACCGTCGCCGCCACCTTCTTCATAAGAGTTTTTGGCGATGGACCCTTCGTAACCAGAGGTCTCAAAGTCCTCATTGCCCTCTCCGCCTTCGGAAACGTTCTCGCAGTAACATACACAAATGCTCGAGTCAAGCAGGAAATCGCGAAGCAACGAATTCTGCCATTCTCAGCGTTCTGGGCGAGTGTGAGTCCATACGGAACCCCCGTTGGCGCTCTCATTCTGCACTGGATATTTACCGTAATCGTCATTGTAGCAAGTAAGTTTCCGTGATCCTGTTTGAGGATTGTGTATTGCCAGATTACCATCGCTAACGCAACTCTAAAGCGCCCAATTACTCAGACGTTGATGAAGCCTACAACCTAATTAGTGTCTTATTCACGTACGGACACACCTGGATCGGAAGTACGTTACATCACCTTCCCATCCGCTTTAGTTCTCATAGCCCTAGATGCATATCATAAGTCCTCCCTAAAACTAACCCCTCCCCTTCCCGCAATAGTCTTTGTATCCTTCGGTCTGATCGCCCTCCCCTTCCACGAAAAATTCCAAGAATGGCGACCCAGCATCGTGGGCATTAAGAAGCTATACGCATTAGTAGCCCTCTACGTAACCCTCAATGTCTTCGTTATAGTCTTGATCTGGTGGCCCGCAAAAACCAAACACATCAACTCCTACGTCACCCCCGCCGTCGGGACCGCGGTCCTCGCCTTCGGCGTGCTGTACTGGGTTGGCTTTGCGGGGATACTGCCCGCGTTGGGGTATCATATCGATTCTGAGCCGGATGAGTTGATTGATGGGAGTCGGGTTGTGACCTATAAGGTATTTGAATTCCATTTTGGGCTTATTTCTAGAAGAGGAACGCAAATTGGCAGCTGACGGTTTCGATAGCGTTACAAGACTGGCCCAGCATTAGCGGTCGCTGATTGGTGGGAGCGAGTATCTAAGAAGAGGCAACAGCTATGATATGAGTTATCCAAGTACATGGAGTAGATTTTTCGGGTATTCTTTTTTCATCTTATGGAGTTGATATTCAAAGAAGCTCTTAAGTTACATTGCTATTTTTTATCTTTATTTTCCTTATAATACCTCAATTTCGTGACCCTTGCTGAGGGTTCGTTAATTGGCGCTTGATGCTTGAGGGGGATCCAGATTTAGCTACGGCTGACTTTCCTCCTTTTAATTCTCTTTCTCTGCCCCTTTGTAACCTAGCCCTCCTCACCCACTCGCGTACCTGTATAAGTCTACTACTGCTTCATTTACTCAAATCATCTAGCGACCTTGTACTAGTACAATAGTCCTTAACTTATTTCACCAACGTTCCGGGCACGAAACACCTACTTTATCTTCCTTTCCTTTCCTCCTTCCATTCTAGACGGTAACGCTACTCGGTTCACCTCACTCTCCCCTCGTAGGGGAACAGTACTGGTAGATTACAGTAACGAAAATATTGGCAGAATAGGGAAACCAATCCATATTAGTGCGACAGATACCCTGCCTTGCAGTGAGGAAGGGGGCATTTTGTAACAAACTACTCGTATACGACATGAACATTGGCAAGTGGGACCGCCAAGCTAAGGCCCTGTTTGGCACGCCAAAAATACCATGGTATTTTCAGTTATCCTCAGGATTTTCTTGCCCTACAGTATTTCGCAACATCACTCTTTTTACTACTGCTTCATGGTCAGGTCTCTGATTGATTTCCCCTTTTCACAGAATATGCAGAAGGGCATCTGCTATCTCTCTATGATTTAATTATTGTATTTTAACACCTCTTACCTCAGGTATTAGGAAATACGCTGTTTTCAGAAAAACAGAGTTTTTTTATCCTGTGGCGTGCCAAACAGGGCCTAAGATAGGGTCCAGATTCGCGGCCCCCCCCAGCTTTTAGTTTGATGTTTATTGTAGGTACGGGCCTCTACGGCGGCCCCATTTTTCCTGGGCCATAGGTATCTAATGGCTGGGGGGTGGGGGGGTGGGGCGGCAGCAGTAGGTAATGGCGCATTGCTCCTCTTCAAGTGCAGTGCTATAAAAATAAGCAACGATAGTATTTTATGCTTAATTGGCATCGTGATGTGATAGGTTAATTTTAGCACACTAGTGCTAGGCACAGTCTCAAAAGATGCTAATGGAAAATCTAACATGCAAGAAATGCTTAGTTGTGGGGGTGGTCTACCGACTCCTACAAGTACTGTACGGTACAACCACCGACATTTACAAGACACATGTATGCGGAACGTTCCACAGATCGAACAGAATGCGGGATAGGTGAATCCAGCACTAGAATTTCATATTTCTTTTCTTCCCATCACTCACTCCTCCGTACCGCACAAGTAAACTAACAGTGTGGATCCTTCCGAAAACCCCTGGGACCTTTCCGGAGACTAGCTTCCAAAGATGGGACGAGTAAGTCGCGGTCGGCTAGCCCATGTGATCTCATACTGGTATAATATGACATGCGACCATTCCCTGGATTTTACGGACTTCCATCTTGAAATGGCAAAACATGCACCCAGGGCGAAACTGAATGGTATCGTACCGCACCGTCCCTGCATCTTTTGGTTAAAGTTGGATGGGAGCCAAGGGTAACCAAGCTAACTAGAGGGCAGGAGGAGCACACTTTCAGCCAATGGCGAGGGGGCAATTGGGAAAGCCCGCCTCGGGGTGAATCCGAGATTTATAGGAGGTACGGTATGCCCGGGTACTTGTACTCGATCCGGGCAAGAAGCACTTGAGCACCGGTACCCGAAAACAGGGATTAAAGAAATACACACGGGTATGGTGAAATACCTGTCGGTGCCTGAGCGCCCGTGCAAAATATGCCCCCCTGTTTCTGGGTACTAGTACTTCTTGGCTGTGACGGGCATCTGGCAATAAGTACGGTATCTGAAAATACGGTTATTATTACAAATCCGTCCGACCAGCGAAAGAAACCTGGTTTCGTTTTCAGACGCTCTATGCTAGATACAAGTAACACAGGAACAAGTGGAGAAGATGGGGAACGGTCCTCGAAAGTCTAGTGGCGGGCGTTAAATTTGGTAGGGTTGTTGCTCTACCCCTCATATTTATTGTCTACCCCACTATGTTACAAGTACCGCTCGTCCCCCGTCCTGTTTCGTCGCGGGTGCAGTATCATACTGTTGAGACTGACAGAGAAAAGCACAAAATCCAAGATCGAGTAACATATTGCGAATGGCGTGTACTACCAGCACCAACTCGTACTTGTACCTTCTTCAGAGAGCACGCGAAAGTTGCTCGAACCAGGGTTCTGACCCAATCGTCTAGAGAAAACGGGAAGTTGACATTCAACCCCGAACATGATATCCCGGGATCGGGTGCGTAGGGTGATGGGGGTATTGCGACAGGTGATCAGCCTAAACCCAATAGCTAAATTTTGCCATGCGATCCTAAGACACCCCCGGATTCTCATGAATTGCGGAAGCCCTCCTGACGTCAAGAGTTTGGCCTATCAACCCTAACCTAATGTTCCTGGGCCCATCCCGGGCATTGCTCTCAGTTAGCCCCCGGTTTGGTTAGGGGAGTAATTGGATCAAAGCGCTCTTCTCGCACCCCCTATCTCGGATAATCCGATACAAAAGCTGAGCGCCATCCTCCATTCCGACGCATTTATTTTTCTTACCCTCGACCCAGAATGGGGCATATCGCCGTCGTTTGGCCCGGATTGAAGTCTAGAGCGTGCGGACGGGAGAGGGAGGTCACGCTATATCACTCGTAAGATATTTCGCTCAGAGCAAACCTTTAGAATACCCTGCGCTTGGCGGTCAACCCTTTCGGATACCATCGACCGAGAAATATACCAACAAGTGAAACCTTTGCAGGGACAGCCCGCCCACATTGCAACGAACAACAAA
>Ga0307507_10007431_pt1 | contig 15952 bp, 8 predicted proteins | sample 7_EM_MG_FD_207223 | JGI IMG/M metagenome (GOLD analysis project Ga0307507, IMG submission 207223) | Populus trichocarpa ectomycorrhiza microbial communities from riparian zone in the Pacific Northwest, United States - 7_EM | ecosystem: Host-associated > Plants > Roots > Unclassified | place... | reverse complement strand
ACGCCTAAATAAACTATAGAGGGACCCTAGGGTGCCCTATAGGAGAAGGAACTAATAACCCTAAAGTAGGGAAGATATATTAGGAAAACAGGTAGAGAAAGTAGAAGAAGGATAGTACGGCGCTAGGGCCCAGGCCTATATAGAGGAGGAAGGGAGACGCGTAAAAGGCCAGTAAAGATAACAGCAAGGGAGAGAAAGGAGCCAAAGTAGAGCATAAAAGAGTACTAGAAAACTATCTACTATAACACAATACTGGTTGGACCGACGCTGGAGAGATAAATAGGAGTTAAAGGTATAGAGGCAGACTTAGGTAAGGGGAACCTAAGCTATAGCATAGGCAACGCTATAGGGGGTAAATACTTAAGGGCTCTAAAAGGGCCTAATAAAAGCAGAAAATACAATAGCAACACTTTTAAGGACAGGAATAATAGGACTAAAAGATTAGCTTTACTAGATAGGTGTCCTAGTGGGTAGCCTAAGGTGCAAATATGGCTTGCCAAGACAGACACCAAAATACGTAATACTATTATGCCCCTTACGCACTAGCTAAAAAGCAATACTCTTAGCAGCTAGCACAGAAAACTATAATACACTGCTCTTAACATAGAAAGGCCTTAAGGCGGCTACCCGGTAGCTTATTGGCTAAAATATGCTAGACCAGTTCTGGGTTGCAAAGGAAATAGCAATAAAAGGCAAAGGGGCGAGTAATAGGCGCCCCCTAATAACTCTACAGGAGTAGAGTACAGTGTGTAATACTAGCGCGTCCGTAGGTTTGTTACGGCAGCAGTGGTTCCTAAGGAGGTCAAAAAGTAAGGTAGTAAAGCACCACTGGTGACTTATAGGCGACTCGCAAGCGAGCCCTAAAAGGCAGGGGGACGGATCACGGGGTTTTCTTAAGTAGAGTTTTCTCCCTATATGTATATAAGGAGTAGTCCGCGTGGGCCCAATAGGGATCCGAATCGGACGTTAAGTAATAAATAATAATAATAATAACTAGAGCGACGTTTTAAACCTAGAGCCTACTATAAAGCGCCATACCTAGGCTAAAAAAGACAAAATTAATGAAATGAACTTAGGTAATAAATGGGAGATTAATAATATTCTAGGGGAAAGAATAACTAAGTTAGGGCGCGAATATAAGGTGGCTTAGAAGCCTACCTAGGTTTATAAGGGCGGGCTTTTAAATTCTAAAGATGCCCTTAAGTCTTACCAAAGACGCGTCCAGTATGCTAAGGTTAGATTACTGCAGGTGCACTCTATAAAAGTAAAGGGTAGAGCTGCCGTACGCAAGGGACAAAGGTGATAGTTTAGGATATCCTTATTTTTAAATAGTGGTGCTCTTTTTAGCTTAAAGGTCTATTTCTAGTTCAGTATTTTTATTTTTAGTGTATTTAGTAGGAGTATCTTATAATTTCCAGTCTAATAGATTTAAATTCTTTACACGCTCTATATAATATATAGTAGTGAAACTCTAATTACCGCCCTATATAAGCCATATTCTCGCTTAGCTAGTTATATTATACTATATTTCTATAGTCTTAATACCGCTCTAATTAAAAACACTTTAGTATCCTAGCTTATCTCCCCTAGCGGCTTATATAGATCACTTTGCATTCTACCTTTTACTTATCCTACATCACTGGTGCGCCGAAAAACGACTGCTGTAAGCCCTACTAAAGGACTAATAAAATGTACCTCTTAGCCTAAGAGAATTTTAACTAATTTCTAACCAATTTCCACTTAAATCCCTTCTCTACTATCCAACTTAGAATCTTTTTAGGATAACCTCCTTTTCTCCTTAATAAACCTAACACTATGGTATTAATCCAGGCATTGTAATAAAATTAGCACCAATTATTACTAATTAATAGCGCTATAACTAAACTCCTTATAACCGCCAAGATAATTAAACTCTAGGAAGGCGTAAAGCCTTATAAGCGTAAACGTATCTAAAAAGCCTTTGATATACTTATAAAGCTAGCAGAGTCTCCTAGCTTAAAAACAGGTAAGAAATAAAAGAGCTACCAGCATTTCCTAAGGAGGATTAACAATAACTATAATCCTTAAATAGTAATAATTAGTGCTATTGGGCTTAGGTAATCAACTATTACAAGTATAAAGGAGCATAATAGACTCCGCCTCCCTTTAGAGATTAAGGAAAATAAAAAAGCCTTAAAATCCCTAATTCTTTAAACATTAGCAGAGGAATATACCGCAAAAGGTTAAAAAGTCCTGCTTTAATAATACCTAATAGCTAACTAAACTAGTCCCATTAAGTATATACAGTACTACAGAAAACCAAATAGCTATTGCTATATAGGCGTCTCAATAGACCGCAGATACTCCACTGCCACAGCCTATAAAATTAGATTGGTTAGCTATACTAAAGCTAAGCTCTCTAGACACACACAAGCAACCTTATACTAAGTATTTAGAGGCCTTCAATCCTATACCTCTATTAGGCGTCACTAAATCTAAGGAAGAATATAAAGAATAACAGCTTCAGGGTGAGTAGTTAAGTATATAAGATATTCCTTATTAGGCAAATATTTGCTACTAACTAATATTTGCCTTAAACTTATTTTCTAGGCAGGTCTTCTAGCTAATATTATAAAACGTTTAAGCTATTATTATATCTAACTAAGTCCGGGGTAAAGTGCAGTTAACGGAACTATACTAAAACCACTTATTTTTATTTATAATAATAGCTATCTCAAAGGCAATATACAACTACTTTAGTAAACAACGTTACCGTCTTATATAAGGTATCTATATGCGAATATAAAATTAGCCTATTTCTTTACAGCATATTTAATTTTAATAGCCCTAAGGGAATAGTAGTACCATCCGGCTTCTTATAATAATATTACTAATCTGTTACCATTCTCACTGTCTTCTATCCTAACTATGCCAATAAAAACATTTCCCTATTTGTTATCTAATTTCTAATAGATATTAAGAGAGCCACCAATACTAGAGATATCAATAACAACAGCTATAGTGTTTTTAGGTAGGGAGGTCTAATATATAGTTTCAGTAAAAGGGCTAGACTCAATTCAGCACTTATTGTAATTTAGCTACTTAAAAATTAGTCTATAACACAATTATTCCTAACTAGACTATAAAGAGAAACCTACCTCTGTCTTATATATTTCTATAAGTTCGCTATCTATTAAAGACTTTAATACCTTAATTATACGCACTATATTCTAGTTGGTAATGCGCTCTATACTTCCTAGTTAGCCAAAAGTAATCAAGTGCCCCTAGGGATATCACAGCGCGGGAGTTAGAGATATGGCCAAATATCCAAAATATAGAAGGTGAGGATTTTAAGGAGTTTGGATCTCGCGCAAGAATAAGAGCTCTATAGATATAAGTATATAAAATGTCGCAAATTTTCCATAGCCCTAATATGCTCCGAATTCGCTAGATAGTATATAGCTGTGTCTATAACTACGCCTAGATTTACTAGCCCTTAGTACTATCCTATAAAGGGATATATATATTGTGTTAGTGAAAATTATAGTAGTGCTGCCTAATAACTAGTAAGATTGCCTTACGCCCGCCTAATTGCGGCATAGTGGGGCATCGGCTTATGTATATATAATATAGAAAGTTGCTTGCCTAAACTAAGCATAGTTACTAAGCCACACTCTAGGCATATAAGACTCCGCCTATTAGTTAGGCACTTGTTAGAAGGGAAAGTGCGATTTAAATATATATATATAAGCAAAAAAGAGGATTAACCGCTTCGCTCTCCTTAAGAAACAGTTTCCTAGATATAGTTGCTTATAAAACTAGCTTTACCTCTAACCACATAGCTAAGATTTTGGCCCGCCTTGCTTAGGAGTTACTTTACCTAACTAAGTTAAGTAAATACTCTTACCCTTATACAATTACTCTATTAGTTGGGCCCGCTATTAGCACTAATAGTTAGGGGCCAGTCTTAGCACCTAGGCATTCCGCCCACTAAAATAGAATACCTAAATTAGTAAGGGGCAGGTTTTGGTTGCTCTTTAAAGGAGGGTTTTCCGGCTACAAAAAACAAGTATTTAAAGTGATAATGTCACGGTATACCTGGCGATAATGCCCCTTTAAATAAATTAAACAAAAGTTATATTGCGCATTCAGCTGTAACGGGGGGGATAATCTATTAAGCACTACTATACCATTATTAAGTTATATCTAGGAACTTTTTAAGGCCTATAGTATATCTAAATTCTATATCTTAATGTCTCCTATCCTTTCTATAATATTTTCTTGGTAAATATCTTTTAGTAGGTCTCACCCTAATTAAGGTTAAGTAGTATTTCCTTTAAATATTAAACTTTCTCCGGATTATTACAAGCGTTGTAGTAATTAATAAGGTTTTAAAGAGCCTTATCTTCTTTATTATCCGTTATCAACCTATAGTCTTTAAAATGAGAGTAAATAATATTACGTTGTCTCTTAAATTTCTTCTTCTAGTTGTCACTAATTTCACTCTATTTTAGCGTTAGAAGCCAGATTAGTTGTAATATATAAAGCTATAAAAACTTATATATAAAGGCTGGTAATCGTTTTATATATTACACACGGAACATATTACTGGGGACACGATTTTATAGATATTAGAAACGCTAGGGGAGTGTTCTTAGAGCTAAGCGTATAACTGTCTTTAATTAACCATATACTGTATCCTTAACCTTAACTTAGACAAATTAAAAGACTAAAAATGTTGAAGAGCAAAGAGATTTGTGTAAAAGTATATATAGGTCTAAAATTGGAGGCTTTAAACAACCTAAAAAACAAGAATAGAACGCTAATTGCCTACAAAAAAATTTATCAGTAGGCTATTACAGGCATAGAGGCGTTTGGATAGCTAAGCTAGTAAGTACTAGAGTGCTAGGGAGACAAATTAGCCACTTATTTAATGCTATTCCAGCAAAAATCCAGCCAGAGGTATAGAAAGGCGGTAATTGCATTATATATATATATGCACGGCTATCTATTATACTCCGCCTCACCTTTAGCATTTAGGAACCGTTGGAGAACCATTGGAAAACTATTAAAAAACCACCGGAATAATACTAAAATTAAGTTAGAAGGCTATTAGTAGTTAAAGCAACTACTTAAACCTATCTCCTTGTAACGGCGCCTTGCATTAATTATACCTTCTATGATTAGATTGGGCGATGTCTTTTTTTTAAGCTTACTTTAGTGCCGGAGCTGAGATCCTATATATAAGCCAATAAGCACATACACCATAGCTTTATTTACTATAACGGAAACGATATTAACGTATATTAACTAAAGCCTACTAGGATTAATTAGGGAAGGTAGCCCATTACTAAAAAAGAGATATAGACACACCCGTAGCACAGCTTATATTATATAAGAAAATAGCGGATCCGGCCTAAAAAATAATACCATCTAGCTCCTCTTTTTACTTAGCTCTTTCTTTAGATCAATATCACATTACTAAAGCTTTATAGAGTAATAATGCCAGTTATATCCAAGCCCGTTACGCCAGCGCCTTTACTACCTTGTAATAGTATAAACACCCCCCCTAATAGCCTAAGCCGAACGTATCTACATTATAAGCAGTCAGCGCAGCATATAATTGAAATATTTACGGCTGTGTTAAAGATAGTCTAAGCGACTTAACCTTCTCTACCTCCTCTACCTCCTTTACCTCCTCTACCTCCTCCACCTTCCCCTATAAGTTTAGGGGTTAAAGAGATACCTAAAGTAAGGGGTTCCAAGGTTAAAGTTAAGGTATTAAATAAGATGTATACTCACAAAATCCTTAAAACACACTTGGAAATACACTAATATAGCGTCTGCTATAGCTAGGACAAACAAAGCTGCTAGTATAAGACCATAGAGACTTCGCCGGATACGTTAAGTAAGCGTAATATATATAATCAGTATATTTATGTCCTTTAGAAGAAATTTGGTCTATCTCTTAGGTGCCTTTAAACATATTAACTTAGATACTAACTTTAAGCTAGATAAGGACAAGAAAGACTACAGCACATACCTAGGCATAAATTTAGGAGAAGTAAGAGATGCCTTATAGGTAGTACTAAACGGCGTATAAGCCATCTCCTTTTGGGAAGACAAGCCTATAGTAAGTAGACCTTTTTATAAATATAGCTTATTTTAATTTAACTTCTAGATTCCTATAAACCTTATATTTAATTTCCTACCCTAGTTAAAAACATACCAGGAAAGCCTTTCTCCCAACTTAATCAGCACTAGGCACCTTTAAGGGTTACTAAGATTCCTTAAAGACCATTTTGCGTCTATAACTAATAGTGTCCTACCGCTTCTAGACTATAGCAAAATTAATTTTAATCTCCTTTGGGCCTTATTTAAACCAAATACGCACGTCCTTATGATTTGCAAAGGCTCGGATCAACCAAAATGCCTTATATATAATTTAGGTAACTTTAAAACCTTACTTTATAGCGAAAAGAGCTTTGAACTTGACTATCACTATTTCAGCTATAATGGGAAGGCGTTTAGCGAGGTAAAAACCACCCTCTCTATTCTAGAATTCCGTTTAACTATAAAAATTACGTCTCTTAAGGTATTTCCACTAGAGCGTTATAAGAGACAAGCCAAGATAAAGCAAGATCTTATTAGCAATAGCCAGAAGTTCGTGTCTTTAAAAGGCATTAACTACTATAAATATAAAGGGATCGCCTTTTTCTAGACCAAAGATGGCCCGTTAAGATTTTCTACAAGCGGTCGCATTATAGTGGACATAATAGCATTTTATTATCAGAATCCTAACTATAACAAGCAGCCAATTATTACAGATGTGTATGGAATTGGCGTGTACAATTAAGGGACTAATTAGTAAGGCGATATAAAGAATTAGGGTTTAGTTCCTAAGGAGATAGGAGATAATAAGTACCTAATCTATCTACCAACAGCCCTAGCCTTTAGTTTGGCGGATAAAAAATAGGGTTAGGCTTTCTACACACTCTTTTCCTAAAGCTAGCAAATTATATATACTAATACAAGCACTAATAGGTGAATTTGCCGTTGTTAACATTAAGGATATTAAATGGAATCCCTTAGCATTTAAGTCACTCGCAATTAAGGAGGATAAGAAAATAGTGCTTTAAGGACTTATAAAGAGCTACTAGTCTAGGTCTAGAAAATTAAAGTTTAATAATATAATCAAAGGGAAGGGGAAAGGCCTAGTCTTTTTACTACAGTAAGTTTTCTAGTAAGGCACTAGCTATTTTAAAGGCTAACCGTTTCAGTAGCCTACCTAGGATAGAAACGACATTAACAGCTAAAGCGCTTGCCGAATCTTAGAGGAGACCCCTCTATATAGTTTATTCCCTTTTATAAGTGTATTTATATACCAGTCTGACTATAAGAAGGCTTATATAGGAGACCTTAATACGGATCTAGCCCATTTAGAACAAAACCTGGCCCTAATAGTTAAAAACATTTACTACTAGAACGCTGTCCTTCTTATAAATAAGGCTGATATCTTTCTTACTAAAAGAACTTTAAATAATATTCAATGTAATAGCCTAGTATCCGTCTTTCTATGATAGATGGAGTATTCCTAAGGCATTATATTTCTTACAACAAACAGGATTACCGTATTTAATGCAGCTATACAGAGCAAAATATATCTTGCACTTAGATATAACAAGCTAAAAAAACCGGTAAGAGAGTAGGTATAGAAGACCTTTTTAAAGCGAGCCAATACTCCTAATATCTCTAGAAAAGATATGGAGCGGCTTTTAGACCATAAATTAAACAAAAAATAGGTAAGGCAATGTTTGAGCGAAAGTTATAAGCCTAGCGCTAATATATACTATATTAGATCAAGAACGCCATATGGACTAGTTACGGCTTAGCTAAAAGTAAGGAAGAGAAACTTATATATAAGCATTTAAGAATAGCTCTTACGTTAAACCAGAATTTTAAGAGTAACTTTAAAGGCGCAGGATTAGTTAAGAATTTAAACTCGTATACATAGATTCACTTATATACATATAGCATTAGCAAATACGTTTTATAGAACTTATAGCTAGTAGTATTAGTATTTATTACTTTCTTGAAATTGTAATTGTAGATGGCTTCCATTTCCATAAGGATATAAGCCCATATACTTGTTTGCTCCTGTAACAATAAGGCCTATATAGTAGGCTATAACGTGGGCGAATTGCTTATGGATGCCTAGAGGAATGTAGTTCCAAAAGGTATTTAGTGCCTAGAGGAACGTCAGTTCCGAAAGGAGTTTTAGTACCGCCTAAGAAAAAATTAGGGTGCGCTCATCTTTGCCCTCTTATTAGCCAAATCTTTTACCCTCTTATTGGTCAAATCTTTAAGCCCTCTTATTAGTCAAATTTTTAAGCCCTCTTATCTATCAAATCTTTAAGCCCTCTTATCTGTCAAATCTTTAAGCCCTCTTATTTATTAAATCTTTAAGCCCTCTTATTTATTAAATCTTTAAGCCCCCCTACTTATCAGATCTTTAAGCCCTCTTATCCATTAAATCTTTAAGCCCTCTTGTTTATTAGATCTTTAAGCCCTCTTATTAGTTAGTGTCGGTATCACCTAGGGGGGTACTGCAATTGCAATATAAGGTAACTGGTTCTTAATTCATTCGTGTCTTTTCTCAGTCTACTCAAAGAGAAAGAAAGGGGTAATAAAGGTCGGGCTATCTATCGGGCCGTAGGTAGTCAGGTAACCTACACTACGCATACAGCCCCTACCGCATACGCTCTGCGCGTAACGTTATTTACAACCTCTACTTGTACAGACACTGGCGACATTTACAAAAAGAAAGAAGAATAATAGGCTTTATACCAAATCATTAGATAATCCATAGAAAAAGCGTAGGTAGTAGAAAAACCATTAATCCATTTCCCTTATATAAACTGTGTGATAGAATCAAGATGTTATGTAAGGAAAGAAGGTAAGAAAGTACAAAGGGGAAGTATATAGGTCAACAGGTGCTCGGGGCGTAATCGCGGATGTTTCGGGTATTGCGAATATTACGGATATTGCGGATATCGCTGCGGATATTGCGGATATTGCGGATATCGTAAATATTGCGGATATTATAGTGGAAACAGGTAGGCGCGTACAAGGTGTTACTAAGATGTCCCATAATAGAGCGTAGTTAAAGTTAGAACCAAAGGTGTGGTGGCTTCGGAAGGTATAAGAGTTATAGAGCTGTTATAGATTATAGGGGAAAACAGGTAGTAGTACGGTACTAGCGACGGGTTCAGTTCCGTAGGCAGATTGGCACGGAGTCTTATTACAGGGTTGGTTCGTCCTCCTCCTAGGTCTGGTTGCTAGGATATAAGTATAACAGGTATTTAAGGGTAGTGCTACTGTTGGGTAGCAGTCAGTGCAGCTTACTAGGGTATAGATGTAACAGGTAGTTGAGGTATTACAAGGGTAGGTATCTACGTTCCAGGCGGTGTTATAACTGTGGCTGTAGGCTGGGGTATAAGTGTAATAGGTAGTTAAGGTGTTATAGGGGTAGGTATCTGCGTTCTAGGCGGTATTATAGCTGTAGCTATAGCTATAGCTATAGGCTGAGCTAATTTTAGGCCAATAGTTAAACCGTTAAGAGTATGGTTTAGTCTAGCTCGCAGTATTCCTGTAACGTTTATAGGCGGAGCCGTGATATTTATGGGCGGAGCTGTAACGTTTATAGGCGGAGCCGCGACGTTCGTAAGGGGAGCTGTAACGTTTGTAGAGGGAGCCGTAACGTTTATAGGCGAGGAAGGCTCGGCTGTAGGGGGGTTATTTAAGACAGCTAGGGTTAGGGTAGATAATGTTAGAGTTAATAAGCGTAATTTAAGGCGACGGTTAATAACATACAAATTAAAGGGTCCTTCGTTGTTGATAAATAGCTTAATTTCTACATCTGACTATTCTGTAGGGTCGTCCTTATAGGCAATGTTGTACAGTGCTTGTGGTACTAACTTGCTCTTCTTATTAAAGACCTATACTCCATTACGTTGGAGCAGTTGTTTAAGTCTTTTAATTGCAGACCTATTAGTGTCTTTAAATGTCTATACCTTAAAATTATTAAAGTCCTCTTGGTATAATTCCCATAAGCTTTTATCCTTAAAGTTGCGCTTAATATACTCATTGATTTTAAAGTTAATGTAGTTAGTAAGATCTTCTGCGGTAGTTTTATTAGTTAGGGTAATCCTATTGCCCCAGTCCGGACATTGAATTCCTATGTCGGATATAATTAACTGGCGTAGATTGTGGTGTAGGTAGGGGTGTAGGTAGGGGTATAGGTCGTGATCTTATATGTTAAGTGGTTGATGGTTATTAGGTATTAGGTGCTGCTAACGCTGCTAGGGGTACTGGCGCTTAGTAAAGAGGTCGTACTGGGTGTTAATTTACGTAGTGGACGCGAACCAAACGAAGCCTTGGTAGGAGTCGGTTCTTTAAGTTCCTAGGGCCTTGGTAGGAAGGGTTCTCCTTAACAAATGCGACGTGATCGACGGGCCTTGGTAGGAGCGATCGCGTATTATCTCTCTTTGTAATAACACCGGATTCTGATCTGTGATATTACTAATTAGTGTCGGTATCACCTAGGGGGGTACTGTAATTGCAATATAAGGTAACTGGTTCTTAATTTATTTATGTCTTTTCTCAGTCTACCCAAAGAGAAAGAAAGGGGTAATAAAGGTCGGGCTATCTATCGGGCCGTAGGTAGTTAGGTGACCTACGCTACGCATACAGCCCCTGCCGCATACGCTCTGCGCGTAACGTTATTTACAACCTCTACTTATACAGACAGTTAGCTTTTTACCTCTTTAGGCTAATTAACGTATTCTCTTCGGAATTTCTTTACGCCGCGCTTTACTTCGTCTTAGGTTTAGCGTCGCTTAACAAAAATCTCAACACCAAAATTTTTTATTTTTTTATTTTATTTTAGGAGTTTGGAATTAAAACTACTTATTATCCTTTAAGACTTTCCACCATTAAAACCATTCTCTAAGTATAGAGTTCTCTAACAAAGTATAAATTCGTTTAAATTCTTGAAATGTTTCCTATATATATATATCTAATTTATCTAGCCTTTCCTTTATCTCCTTATTAAGTCTGCATTCTAAAAAGCTTTTTTAGGCTAGAAGATAGCTAATCTTAACTCTATTCCAACTTGTAGCTCGTAATAGTTAGACGTAAAGACTTGCAAACCTAGAAGATATTATTAATGACTTAAATAGAGTTCTCAAACTTGACTTTCTCTTATATAGAGAATAAAGAAGGTCTACTAGGATCTATAAGAAGGAACTGCCTTAAGCTTTATAACTAGTTATAGCAAAAGCTGGTATATATAGTAGGCCAGTTCAAGTACATGTAATCGGAGATCCCTTCTTTATTATTATTATAGATTATAGTATAATAAGTAAGGTGCCAGGCTATAGACTAGGAACTTAAATATCCTTAATATCTTTAGATATTACCAGAAGTCTAGCTAGAGGGCCAAAATATACCATCATTTTATTCAATATAGGATAGCCTAGATATTATAGATCTGGAATTACACCTATACTCTTAAATTCGGCGCTATTGACGTATTTTAGACCAACCCTTTCATTTATAGTCGTTATAACTGGCGTTCTAGGTACGTATATATAGAACAAAGGGACCGTAATTTTTAAAGCATCTAGTGTTAAGAGAACCTTGTAAATCTCGTTTTTATTTTCTATTTCCATTTCTTTCCAAGTTCCCTGTTTCTTCCAGTAATGCTTTAATAGAAAAATGGACATGTATTTATTAAGCTTTGTTATATATTAAGCTACAGCCTCGATATTTAGGAGTAGCCTTGGCTTGTTTATAAAAACTATAGCTCTTACACCAGTAGTGAAATCCTGTGTCGTTAATTCTTTTGCCCTAGCCTGCAATTTATTATAGTTAGCCAGTGTCTAACTTCCAGTTTTTAGTCTGCTAAGCATTCCTAGTAGAATTGGACATTAACTGGCGCGAACTTGTTTTTAGAGAATTATAACATTAGTAAATTTTTAAAACAGTTGAAATCCTTATATATACTTCGAGCCCTCTTCTACCGCTGGTAAAGTTAACTCGTTAACATTTATTGGTAACTTTAGTAAACTTATTCCCATAACTAGAGGAAACTAATAGAAGTCGCCAGTAAAAATAACCACTGGAATTCCTTTAAAAGGTTATTATTTCTTTTTAAGATCCCTATATTTCTTGTTAATTTTTAAAAGCGTTACGCCAGAAATTATGCTTATTTTATTAATAATAAGCATTCTTCTATACTTCTAAAGTTTGGCGGTTTTTAACTGCTTTTCTAAGATGCCTAATATTTGTTATATCTAATTATCCATAACTAATGTGATTTTTTGGGTTCCGCTTTTGTCGTCTATCAAAATTAATAGAGCCGAGTGAACGGTAACGCCTTATATCTTTGCCGCTGCACTTCCTAATAATATTATTAAAACAAGTTGTCTCTCATAATTTAGAATTCTAAAAACATTATAAATGGCTTTAATTACTCTCGATTTGCCTATTCCACCGGCGCCTCCAAGATACATAAGGTATTGTCTTTGTTCTTAAGCAGATCTATTTATTATACATCTCTCTAGAAATTCAAACGGTTGCATAACTGCATAACTCTATAACTTATTCAAGTTCTAGATCTTGCAACTATACTCAGCAGCACTAATATACGATTTAAAGGATCCTGTTTATAATTGTATAGTAGATCTAGGTCCTAGGTGTAAGATCTATTTAACTTATAGGCTCTACTAGATTAAATCTTAAATATTCTCTCTACTAATACGCTTGGTAACTGCTTTATTAAGATTTTTCTGTAGCTTATCTAAGCGCTTTATTTAAGACTTTCCTAAATTTGCTATGCCTACTGCTCCATTATTATCTCGTTAAATTTCGTTATAGAAATCTCCATTTCTTAATCTAAAAGTTTAGGTTAAGAGTTCTAGGAAATTACCAACGATAGGATTTATAGCTTGGATAATTCGCATAAAGTCTAGTAATCTTTCTATCACTTCTCCCTTTCTTATAGCCTTTTTAAGTATCTTTTAAAAAGCCATAAAATAATGCTCCTTAACAACAATATTATTTATACTATGATCTTATTCAGTAGCTTCTTTATCTTTATCTTCAAAGGCTCCTTCCCCAGTTTAATCCCTATTGGAAAGCTTTTTCCAAAGTCTAGCATTAGCTTTAGCATCCTCTATACTTTTTCATAGAAGACAAATGTTTTGGACGTGAAATTTAAGTCTTGAGCTTAAATTTTCTAACAGCTGTGTCTATAGTGTAGCAAAATTGTCTAGTATTTCATCTAGGAAAGCTTCCTAGGGAATAAATAGGGCAAGATATAAGATGGCGTTTCTAAGACTAAATATTAGTTTATGCATTTATATTATAAGTCATTAACATATATAATGATTTTAAATATCTTAACCTACCTTTGATAGAAAATGTCGTGCATCGCTTTATTAAAATTATCTATAATAGCGCTATCGAAAACAACAGTTGCTAGATTCGCTGCGCTGCGCATATATTAAACCGAGTTCTTTAGATTCTCTAATAGATCGTAAAAAGGGATCCAAGCCGAAGGATTCTACCTTTTATTAAATTTTCGAATCACGATACTAGCTGCGTAGTTATAAAGGCAAAATCGTTATAAAAGAGGTCCTTAATATTTATAAGCTTCTAAAAGTAAAACTTTTCTACTATATTGACCCAGATTGACTGTATTAGAGAGATCTCTAGCTTTGGTTTCTAGAACTACCTTCTCTTAAAATGCTGTCTAGTGGCCAAACATTATCTAGTATAACTAATTAAGAGAAATGAAAATCTAATTTAACCTTTAGACGTTACTAAAATCCGTCTAAAATCCAAGAAGATAATTACACACTTTAACCGCCAATACATTACGTTCTACGGTAATTTTATTAGCTAGTTTTTATAGAAACCATATACATAGAGTTTTGCGCTAAGAATATATAATTTAGTATAATATTGTTAAATAATTAAAGTTTTAATATATACCTAATTTCCAGTAACTTCTATATTATCTTTATAAGGTTGACTAGTATACATTATCTCTTCCGCCTTAATTACTTAAAGTATTTCTTTAGCCAAGGCAATTCTCTTCCACGTTGGAGATTTAAGCTTTATGGCATAGTTAATAATATAGTATATTATAGACAAGCTATAACCTTTGGATAATATCATGGAGATATTATAGTTGTGCCTTAGGCCTATTACCATAGCTTTATTGTAGCGATTTACCATACCATGGTTTCTTACCACTTTAAGAAGACCTTTACTGAAGTATATATCTTCTACTAAAGGCCAGGGTGCGTAAAATCTGCAAGGCGTTCGGCCGTCTTTACTAATATCATTTATGAGATCTCGATAAGAATACTTAACACAAGTCTGGCTGTGTTTATAAATTTAACTTTAATATGCCATAAAATTTGCTTCTTTTTTGAAATTTTCCTATAAGAAAGAATAACTGTTAATAAGCTTATATAACATAGTTCGTGCTGACTGATTATAACTCTCTATTCTAGCACTAGCACTATTAAGGCTTTCCGTAAAAACATCGTCCATATAGGCAATAATTTTATTGCCATATTCTCGCTGCTCTAGATCCTTATTGTTGCATACAGCATTAGCAAGTTAATATTGCCCTCTAGCCACATTAAGCCGTGAAGATGTAGGGCTCCGCAATTATTCGTCTTAACCCCTATATAGTAGTAACTAATCTTCCTAAACACGGAATCTCTTCCCACTTAAACATAGTGCTCGAAGAACTTCTCTATCTTGCGGTAAAAGAATATCGCCAAGCTAATAGGATCCATTATAGTTTAACATTAAATTTTATAGCGCTGTTGGCTTAACATAATTATATTATTAAGAATTCTCTCTGCTTCTATGGCTAAAGCAGCGTTATGATAAACGGCCATTCTAAGCTTCACTACATTTGTGATATTATTTGGGTTTATAGTAAACCAAATTACAGGCAGGCCATTTTGCATACATAGTGCCTTAATCTTTTTCCGCATCTACAGGCGACTTTCATTTAAAAGAGGCTATAAGTGAAAGAAAAGTAAAAGCTTGTTAAGAAGCTTCCAAACTTCTTAATTACTCGTTCGATTAGTCTCCTCCAGCTCGATATAAGCTTAATATAATATATTGGGACTTAATCTAGAGAATGTATCCTGCGCTTACTTGTAGTTTATTAAGGACATTTTTATGGTACTAATCCTGTTAATCCTATGTCATAGTATTATATTAAATGCCAGAAAATAGAAGATGGGATAGCATACAAATCTTCCCCCATATTAATTAAGCATAAGATTTACCCATGTCTTTAAGGGCATCTTCGCATCAGGTTGATATCGTGCTTAGCATTTAATATATTAATTTAAGCCACTTATTAATAAAGAAGTATTTGCAGATCTAACAACATTTAAAGGCCGTAAAGTTTGATCCTGAGTTGTCTCCTTATTACTAACATTATTAAGTTCTGCTGTATATCTACAAATACTTGGCACGGATTTTAATCCTAGTGGACCTCTAAGGCCAAATAGAAAGAGAGTAGGAAAGGTTCTAGGAAAAAATTTAGGATCTATACTATCCGCAAACACTAAATCACGACCGCGAGATGTTTAAATATATAGTATTTTGGATAGAGCATTTTAGTGTCGGTATACTCGCTTTATCAACGGGCACGAATATCACTGTATGATACGTATGCGGTGTTGAAGTTGGTAGTTATTGTTGTGTCTAAAGAAAGGGGTTGCTCCAAGGTCAGACAGTTAGTCTCGCTTTGTAGTCTCATAACTACGTCACGTGATTAACGTTCCGACACTGGAGCAACTCTAAAAAGAAGGCTAATCTACGCTCTAAAGTTAAGTCTTCTAGACTACTCGTAGCGTATACGCAATAGCTAGGC
>Ga0307507_10007430_pt1 | contig 15955 bp, 5 predicted proteins | sample 7_EM_MG_FD_207223 | JGI IMG/M metagenome (GOLD analysis project Ga0307507, IMG submission 207223) | Populus trichocarpa ectomycorrhiza microbial communities from riparian zone in the Pacific Northwest, United States - 7_EM | ecosystem: Host-associated > Plants > Roots > Unclassified | place... | reverse complement strand
ATTTTTTGATATTTTTAAATTATAGTAAAATAATTAAATTATTTTTAAAAACAAATTTTATTTAACTAGTTGCTATAAACTTTTTTGGATTTTCACTTTTAAAGCATGGTAAAATGACTATATTATCCTTAAAAATAAAATATTTTTAATTGAAATTCATGGTTTTGTTTTTTTCATTTTTCATCCTCTTTTTTTTTTGTTATAATTAAGTTGACTAAGGAGAAATTTAGTATTTAAAAAAATATAAAATATTATTTAAAAATAAAAATAGTTAACGCGTGTATTAGTTGGATACGTCCATGCTTTTTAGGCGACACATGAAGTTTCTCTGGGTGGCCAAATATCACTTTTCATTATGGCGTTGGAAGCTCCCTAACATCCTCTTCATGGTGGTCAGACGCGTGTATACGGCGAGGTAATGATCGGGATTCGATGAACTTTTTCTCTTCTCTTTCCTCTTTTCTCTTTCCTAGCCTTAAGTTTTGTGTACGCCCTTTTAAAAATTAAAAGTGTCCTGTCAATTTGTATTTATATTAATTTTTGTCTTCACTCATTCAATTGTTATTTGTTTTGTTTTTAATACTTTTTGAAGTTGATTTTGTTTTTCAATCTCGTCCATCATCAATTGATTTTATTTAAAAAAATTATTAAATTTAGTCTTCATTTTTTATAATTATCTTTTTGTTTTTATTATTTTCTTAATTTATTTTATATTTCATTTTTGTTCCTCGTTGTTTTATTTCATTTTGTTTTTATACCATATTTGGTCCTTATTTTATTTATTGCTATTTATTTTGTTTTTTAATCTTTTCTTGATTGATTTTTTTTCTAATTTCATCCCTCAATATTTAGATGATTAGAAATTTTCCTTTATGATTCTTTGTGTTTTCCTTTTATAGTGTAATCTTGATCTTATAAACTCGGTCATAGGCTTCGAAAATTAGCCCAATTTGATTTGGGTCCTTTTTCTAGGTCTTTTTTAAAAATTGATTGTTTTTATTTTTATTTTTCGACATTAGGTTGTTAAAACTTGAGCTTCATAACTTTTTTCGCTATAATTTATATGGTGTTATCTTGAATCTTGTTCTTATTTTTGAGATCTTGGGCTGATTTAATTAACTTGGGTTGACTTAGGTTTTTTTTTATATATTTTTTTAATTGATATTTTTTTTCACATTTCATCATTTAGTTTGCTTGGGAGTTGACCTTCATTGTTGTTTTTTTCAATTTGTTTTATACAAAATTATCTCAGTCTCATGATCGAGTTGCGAATGTGTCATGTCTAACTCGAGTCAAGTTTTTTAGTTATTTTTAATTTTATTTTATTTTCAGTTTATCCTTCAACAATTGATTTAGTAATTGAGCTTTGTTTTTTTTTTTTTCTCTTTATAAAGTTATCCCGTTCTTATTCAATTTTTATTTTGTTATTATCGTTGAGACCTTTTAACAATATTAAGCGGGTATCTTTTCATAACTTTGGTAAACGTTCATTTTTTTCACTGGTAATTATCATTGTCATTTTTTTATCATTGATTTTTTTTTATAATCATATTATTAAACTAATTGAATTTATTAAATTCATTTGAATCAATGATTTAAGTCTGATATTTTTCTTATTTCTTTGAAAATGTTATCATCATTCGGGATTCTTTTTATATATTGAAAAAATTGACTTAGCTAACGACATAACGCTAACAATTTAAATTAGGATAAGAACATCAAAAAAATACAAAAATATATAAAAAATTAAAACAAAAAAAAAATCATTTTTTTTTTAAAACACAATTCTGCCTCAATAACAAACAATACTTTAAACTATGAAAATCAGGTGGGGGTTTGTTTGTTGTCGCCAAATGCAAAATTATCACGTGGCAGATTATTCATTAATCTCTTCGGTTTTTTTATTATGAATGGAAAAGTAAATAAATTAATTTCTTTATGTATTTTACTTTCCTTTGTTTTAACTTTTAAGATTATGAAATTAAAAATTGCGGTCAGTATTCAATACTAAAATCATAAAGGGATCCGGTTTTAATTTGTAAGAACTAGTTTACAAAAAAATCATCATCATCATTGAAAAATAATTAAATTTCTTGCAAGTCAGGATGTGTTTCATTATTGAAAGTCACTTGAAATTGGACTGCGTATGCAAAAGTTATATATAAAAAATACTATGCAATAGTTAAAATACAAATATTCAAAAAAAAAAAAAAAACTCATCTACATTAACATTCAAGAATTTTGCAGCTAACGACACTCAGAACAGCTCAGAAAAAAATATTCTCCAGAATTGTGCAGTTACAGCTCAGAAATCATTTCTCATAATTAACCTGTGCTGAGAATAATTTAGATTTAAATATATATTTAACAAAAATTAACCCAAAGCAATCCTCTTAAACAAGGAATGTAATACAAGATAATATGAATATATTCAATTTTCTTTGCTAATATTCCAATAATTTATTAAATTCTTTTAATCACTATAGTTGAATAAAAGAATCTGTAGAAAATCAATTTTTTGGTAAAAGCAAAATCTGGACTAAAATTTGAAATATATATATTTTTATTCACGTCAAAATATAAGTCAGAAGTTATATTAAATCATATGAATAAATTTAAAAAATATTTGAAAATGTAATAACAGATACTTTTTAAAATATTATTTTCTTGAAAATATATTAAAATAATTTTTTTTTTAAATTATTTTTGATATTAACACATAAAAATAATCTAAAAAATATAAAAAATAATTTTTTGAAAAAATCAAATATTTTTTTAGAAATACTGTTTGAACGGAATTCAAAACTGCCACTTAAATTTGCCTAGAAATAGTTCCAAGAAATAGTTCCCTTGTACAGTTAACAAGACTCGTTTAACGTGAAAAGCAGGAACCGAAGATTTCATGAATTTGCTCAGAAAAAATGAATTACCAAGGGAACTGTAGAATAAAAAATTATCTAAAAGCAATTCGTTGCCTTCACTGCGTAAGATGTGTTGATGCAATTCAAACACAAATTCCAACTTTTAGAAACCCAATAATTATATCCCAAAGGATTCTTGCAACGAATAGTAGTGCAGTGATTCAAAAGGATATCCTACCACCTATGCTAAGCAAATCTGGTTAAAATGTCACTGTTCTTCATTAATACTAATAAAGAGCGCGCCAAGCCAGGGAGGCGAGGAGAAAGTAGCGTGGAACATCCAGTGCCAAAATCAATGGATAAGTCCCCAGTGCCTCTTTTTTTTTTGGTTCTATAGTTCAAAATCATAAATTGAGATCAAATTATTGAGAAACAAGTAAATCACAAACATGCTATGCGAGGTTCGTGACTCGGTTCCATATCTCAGACATTGAATAGGGGATGCAATCCATCATAAAATGGTAAATAGCATAAATCACACTTCCTTTCAAATTAAAGTGTTTTGCCTTAATTGAAAGCAACTGAAAAGGAAGTATTGTCACGAGTCGAAAGTTCCATTTTACATCAATTAAAACATAACTTTATTTCAAAGGAGAACAGGTGCATCAACTCCTTTAACAAGGTTCAATAGCATAATGTCTCAACGTTCATCTTGTACAGGCGCCTAGGGTTTCTTTCAGAAGGTGCAGGAACTTATGCCTCCACATTTTATCTTTTGTGCCAAAGGTGGACTCAAAAGTTACTGTGATTATGCCTAACCATAAAGAAGGTGATTCTGGCCAGAATGACTTGCACAAGACAGAGCAAACCAACTCCATTTGCTATATTCCACTTCAGATTTTTAATGCTGTGCAAATCAATCAGCTCTTCCCCTTGAGAGAAATGAGGGGTGTTAAAACTCAATAAGCTTTCATGAAAATCTAAAGTTCACAAAGGTTGCAGTAAGGCTTCAGGCTAATAATTTCACAATGTCTTGCATTGCTCAAAAGAAAATGCAGTGCAAACAGAAATTGTGGACAAGTCAGCACACAGCACAAGGATAGACATATGATGCCAAAAGATGGTTACAATTTTGGATTAACAAGAATAGTAAGAGAATTGGTTGGTATAGAACCATGGCATTTGTGTTCACCTTAATTGTTGCAGAAGAAGAATGGTTTACATCAATTCTCACAGGAACAAAATTCCAGAGTCAAACCACCCCTTCAGATATACATTGTCATTCTAGGTGAATTCTCATGTTGAAATCTGTAATGATGAATTCCCAATAAGATATTCTATTTTGCATTTTAGATCTTTTGATAATGTTGCAGCCTTTCTTTATTTTTTCCAATTTTTGTTGGGCGGGGAGAGGGGAGGCTTGAAAACGATTTTCAGGAATTTAGTCTTAATAAACTGACCAGGATTCAACCTTATCAAGTCTTGGTCATTAGTCAGAACAGTGCTTGTTCAAGAAAAAAAAAGCCAGAACAGTAACACAATGCCAATCTATGGGGTGTGGCTAAATTCACATACCTTGTGAGGTGGAGTTCCTGGTCTCAAAATGTTGTTGCCAAATCCGCCTTTGCCTTTCTTCTCAGAGGCTCTAAGGATTTGAAAGGAACAAGTCAAAGTATCATCGACACTCATCATGGCGCCAGCATTATCAAACTCACCACAGTAATTTGGTGCAGAGAATATTGTGACCAGCTGTCGCTTTGCAAAAAACTCATAACCATCTTCAACAACCTATTGATCACACTCATTCCCACAAACCGGATAGACATTAATTAAGCACTTCATGATGCTAACAAAAGGATTTCCATGCATGGCTCATAACAAATAAGCACATAAAGACACACTCAGAGAGTAAACTAGCAGGCCAAATAACGATGAAGACCCAATTTTTTTATCAAGCCTAAATACATGAAACAAGCAAGAACAAAAAAGGAAACCATTAAGCTAGCAAACTCTACAAGTATAAAATCTTTTGGCACATGAACAGTAAAATGCATGCCCTGCATCGCCAAGGCCCTTTTCATACAGCTAGAAATCAAAGGCATGAGGAGAAACACGAATGAAACACAAATATTACTAAGTGAACTGATAGGGCATACCCTGAGCATGCATAAATGTGTGCACTGGCATAAACACACATGATTGATAATGATGTGATCAATCCCATCTATTCTACTTCACAAGTTTCCCGGGAGGTTTGACATGCCAAATTCTGCTGATAGAAATTTAGAAAGTCATTCACATGTCTGCAGCTTTCACTAAAACAGGGAACGATAAATGTGATTCTTGGAGATAGTCCACCCAAAAATGACAGGAACCGAAGTTGGATCAAGAAAGTTTCAGGCTTTCAGCACAAATGCACCAATGCTAAAGTATAAGGGTTAATTTAACTAAAATTACCTGATGAGCTCGGCAAACAAGATCAAGGTCCTGTTTCCTAAGAAATTCAACGACCTTGTCAGCCCCAAATGTGTATGACACACCCCTGTCATTCTCTCCCCACCCTTCCATATCTTTATCCGGGTCAGCCCACAATAGATCACATAAAAGACCATGGTCCGGCACATCAATAGGGCGAGCAAGATTCCTGATCTGATCCAAGTTCTTCAACTCAGGAGACAATCCACCATGCATGCAAAGGATCTTTTCATCTATAAGAGCAGCCACAGGCAGACAATTAAAGCAGTCAGTGAATGTCTTCCAGACACGAACGTTAAACCTCCTCTTGCACTCATCATAAAACCCATATATACGGTTGATGGAAGCACATTCATGGTTGCCCCTAAGAAGGAAGAAGTTCTCCTTGTATTTGATCTTGTATGCAAGGAGGAGGCATATTGTCTCTATGCTCTGTTTGCCACGATCAACATAGTCCCCCAGGAACAAATAATTTGCCTCAGGTGGGTAACCACCATACTCAAACAATCGTAGAAGATCCGAGAACTGACCGTGAACATCACCTGCCATACCGGTTGTTAATGTATAGAAAGCCTATAGAAATTATCTGCAGTATTAGATTCCTTATATGTGACAGATCAAGAAATGAAACAAGTCAATATAGATGATATTCTATTGCCAAGTTAGGTATGAAACATAACTTTCTAAATCTCTCTAGTCTATTAAGCCATCACCAATACAGTAACAATAGAAAACAAAACCAATAATAATAATACTGACAAATAAGGCACAACAAAAAGAGTTCCCTCCAAAGTTCATTTATACCATTAGGCATTGGAGACAGAGTGATGAAACCATGAGCTCTACCTCCCTACCACACCATAGCTTCTTATATGACAAACTATATCAATTGTCATTATAGGAGACAAGATTCAATGTTGAATGACCATCAAGACCTACAGGCACTAGAACCCTGTAGCCAAAATATAATAACCAACCAACTAGTATCGATTCGCCACATCATCAATGAAATTATCCTTTCAAGATGAACGTGGTTGATCATCTAACTTTAAGCAAAATTCAAGCTGAGAAAGGAAAAAATTATCTTGCTTGACAAGTATCACTGAAATCAAATTATTCTCCATTTTATTCCTCTAAAATAAACTTTAAGAGTTTTACAAATGTGTTTACTTAAAGGTTGGAACCAAATCATACAAGAAAAGAGGAGATTGATTGATACATTCAAAACAAGAAGGCAGTAGGCTACCTTTTTTGTTTCAATAAAATATTTGTAAATCTCTTGTAATTAGAAATCATCTATGTGGAGGTTTTTGAACCACATAAATCCGAAAAATCAACTCGAATTACAACTCTCATCTACACTTCCTGTAAGGCTAAGAGCTTGTATTGCGGTAGCAAAAGGGGTTCGTGAGTATTTCAGGTTTCTTACAAGATTTGTAAATATCTTGTAATTAGAAATCATATATATGGAGATTTTTGAACCACAAAAATCTGTAAAGTCAAGTCGTATTACACCTCTCATTTAAGGCTTCCAGTAAAGCTAAGAGCTTGTACCGCGATAGCAAAAAGAGAATCATGAGCATATTCCAGGTTTCTTAGAAGACTAACAGCCTGCGGAACGGGCAACTCAAAAGCTATAGCAGCAAGATTTTAATGTAACAACGGTGATGGTAAGAACTGATAAAAGCTGATTCTTGACCTCTACTCAGACAATTTGATGCAACAAATTACATTTATTTCACCTTAAAAGCATTAGATAAAATAAAAAATGTATTCCTTTCCGAGGACAAGGCTATCACCACCTCCCACCTCCCCAAAACAGACCATAAAAGTTTTAGAAAGGCTCCTGCTCAAAGCATGCATGCATTGTCATGGCTATACAGTCCCCAAAGACCTAGAAAAAGGCAAAGCTGTGTGTTTTATATGATACCAGTCAATGCTAACAAGTATGCAACTCCTTGCAGTTACCATCAACTGAACGTAAGACCAACACTATCCCTTCCTAAAAGAAGTGTTATTAACTCAATTCAGATCCCAAGCACTTACTTGAAGCCTACATACTCTGCTATGTGTCACAGTATCCCAATAAAATCCTAGGCAGAGAGAGCGAAGAGTAGGTAAACTTACAAAGGCTAAGCTACCAAAATTCCTCAATGACTGTCCATAACATAACCCAAACAAACCATCACAAAACAGCCATGGAATATCTACATGGAACACGCCCTGCCTAAGGCTCCAGCAATTGTCTAATTATTTGTTTACATTTGTTTCCCTTCTTGCCAACCATAACAGAAGAGAGGAACATGACAGCTAAAAAAATTAGATAAGATATATCTCACGTCATAAACACAATTACAGGGACAACCACTGCCTAAGTCATTCATTCAATTCCAGTAGTTTTAGCATCATGATAAATTAAAAACCACCCTCTACTCGCACTGATTACATGGATACCAATCACTTTAAGAGTTCTACAAAAAACAATCATTCACACGGTTACTATCCTAACTACCATACTCTCTAATGATTCCATGACGCAACTTCCATTCAATTAATACATACTACCTCTTCCACCAATCAAGCAACTCACTTGCCATTCGCCATCCAAGTAGCCAGCTTATAAACAACACAAAGCCAGTAGTCCATTCAATTAATACATACTACCTCTTCCACCAATCAAGCAAATCACTTGCCATTAGTCATCCATGTAGCCAGCTTATAAACAAACACAAAGCCAGTAGTCATCTCAGAACTACAAATATTCAATGATGTTTAAAACATTTCCTATTGAATGCTCCTGTCTTACATTCTTAACTTATGTCTCCACAAACTATTACAGAAAAAGAATCGAAGTTCACATCCCTGATCCTCCTTTTATCATCTAACAGGAAAGAAAAAAAAAAAAAACAATTATTCACCTGCTCGCTTTCGCAGCTATTTTCTTACCGGCGTGAATATTCCACTCTATTTGTCCACAAATGAGCTCTAAAACTACTTCTCAAATTTCACATAAATAAGTTCAAATTCACAATATATTAAACCAAAAAAAAACAATGAAAAACTGAAAAGAGAAAGAAAAAAGAGCAGACTTTTCCATTTCTTTACCACAGATCTTAATAGGTGCTTCAAGCTCGAGAAGATTTGGCTGACTAAGAAAAACCCCCTTAGAAGCCAAACAAAGCTGCTTGATTTCCGCCTCAGTCAAATGAACTTGTTTCGTCGTCCTCCCATTCTTCGCTTCCACTAACCGCCGTATTATGTCGTCAAGTAAACTCTCGTCCATTAAAACAAACCCTAGCAAAAAACAAACCCTAACAAAAGCAGCAACTAAAACAACTCTCCCTCGCGATAAAGATTTCTTCGCTTTCCTTAAAGTGACAAAAGAGATTGCGGCGTTAAAACTAACGGCGGGATATGTGAGATTCTGGTAGTGGACAGTATCAGTGGGTAAGGTTAGTGGCGGCTATTTTCCCGCTTGGCGTTGACAGACGGAGTTAGAACAAAAATGATATTTACTGATGATTCGTGTTTTAAATAAAAAAATTAATTTTTTTTTTTTATATTAAGTTTTATATATAATTTTAAATTTTTAATATACTAATATCAAAATTAAATATTAAAAAATAAAAAAAAAATATTATGTTAATATATTTTTAAATAAAAATATTTTAAAAAATAATCAAAAAAATTACAAACAGTAGTTATTATGGAAGATGAGGAGCCCCAGAAAAGTTAAAAACTAGCCGGGTTTTATTGTTTAATAATTCAAAAAGATTTTGAATTTGTGATGAGATTAGCCCATCCTTTCAATTCTATTGAAGTCAAAATTATTAACCAAAGAAAGACGCGTGGCAGACGTTGATTAGCTGAAATCTCAATCAAAGTTTGACAACTGGCCAAATTTGATCTAGACAGAAATTGGAAACTTGGATGACACTTGAAGGAACTAGCTATACCCTAAATATTACAAATCCAGTTGTTTTTCTTTTTTGTTGTCTGTATTTTTTATTAATTAGATAATTGAATTCTCATTATTAATTTTGAATTTAGTTGAGTTAGGTGTTGTCGTTTTATTATGCATTGAATCATACCCATTTGATTTAGATTTAACAAACATGATAAAATTTAACATGAGAGGATTTCAATTATCATGTCCACAGCTTTAAATAAAAAAAAATGAAAACATAACCGAACTAATTTAGAATATTTTTGCCTTTTCTTTTCTGTATTATTATATATTTAAGTGGTAATTTTTTTTTATTATTTTCAATTATCATTACAATTTTACTTGATACATGGGTAAACTTCGATTTTTTTTTTCCTTATAAATTTATCAATATTCTGCTTTTAATCTTGTGGTTTAAATTTTTTTAATGTTATCGTTTTGATGCTATCCCTTGGTGTTAAAAAGTCTACTTTAAAAATTTTATTTATGAGTTTTTCTAGGTTTTTAGTTATTTGCTGTGAGATGTCATGGCATGTATCATATATGTGAACTTGAGAGGGCAAAATGAGAAAAGAGAGCAGAAGTAAAACAAAAATATGAAAAAGTTGGCTTTGTGTTGGTTATTTAGCGGCAAATAGGAGAAAATGAAAATATTTATAAACTCTAGGGAAGAGATGGAACATTGTTAAATTTACAAGGCAAAATATAAGTTTTTTCCTTTTTATATATATATATAAGAAAAAATATTGATTCATTAAAAAAATAGATGGAATCCTTCACATTTAATTAAACTAGAAAAGGTCAGTTCTTAACAAATCTATTGTCAAAGTATGAAATTAAAAAAAAATTAATTTTAAAAAAGCAACAAAAAAAACTTGAGTCAACTCGGGTTAACCTGTTGAATCTACCACCCGAGTGGTGAAACAATGATAATTTCATTAAAAAAAACTATGCTTTTCTAAAAACACAAACAGAGTGAAAAAAAATATTTATCCCACCATAATCCAAAAAAAATTTATTAGTGTATGATTTTTTTTAAAATAAATTCTTTGATTTTGATTTTATTTAAATGAAGCAAAAACAATTCTTAAGGAAAACTCTTTAAAAATGAGCCTAAGAGTTTGGTCCTAATGGACTAGTTTGTGGGCTCAAAGCAAGGGCAGACATGTGCGCCTGCCCCGTTTAAATTTATTTTTTCGCTTAGTTATGCAGACGACATGTTATTTGTCTAACTAATTTTTTTATAGGTGATGTAGACGATGTGTTGTCTATCTCTTCGATTCTCGATGACTCTTAAATCATTGAAAAATCAAGGTTGGGGTTTTTCAACCCCCAAAGTTCATTTCTCTCCTTTTTTTTTTACCCAAAAACACCTACAATCATAACCTAAAAACCAACATAAACCCTTTAATTCCTTTAAACAACAAAAAAAATTGGTCAAAAAATGAGAAATTAACCTGAAATCCAAAAATTTACTAAGGTTAGATCTACCTTTTCAAGTCATTTTAAGGCAAAATAATACCTAAGCTAAACCTCTCTCGTCGAATGGAACCTGTGGACACCAAGATCGAACTTTTGTATGGTTAGAATTGGTGTTAATAGTAACTTTCTCTTTTTGTTGCTATAATTCAACAACATTTCTCTCTCATCTCCCTAACAAGGGAATAAAAACAAGAGAAATGAAGTTTTATACTAAAATTAAATTTGGAAATCTTGAGGGACTAAAAATGTATCATTGGAAAAGTAGAAGGATAAAAGTAAACTTTTTTGTGCAAACTTTAAAACGGTCACTCATTTTACTTGTCCTTTTCACCTTAGTCCTTTGTATTTAATTTTGTATTCCTTAATAATTTAACTTAAATTGGCCTTAGATTTGGTTTTGGAATAGTGAACTCGAAAAAAAATGATGGGAAAAAAGATTGTGAACAAAGAATTCATGGTGTTTTACGAGGAAATCCACAATGCATTTTGAATAATGAATCCCCCTCTCTAATTTTGTTAATGTGGATGTTCTTTATTTGTACATGTCCATTTACACATACACACATTGAAAAAAATAGAAACTAAAGGTGAAGGAGAAGTTATTATAGCTCAAGACTCAAACCACTGTTATTAAACCCGACCCGACCAGGCGGGTCGACCCGGGACCCGGTCGACCCGGTGGCTGGACCGGTCCGGATTTAATAAAAGACCGGCTGTGGCAACAGCCTGGCCAAACCCGGGCGACCCGGGACCCGGGCGAACCCGAACGAGACCCGGTTTTTTTTTTTTTTCAAATGTGGGATTTGAAATCCATTAGTATATATACTATATGTTCCCAAGAAAAAAGTCATGTTTTTTCAATGTGGGATAAAAAACCTTTTGGTTTAAATACTTCAACTTAAAGGATAACATTATATCTTTTCAATGTGGGATTTGAAGCCCTTTCATATATATACTCTATGTTCCCATGAAAGAAACCATGTTTTTTCAATGTGGGATAAAAAATATTTTGGTTTAAATACTTCAACTTGAAAGGATAACATAATATCTTTTCAATGTGGGATTTGAAGCCCTTTCATATATATACTCTATGTTCCCATGAAAAAAACCATGTTTTTTCAATGTGAGATTTGAAACCCATTAGTATATATTCTCTATGTTCCCAAGAAAAACATCATGTTTTGTCAATGTGGGATAAAATACCTTTTGGTTTAAATACTTCAACTTAAAAAGATAACATATTATCTTTTCAATGTGCGATTTGAAACCCTTTCATATATATGCTCTATGTTCCTATGAAAAAAGTTATGTTTTTTCAATGTGGGATTTGAAACCCATTAGTATATATATACTCTATGTTTCCAAGGAAAAAGTTATGTTTTTTCAATGTGGGATAAAAAACTTTTTTAGTTTAAATACTTTAACTTAAAAACTTAACATAATATCTTTTTAATGTGGGATAATTTTTTTTTAAAATATTCTTTTAAACTTCATAATATGTATAATCTATATTTACATGGATTTTTTCATATGAAATATTAAAATTTTAATTTCTTTTTAATTTTTCCGGGTTAATCCAGGTTGACCCGAGTTGACCCGGGTTGACCCATAAAACTCGGGACCCGGCCCCTTGGCCGGGTTTAATAACTATGACTCAAACTACTATTAATTTGAATAGTGTAAAGACAATTGTTGCATGACAATTAAACTTTTGAACTAGATATTTGGCTCATGGTGGTCTTTTCATCCTAATATAAATGTTTTTTACAAAATAAATAGGGTTAGATTAGTCATTTTATTTTTTATTGCACGGTAAAATTACTAATTTAACTTTAGAATAAAATTATCTAATGCCTAATATTCGGGGAATTTTTTGTATTTTCAATTTTTAAGAATAATATAATCATTTTGATGTTCTTAAAGACAAAACCAACGAAACTCCAACTCAGGGGTTGTTTTGTTATTTTACATTGGTTTTATTATAAATTTTAAAGGTACTCATGGGTATTGTTGTAAGTTATAGTTATTAATTATAATAAAAAAATCATTGGTATGTGTAATGTATGCACCAGTGTGTGGACGACCCCTGAATTATTTGTGCGGTGTAAGAAAGGTCGTATGACCATTTATCGCCGCCTTTTAGGGTAGCTTTTAGAAGGTCTTGGCTCCCCTAATACAATGAGACAATGTAAGTGTAATATCCCACATCGGCGGGTGAGAAGTTGGTAGCTGACCTTACTAGCAATGCTGGATGCTAACTTGTTAGACGCGTTTTGGAGTCATGCGTGGCCACCAAGAACAAAACCGTGAGGGCAGTAAGGCAAAAAAGTGAATAATATCTGGCAGGTTGGGTCGGGTTGTGACTTTTGATATCAGAGCCGATCTCACTGGCTGTCTGGTGGTGCCAACGGGGTCGTCGGGCTCCTTAAGGGGGGTGGATTGTAATATCCCACATCGGTGGGTAAGGAGTTGATAGTTAACCTTATTGGTAGTGCTGGTTGCTAACTTGTCAGACGTGTTTTGAGGCCATACATAGTCACCAAGAACAAAACCGTGAGGGCAGTAAAGCCCAAAACAAATAATATCTGGTAGGTTGGGTTGGGTTTTGATTGTATGCCTCTAACAAGCATCTAATTTGGCTATAGTGATTGTTTCTTTTTATATTTGTATAACAATGAAATTACTAAATTATAAAGGTATTTTTATTGATCAAATATTTCTATAGAATTCGTGTAAAATAAACTCCCCTTAACCATTTTTTTTATAATTCTGTAATAAAAATAAATGCTAATTATTGTGATGGTATGTGAACTATAAAGATTGACATGTAACTGAAAATGAAGCACAAAATGTTGTGCTTTGAAAAATAAATTCAAAACCACCTTATTTTTTTTTTTTTTTAAGAAAGAATAAAAGAGACAGAAGTTTCCATCCTTCATGATCTTCAAAATTCCACCATTTAAGCCACTTGGTTTCCTTTCATTTACAAATCCGATAGGATAAATCCACGTCATAAAGCACGAGACTCAATTACGCCCGCTCAACAAACCTAGACGTCATGGATTAGGCTGATGCTATTGTCATTGGTTAAGAGTATATTTGTTTTTATCTTTTAAAAGTGTTTTTTAAATTATTATTATTTATTTTAAATTAATTTTTTGATATTTTTATATAATTTTGATATGTTAATATTAAATATTATTTTTTAGAAATAAAAAAATATATTATTTTAATATATTTTTAAATAAAAGTTACTGTAAAAATCAATCATTTTCATACTGCTAAAAATACATTTTCACTATCAATCATATTAACCTATACATAACATACACTATGCATAATATTCTTATAAAAATGATGTGTAAGTAACATATGGTATTATAATTTATCAAATAAATAAATTATCAAACCACTTTATTGAATGTTATTTATTTTAATAACATTTTCCACTAAAACTTTTGCCCCATGTCAACAAATTCAATTTGAGGTTTTTACCCCGTTCTAAAAAAAAGTTTTAATTTCTCAAAAAATATTTGAAGATTTTTACTCGCTAGAGTGAATCTTATTCACAAAACAAAAAAAAACAAATAAAAATAAAAATGAGGAGGAATATCATGAATGCCTCGATCAACAACTTGATTATTATTGTGATAATGGTGTTTTATGCTTAAAAATATATTAAAATGATATTTTTTATTTTTTTAAATTTATTTTTAGCATTAGTATTGTTATAACCCAATCTTTTATTTTATTTTATTTTTGGCGAAATGAAAAGAAAATGAAATGAGGAATGAAATGAAAGAAGAAAAAATAGAATTTGGATAAGGACAACACAAATTGAAAGTTTTAAGAGTTAATTAGGGTGAAATTATAACTTTGAAAGTTAATTTTGGTAGGAATTGAAAGAAATGATAAATTCAGGGACTTGATTAAAACTTTGAATATGTTTAATTAATGATATCAAGAGCTTAATTGGAGAATTGATAAGTTTTGGGACTTAATTGAGCTTGAAATTAGTTTAATTAATGAAATCATGAGTTTAATTGAAGAAATATCAAAATTTGGGGTTGATTTAGAACAAAATTATAAGAAATTAAAGTTCAAGGATCAAAATAAAAATGAGGGAGTACTATAGGGAGTTTAATTGATTTTTCCAGGGGTAATGGTGAAAGAATTAAAAGTTGAAGAGTCAATCAAGGACTAAATTGATTAAATTGGAAGATAAGGACTGTATTGTACAAGACACCGAAATGCAGGGGTCTAATTACAATTGTGCCTAGGGGTCCGCTTAAAAAAATGTTAAAACCTCGAGGACCGAATTGAAAAACGACCGCTCCACCCCAAAAACAACGTCGTTTTCATTTCCTTTCTTCATCTTCTTCCTCTGGAAACAGAGGAGGCCCCTTGCGAAGGAAATACCAATTGCCACCCAGACAGGCAACTCACAGACACTTTGCAATTCCCACAACTTCCATCACCAGTTTCTTAGTTCGTTGTCGTTTCCTTCACCGCCATAACAAGCTATTGAGGCGTGGAGGAAACCACTACCAACAATCCAGCAATGACAGGACTGTTGGTGTTCCAATCCAACCACAACACGAAGTCTCAAGCTCTATCTCCACGTGAAGATCAGTGTCCGGGGAAGATAAATATCAGTTTTGAGCAAGAAAAGCCTATAAAAGGCAGAGGACGCAACGAATCCAGGGGGAAGGGAGAACAAAAAAAAAACAGGGGAAGAAGAAAGCCAAATAGAAAAGAGACTGAGAGAGAAGTGACTAGAGGAGCAGGAACGAAGAGAACAAAAGGAAGCCAAAGACAGAGGCTTCACCCGCGACAAGCGCCTGTCGATTCTTCGTCCAAGACGTCTGCCAAAAAAAACCCTGGTAAGCAATCTTTCCCTCCTTGCAAATTTAATTCACTCTTTGGTGGAGCAAGCATGCGTGAACAGTTCAAGCACGCTTGGAGAGACAAAATCAACCGGTTATTGGTTTCAACCAGTAACCGGCCCGGGCTGGCTGGATCAGGCTCAATTCATGCGGCTGGGCTAGATTAAGCCCAGTAAAATAAGTGTGGGTCAGGTCTGGATTTTAGACCCAACAAGCCCAAATTATTGTGTTATCAAGGGTGTGCTCGACAAAACACATCATTGTGCTCTTTTCATGTATTTTTGATATCTAAAAATTCTGGAAAT
>Ga0307507_10007428_pt1 | contig 15960 bp, 1 predicted proteins | sample 7_EM_MG_FD_207223 | JGI IMG/M metagenome (GOLD analysis project Ga0307507, IMG submission 207223) | Populus trichocarpa ectomycorrhiza microbial communities from riparian zone in the Pacific Northwest, United States - 7_EM | ecosystem: Host-associated > Plants > Roots > Unclassified | place... | reverse complement strand
TTCGTTTGGTAGGTGAAGAAGCTTAAGACACTTGCAAAGGTGGTAGAAGTAGTGACTTCGTAAATAAGGTAGTAGATTGATTGGTTTAGCAGGTAGTGCAATCCGGACTCATAACTGTAACAGTGCAAGTGTGGGAGAATTAAATGAGCGACTTGATTTTGAACGTAGCTCTAGAGTCTCTATATATATACATAAGGAAGATGCAGGGAATAGAGATGGGTGGCAAGAATTGCAAGGGTAAGCAGCTGAAATGGTGAGGTATGCAGGGGTAAGCAGCTGAGGTAGTGAGACGGTAGTAAGCAAGTCCGATCTTAGGTCGACAACAGCATAGTACTGGTAGTCGGTTACAAGAACAGCTTAAGAACCTATAATAAATAAAAATTAATGGGAAAGAGCAGCAACTTAGTTTAGTAATAAATAAATAGGTATAGGACGTAAGTTTAAGAACTATAAGTTTAGGGAATAGGTAAGAACGTTATTAGAAAGCCAAGATTTTAAGAAATAAATAAGGGCCATAGCAATCCTAGGTAAGTATAGTATTTAGCCTAAAGATTAAGGAGTTAATACTAAGATTAGGAAGCAAGAAGACTTTAAAGATCTAGTTATAAGATATAGAAAACAGGAAACTATAGATGAGTTTAGGCAAAGAATTATTATATAGTAAGAGTAAAAGCTAGATAAGAGGTTAGCTATACTAGGTTATATAAGGGACAAAGCACCTATATAAAGAGTTACTAATAGGCCTAGTATAGGGACGCCTAGAGTAAAGTGGTTAGATAAACTGGAATAAAAAGAGGATTTAGATATTTTAGTTAGATTTAAAGAAAGACATACTAAAGGATATTACGACGCAGTAATAATAAGGTACTTTCTTATAGACAGACTATATAGGTAATAACACAACAATAAATAGAAAGACTTTTATATATGGCTAGATAAAAAAGTTGTCTAAGACTAACCTATTACGGAAAAACGTATAAGTCATATTAAAGGAGTATTAATTATAACGTTAAGGAACCTAGAAGAAGGATCTAGGGACTAGAGAAGCAAGTAATAAATCTTAGTACCTATAGTAGAGATACTAGTGGTTAAGTTAACTAGGTATAGGTTTAAACTTAAGGACAAAAACAAGCTAAGAGTTAACCCAAGTCACCTAGTATATTATATACTGTTATAGATAGCTTATATAGATGACGTATGCAATATGCATAGAGTACTAAAGGATAAAAACCGGAAGTACCTAGTAAGGATATATTGGGCACCAGAGGAAAAACGGTTTAGAAACGCTAAGTATATATATAGATGGCACCTAGTAGAAGTATAGAGTTAAGGGGACTTAATACTTTAACCTAGAAGATTCCTTACGGAAGAATGCCTAGATAGATAACAGTAGTAGGAGTGCCTAGAGAATACTTATCTATGGTACGTAGAGGAAAAGAAATAAACTAAGTATTAGCCTAAGTTAGACTAAGTATAAGCAGAATCTAATAGCCAGTAGTTAGGAAAAGGAGAGGCGTATAGGACTAAAGGGAACTAGTATTAGAGCCTTAGACCCTTAAAGGAATTCTAGGATAACACCTAAATTTAAGAGTTAAGTAGTAAGATTAATAGTTTGAAGCACTTATAGATAGTGGAGCAATAAGAAACCATATATTACTAGCAGTAGTGGAAAGAATGGGGTTACTATATAGATAAAAGGAACACCTATATCTACTTATAACAATTTTAGGAGATTAGATAGCCTATAGAGGAGGCATTATTAATCTTAAAATAGGACCTATTTAGTTAACTATTAAAGGGAGACTAGTTAGAATGTCTTTTAATATCTTACCGTTGGGAAAAAACAAGGCAATACTAGAAATGCCTTGGTTATAGGAATACAATCTAAAGATTAATTAGGTTATAGGTCAGGTTAGTATTAGAGATACTTAATAACATAGAATACGGTAGTAAACCAAGTTAGTATAGTACCAAGTCAGAGCGATATATAAAGAGATTAAGTAAGGCTTAAGTTATATACCAAAGAGATACTACAAGTATGGTAAAAAGTTATGGTTACTAGAAAGTGAAAAGCTGTTAGAATATGTAGTATAGGACTATAAGATAGAATTAAAAGAGGGAATAAGTCTAAGGTTCTTTCCAATCTATAAGCTTACTAAAACTAAGTTAGTAGCACTTAAGGAGTTTATTTAGGAGAACTTATAAAAGGGATATATTAGACCGTTATAGTTATTAGCAGGATATCCAGTACTGTTTATCCTAAAGAAAAATAGAAAACTTAGAATGTGTATTAACTATAGACAGTTAAACAGCATTACCAGAAAGGATAGGTATCCTTTACCCTTAATTAACAAAATCTAAGACAGGATAGGCAACGTAAAGATCTTTATAAAGATAGATCTGAGGTAGGCGTACTATTAGATTAGGATTAAGGAAGGCGATAAATAAAAAGCAGCTTTTAGGTCAAAGGAAGGACTATATAAACTATTAGTTATGCAATTTAGGCTTATAAATGCACCAGTAATGTTCCAGAAGTGAATTAATAGTGTATTAGGAGAACGCCTTAATAAGTTTATTATGGCATACCTTAATAATATTATTATCTACTTAGAGAGTGAGAAAGAATATAAGGAACACATTAAATAGGTCTTAAAGAGACTATAGGAAGAACGGATGCTAGTAGCAATTAAGAAATGCAAGTTCTTTATAAGAAAGACCAATTTTATAGGATTTATTATTAAACTAGGAAGAATTAGTATAGACCTAAAGAAAGTAAAAGCTATAGTTAGTTAGCAAGAACTAAAGAACGTTATACAGTTAAGATTATTCCTAGGGTTTTGCAACTACTATAGGAGGTTTATAGCATAGTAGTTAAAAAGTATTAAGCTATTTACGCGATTAATAAAGAAAGAGGAACTGTGGGTATAGGGAACTAAGTAAAAGAAGTTATTTAAGGAACTTAAAGAGTTGTTTACCTAGGAACTAATCCTTAAGATCTATTAACCAAAGCTAGAGACGGTTATTAAGATAGATGCATTAGACTTCGCACTAGGAGTATATTTGCTATAGAAGTATCAGGACGCATAGCATCTAGTAGCGTACTATAGTTAGAAGATAACACTACTAGAACTGAACTATAACATCTATAACAAGGAGTTGTTAGGTATAGTTGCAGCACTTAAGAAATAGAGAGCATTCTTATAAGGTATAGAGAAACTATTTATAGTTAAGACAGACTATAAGAACCTTATAGGATTCCTAATAATAAAGGAACTTAATTAAAGACAGGTTAGATAGGCGGAAATGCTTATAGAATATTATTTTGAGATTTAGCACACTAAGGGTATAGACAATACACAAGCGGATACTCTAAGTAGGAAAGCTGAACTATAAAATAACGAAAAGCTATTAGGGGCTTTGTTATAAAAAGACTAAGACGGATTAATTAGGTACAATTATCTAAAGATTACAGCAATTAGAGAAAGTTAGATCTATAAATTACTAGAGAGTAATTAGACACAGAAGATCTAAGAAGCATAGGTAGAGGATCTAGACTTAGAGCAATACAAAAACCAAGAGGCAATATATATACCTAAGTCTATTACAGAAGAATTTGTTAAGAAATTCTATAAGGGAATAATATAAGAACACAACGGAGCTATAGGCTTAGTGTTAAGACTTTAAAAGGAGTATATTATTTAAGGAATCTAGGGACTAGCGAGACAAGTTATAAGAGAATGTCTAGATTGCTAAAGAAATAAACTAATAAGGCATAAGCTATACGGAGGGCTACAACCTATTAAAATACCTAAGAGACCATAGGAAATTATATTGTGGGACTTTATTATAAAGTTGCCAAAGTTAAGAGATCCTATTATAGGACAAGATTATAACGCGATTTTAGTAATAGTGGATAAGCTAATAAAGTGGGGATACTTTATAGTATATACAGAAGAGATATCAGTAGAGGATGTCACTAGAATCTATGTTAAGAAAGTATTTATAAGACATAGAGCACTAAGCAAGATTATATTAGACAGAGATCTAAGATTTATAGCAGCATTTTAGGAGGTATTCTTGGCGGAATAAGGAGTTTGCGTAGTAACCTTAATAGCGTATTATCCGCAGACAGATAGATAGATAGAAAGATTAAACTAGACACTAGAACAGTATCTAAGGCACTATATTAATTACGCACAGAACAATTAGGTATTACTATTACTAGTTATATAGTTTGTATATAATGCAATACTATAAGAAGGAATAGGAACATTACTATTTAAGGCGAATTATGGATATAAGCTAAGGTTATTATTATTGCCACGTTAAGTAAAGAAAACGAGTAGTATAGCTAAAGAAAGAATAGAGACTTTAATAAATCTTTATACAGACCTTAAAGAAACAGCTAAACTAGTATAAGAATAAATAAAAAGGTACTATAATGCTAAGAGATCTAAGGGACCAGATCTTAAGGAGGGAGATAAAGTATAGCTACTACACAAAAATTTTAAGAGTTGACGACTAAGTAAAAAGTTAGACTATATTAGACTAGGACCTTTTAAAATTACGTAGAGGATTTCATTAGTTACGTATAAGTTAAACCTATCAGCTAAAATAAGAATTTACCCTATATAGTATATCGCGATGCTAGAGCTAGCATAAGGAGACGTTAAATTACTAGTCTATAAGGCAGACACGTATAGAGGGTAAGAGGAAGATAAATAGCAAGTTTTAAAAATTATTAGTTATAAAGACATAGATAACAAAACGTAGTATAAAGTAAAGTGGATAGGCTATAGTAAGACTACCTAGGAACTACTAAGTAATCTAGAGAATGCTATAGGAAAGGTACAGGAGTATTAGAAGAAAGTAGGTTAGGGAGCATAGAAAAAGAATTACTAAAGGATAAGTTACCTAAGGGGAACTTAGGAGGGGCAACTACTATATTACTTAGAGTTGTTTCCTTCTCTGGAGACCCTACTCTCTTATTACCTAACTTAGCAAGACCCTACTTAACTAGTTTCCACTCCTTAGAACGGACCTTCTTATGCACCCTCTTAAAACAGATTAACCAAGCAGAAGCAGCAAGACGAGACTTAAGAGCCCGTTGCTGAGCATTAGTAGCCTCTCGCTTAGCGTCATAAGAACGCTAGAGCTCTGCCAAAGCGACCAACAGTTTATTATTAAGCTTCGCAGCGGTAGATTAAACGCGAGACCCTATAATAAGTTACTTAGGGAACTTAAAGGCTATTAAGAGTTATAGGATATGTATACTTAGCGTTAGAAACAAAGTAAACGTTATAGGATAATTAAATATTTGCTTTAGTGCACTCTAAATAAGAGGATAGTTGTTAAGGTAAAGGACTTACTAGCGCAACGCAACCTAACCCCTCTTTTAAACAGCGAGAACACGGAGATGGCATTATTTCACCTAGCGACAGTATAGTAGCGATAGTATGAGCACATTAAGCGGTAGAAGAAGAAGAAGAAGCTTTAGGTATAGTAAGTAAAGATATTAACTAAGTTAATTAGACGGATATTACACCTCTAGTAGACGACTTAGAGATATTAGGAATCTTTAAGGACAAAGATAAAGAGGAGGGAAATAGTGTTATGGATAGCTTAAGTACAATGTTATAACTACTTGGGGAAGAGTTGGAAGAAGCTAGTTGGTTAATAAGAGTATAGTCTAGAATGGAGCCGGTGGAACCATGTAACGAGGAATAGTAACTAAGTCATATAATGTAATCTGTGTGATCTGTGTGATCTATATAATCTGTAACAGAGTAGACAGAGCACACGTACCTTACGGAGCAAAGGGATTTCTTAGGCATACGGAAGTGTATTTAAAGGACCACAGTCCCTACCCAGATAGTTCTCTCTTTGTAGTAAATCTTAGAATATAATTAAAGTTAATCTGTTGGGCAACCACTCCACCAGTTGTTATTATGTTGTTGACTTCTTATTTACCTACACACCTAGCCCAATAACAGGACCCACTGTAGTTACTGCTACAAGGTTCCGTTACATAGATAAGTTAGCTTCTATAATACTCTTTTAGTTTAGGTTAAAGTATTAAAGTATAGGTGTAGTGGTAAATATAATTTTTAGGTAGGTAAAGGCCTTCTTATATTCCTTATTAAAGATAAAGGCTTTATCCTTTTAGGTTGGGGCTATAAGGGGTAAAACTAGGGTAGAGAAGTTATTAATAAACCGTTAATAGAAGTTAGTAAATCCTATAAAAGCTCTTACATCCTTAACATTCTTAGGTTCTTGCCAGTTTATAATTGGTTTAATCTTCTTTAGGTCCATTTATATACTGTCTATAGAAATAATAAGTCTAAGGTATAGAACTTCCATTTTATGGAACTTATATTTATCTATATCTAACTATAGGCTAGCTTTATATGGGGCTTCTAGAATAAGGTTAACGTATTTCTTATATTTAGCTAGGTTATTGCTATATACTAGGATATTATTAATATAAGCAGTATAGAAGACATCTAGGTAAAGTTATAGAGTATTATTTATAAAATATTAGAATAAGCTTAGGGTATTTATAAGGCCGAATAGCATTACTAAGTATTTAAATAGTCCGTATCTAGTATAAAATATAGTAAGCCATTTATCTCCTTTTACAATATAGAGGCGGTTAAATGCGTAGATAAGGTTAAGTTTTATATAGTAGCAAGCCTTACTTAATTAGTTTAATATCTTTTAAATTAATGGGAGCGGGTATTAATTCTTAATAGTAATACCGTTAAGAGCTTAATAGTCTATATAAAAACGTTAACCGCCGCTAGGTTTCTTAATAAAGATTATAGCTATAGCTATAGGCGAAGAGCTTACTCTAATAAATCCTTTACTAAGGTGTTCTTCTAAGTACTTCTACAGCACTTAGAGTTTATTTTAGGACATTCTATATAAGGGTCTAAATCCTAGCTGTTTTCCTTCTTTAAGTATAATCTTATAGTTATAGAGTTGGTACTCTGCTAACTTATTAACTTCCTTTTATAAAAATACTTCCAAATGCTTATAGTGGCATACTAGTACTTTTATAGTAGGGTTAGTGTGCTTCTTTAGTACTAGGGCCTTTTTAATATTAGCTATTATAATGGCGAAGATTATATATTTAGGTTTCCTAGTAAGTTGTGCTAATAGGGTAGCTCTAATTATATAGATGTCTAAGGTGTTAAGTAAGCTTAGATTATCCTTAGTTTCTTATATAGTTTTTTATTTAGGTTTAGGTTTAGTATTAGGTACGGAATTAGTATTAGATTTAGGTTTAGGTTCTTTAAGTATCCTTTTTATAATAAAATGCCAGTTTTTCTGGTACTTTTATATATTAAGCTTAAGCTTCTGCTTAGTTTAGAGCGGTAGGGTAGTTAAGATTAGTCTATATAGTTTAGTATAATTTTTAGGTACTTATTAGACGTTAGCGGAAATCTTATATTAGTAGAATTTAGTAGAATTCTTAGGTTAGTGGAATTAGGTGGACTTCTTAGGTATAGGGTAGACATTAGTGGAAATTTTAGACTAGTGGATTTTAGTAAATTTTTTAGGTTCTAGTTCTAAGTCTAAGTAGTAAGTTATAAGGCACTTTTGTTTATAATAGGAGGCGGTAAATAGAAGCTTAAGGTTCTCCTAATTAATAGTTACCTTATATAGCTTTATCCAGGATTATCTAAGGATTACTAAGTAACCTAGGGTGGTAATATAAAGCCTAATCAGTTCTTTATAATTTAGGTATTAGAGTCTTAGGGCTGCTATATAAGTAATACAGCCTAAAATAGTGCGTTTGCCATTAAATCTAAATATGTTAATATGCTGGTTAAGGGGTATTAGGGTAAACCTATTATCTTATGCAAAGATCTTATTAATAAATCCTATGCTATTAGCTCCTGTATTAATTAGGACTTAAGTATTAGCCTATTAACCTTTCTGCTAAAGACGGCAGTTAACAGTTATACTATAATCCTAAGAGTTAAGGTTTATAATATCTAATGCATTTAATAAGATCCTATAACATAGCTGTTCTAAAAAGCGACTTAACTTTAGGATGTACCTTTTAGTGGTAAATAGGAAGGGGTTTCTATAGAATATTAGTTATAACTTTGTCCTTATAAGTGGTACTTACTAGATATAGGGCTAAAACCAGGTAAAGATTAGGGACAGTAATTAGAGGATTAGTGTGGTAAATAGCTACTGGTATTAGCTGTTTATAAATTTTTTAAGAAGGGGACGGAGCAGTAGCTAGAGATATAAGCGTTACTTTCACACTTAAAATAGAGGCTGTATTTAATACGTTGCTCTTATTTAGTAGATCCTTTTAGGGCGTAAAAAAGGGTCCTAATGTTAATATCTATAACATCTAGGTCCTTATAGGTCTTAGGCGGTTAAGGGGCAGAGTATTAAGGTATATATTTTAGGGTAAGGCGTAGTAAGTTGTTATATAGGCCATTAATAATATTAGCGTAGATAGTAATAGTACTTGGCAGTTTAACTCCTATAAGAGATACTTTTAGTTTAGGGTTTAGGGATTCTACTAGGTAATTAATTAAGGCAGGTTTGTTTTATCCAGTCTTCTTAGCATAGCAGTGAAACTTAGTAAAGTATAATAGGAAGTTCTTAGAACCCTATGTTATCCTATTTAGTTTCCTTTATAATATAGCGACTTAGTTAGGGTCGCCATAAGATACTTTTAGTATAGTAACTAGTTCCTCTACCGTACTTGGTTAGAATAGGTATATAGTATCCACAGCATCTCCTTTTAGGCGGCTTATAGCGTAATAAAGTTAACTATTAGAGGTAGGGTAGCGATTAATATTACTACTTAGTTTATTTTAAAGTTGGTTAAGAAAAGAGCATAGCTTACTCCTCTTACTAGAATAGGCGGGAGAATTAGGGAGGCATTTAGATAGCTTTTTTAGGGGTATTAACTAGCAAATTTGGGGTTAAGAAGCTAGTTTTAGATACGTTCTTCTTATCTAGTGTTTATGGGTTAATACTAGTAGGGACAAGTAGGGGTAATAGTGTAGCGGATGGTGGGTTATAATAAATCTCCTTAACTTCCTTTCTTAGGGATTAGATTATTTTGTAATATTAAGCTTCTTACTAGGCAAGAGTGTCTATAAAAGCCTCTTAGAGACCTTTTATTTGTTTAGTAAATAGGGTATATAGATTGTTTATAGATAAGGGGGTTTCTAGGTTATTCTATATGTTAGTTAAGGCAGGACAGAGTATATAGTTTAATATAATATAGTATTACAGGGTAAGTATAAGCGGCAATAATATATAGCAAAGTAGATATTATTAAGCTATATATATATAAACTGTATAATAAAGTTAAAACGTTATATAAGGAAAGAAAGTAAGGAAATAAGAAGAAAGGATATATATTATTAGTTTAGTTACTTAGTTAATATATATATAGAACAGAATAGGATTTAAGTAGCAGTCCTGGCAGAACTTAGTAGAACTTAATAGACTTGGCAGAATATGGCAGAATGCGGCAAATTGCCGTTAGATTGCCGTAGATTGCCGGCAGATTGCCGTTTCGCGGTCAGTCTCTTCTTGCTGCGTTGGTGGAAATAGGTAGATGTGTGTAAGGTATTACAGAGGCGTCCCGTGACAAGTGTTATATATAGTAGCTTAACTAATATATAGCTGTTCTGCAATAGTATCTAGCCGCTAGCCTAATTTAAGTAGTTAGACTATATCTGTATAATAAGTAGGGTTAATACTAGGTAAAGGCGCTCCTACAAAATTACGCTTAAAGCTATTACTATAGTAAAATCTAAGCCGTTAAGCGGTATATAAGGATATTACTAACTTCTAAGCTCGCCTAGGGAAATAGATTAAGTGTATAGATATAAACTATAGTAACTATTAGAACTTCTGCTATATATTTAATAGTTAATACTACGCTATTAACGCTACTTAGCATAAGGCCTAGGCGAATGATATTACCTCTAGCAATACTTAGTATAAGGAGCCGCCTATAAAGGTTTTCCGTACTCTTATAGTAGACGGTTTAGTTAACCGCCTAGGTTAATAATCTTATAAACCTTTAGCAATAGCTAAGCTTTATATAGCAACTAACCGTATAGCTAAGCTGTAAGAACTGCAGATAGAGGCCTATAGATGTTAATTAAAGAATAGAGAGGAAGAGAGGGAGGAGCGCTATAATAAATAACATAAGGAATGAGAGGAGCGTTGCCGTCTAATTACTATATAGAGACAGCAGTAGTAAATGGCAATGTTTCTATATAGCTTTGATTAGCAGCTGCCTATATATTCTTAATACTACGCTAGCCCTTCCTATACACAGCATCTGTAGAATTAAGTGCCTTATCTACTACTGTAGTAGCTTTAACTACCTCTACCGCCGCCTACTTAACTGCCTATTTAGCCTTAAATCCGAGCTGCTACTCCTACCGCTAGCCCTCTACCACCGCCACCTCCCGCCTCTATATGTAATATTAACGATTACAATTACCTACGCTTAAGTCCTATATTAGTTAATAAAGAGGATATAGATACTATTTAGTGTCTATTTATTTAGAAGCTAAAGAGGATATATAACGCTGTAATATAAGAGAAACTAAAGTAGTTTAGGGATATTATATTGGAATAATAATGGAGTCTAGATAATTTACGTGCTATAAAAAATAAAAATTCACGCAAGTTTCGTAAGGCTTTAGAGTTAGGTGCCGCTAACGGCTTTATTAGTAATATAGCTAGCTAGCTCCGTGAGTTTAAAGTATACTATAGGCAGTAAAAGGCCGCTATGGCGGCGAATGCCCTTATAGACCTGACAGGAGGCTTTACGCGTATATAAAAGATATATAAACTAGGTAGAAAGAGGCGTTTTCTATAGTAATTTAATATTAGAAGATTTCCTAGTAAGTACTTATAGTGATATTAAAGGCCGTAGTTAACTCCTCTAGCCCTTAAACCCTAATACCACGCTTAAATTGTTTTAATTAACGCCGTAAACGCTCTAGCTTATCCTATTTTATATAGATTCCTCCTATAGTATATTAAAACTGCTATTAGGCGAAGGAATTGCACCTACTCTTACGGATAGCTCGCTTAAGAAACTTACTATAATTATAGTGGGGTTCTTAAGTATATAGGTGCCAGCGACGGATTTACGCCTTTAAAATAGCCTATATAAGCTTAATTAAATTAAAGTCTAATAAATATGGCGGTAGATAGTAAATAATATAGCCCTCCTTTTTAATAGCAGCTAAAATTTACACGCTAATATAAACCGGAAAATTATCTATTATAATTACTATAGTCCAATTTAGATATTATTTATAAAGCGCAGGAAATAGGCAGCCGTATAGCTACTTAATAAAGTTATTAATCTTAAAGTAGCCCTTATAGACTTACTAGCAAACCTAGCTATTAATTATTATAGCAGTATAAATACTCTAAGTATTACCTCTTTAAAGATTACCTTTATAATATGCCTTCTTACTAATTAGAGCTTACCCTCTTATCCACTAGCTAGTCTTCTTATTAAAAATAGCCTTATTAAGAAATACTATAATATCTACTAGAAACCGCCTTATATTATTACGATAGAGCTCCCTTAGCTATAAGTTATAGCCCTATATTATACACCTAATTGCTTTTCTTAACTACCCTTTCTTTTTTAAGATATAGTGGATTATAGTACTAATAATATTAAGATCGCGTTTATAATAGAGCCAGTACTAAATTTTATTTAGATATTTCTAACTATTATAGAGCAGGAGTTTAAGAAGAGCCTCTCTATTAGCTTTTATTAACGCCGCTAGCTAGCTAACCTTCCGTATATAAGGCTTAATAGGCTAGCCATATTATATAAGGTTGCGTTTAGTGTTATATATAAGTTTAACTAACGTATAGCTATTCTATAATAGCATCTAGCCGCTAGCCTAATTTAAGTAGACGAACTATATCCGCGTAACGAGTAGGGTTAATAGGAGGCACTATAACATTAGGAAACGCTTTAAGATAGGGCAAATAGCAGGGCGACGTTGGCTTTAACTTACTAACTAACAGTAAAGAGTTATATTAATAATAAGGTGTGTTAAACGTGGAAATGGGCTATCTTATAGTTTTATAAGTAAGGTTGGATTGCAAAAATCGGAGATCTATATGCCAAGGATTGTAATGCATTTTGTAAACGATAAATTCTAATTTGTTTTGTAAATAACAAATCCTTAATATATAGATCCCTAATTTTTGCGCCCAAACTTATATATAAAACCATAAGTAGCCAGCCCATTTCTACGTTAAACGCGCCCTATTATCGATATAATGTCCCTATTATTAGTTAATAAGTTAAACCCAACATTACTCCGCTATTTACTCTATTTAATATATTTCCTAGTATTATAATGCCTTCTACTGTTATGGAGCGAGTATAAGCGATAATAATATATAGCGAAGTAGATATTATTAAGCTATATACATAAACTATGTAATAAAGTCAAGACGTTACGTAAGGAAAGAAGGTAAGGAAACGGGAAAAAAGGGTATATATTGTTAACTTGGTTGCTTAGTTAATATATATATAGGGTAGAATAGGATTTAGGGAGTGGGTCTAGCAGAACTTAATAGGATTTAGTAGACTTAGCAGAATATAGCAGAATACAGTAGATTGCTGTGGAGAACGGTAGATTGCCATTAGATCCGTCTTGTAGTCGGTCTCTAGTTATTTAGTTAGTAAAAATAGGTAGACGTATATAAGGTATTATAGGGGTGTTCCACAAAAGTACCCTCTCTTTAAACTTAAGCTTCTACAAGATAGGGCTATAGTAGTTCTAGGTAGAGTTTATAAAAGTCTCCTGCGGCTTATATAAGTTTTATAGAGTTAATAGGTTCCTATAAGGGTTTAGTAAAGCCTCTCCATTTTATAAGGTATATATACTAGTGTTTCCGTTTATTATACTTAATATTATTAATTATTTTAATAAAATACTTATCCTTACTATTTATTTTAACTAATAGGGGAGGGTCCTAGATCTATTTAGGCAGGGCGTCTAATATAGAGGTAGTAGGGTAAAGGACTAAGATATAGAATATAGGGTAGATTTTAACTGTATTAGGGAGCTTTAGTTAGTAGGTATAAGGAAAAATAACCCTTTTAACTTTATAAGGGCCGGCGTTCTTCTAATTAAGGTTTTTAGTAGGTTGTTTTATATTTATATTTCTTATATCTAGCTAGACAAAGTTACTAATTTAGTAAGCCAGTATTAGGGTTTAGTTCTTATTCGCTACGGCTTTATAGACAGATTAGGCCTATATTATTTTATTAATAAAAAACTCTTATAGTCCTTCTATCTTTATAAATTTATTTACTTCTATAACTTATAGTTAGTTACCTTTATTAGAGATAATTGGTTTAAGGAGTTGTAAGGGATATTATTGCGGACACCTTGGATTGCCCTCAGGACAACCTCCGGACGCCCCTTAGATAGTCGCCGGTCACGTGCCGGAGGCACGTGCCCGTAGTATATAGTCTCCACGATCCCTAAGGCCTCACCTCCTTAAGGATTCGTCTCCCTTACCAATCTATCCTGTTCCACAATCGTGTCCTTATAGCCCCCTGTCTACAAAGTCCCCTTACAAGTTTATAGAGTTTTTATACGTAATTTAGGAACAATTGGGTAATAATAGGTATCAATATATTAGGGCAGGCGATTAAGTGTCTTATTTTAGATAGTTGGTCTATAACTATTATAATATTTATATAGTTTTTACTTATAGGGAGATTAACAACAAAGTATAAGGGATATTATTGCGGTCACCTTAGGTTGCCCTTAGGACAACCTCTAAATACCCCTTAAACGTCCATTAGTTACATACTAGAGGCACGTGCATATAGTATATAGTCTTTACAATCCTAGAGGCCTTACCTCCTTAAAGATTTATCTCCTCTATAATCTATTCTATTTCTATAATTATGCCTTATAGCCACCTATCTACTAAGTCCCCTTATATTTAAATCCTTCCTACTCCTTTTTAGAAGGGTAGCTAGCTTTAAAAACTAGATTATTTATTTATATCTTTTATTTATATCTACTATTCCTCTCTTAAAATCTTATAACAACCTAATAGAAACTATATAGATACCCTATGAAAAGCTATCGCCTTAAGGTAGAAAGGTCCCTCTAATAGTAAGAGATTGCGATAATATAAACCTTTAGGTAAGATAGCTAAATAAGCCCTAATACCTAAATACGCCAAAAGCTTAAAGACTTTCGCATATTTACGGTTACCAGTAACGCTAAGGAAAATATAAACACCCTCTATAACAGCTATAATACTACTAAAAAGTAGCCAGAACCCCTCCGGCCCTACTTAGGCCAATTAGAAAATTAAGCGTTAGATATAACCCTAAGATCTTCCCCTAAGCTAGAAATGCTAGAGAAATATACTAATATATCTAATTAGGGACCTAACTAGAACCCTTATAAAAGACCACCAGTCTATAATTAGTATAGTAGTAGCTTATAGACTGCTTATAAGCTAAGCGGGCCTACTACTTTAGGTAATTTAACTTAAATACTAACTTAAGACTAGAGCCTTATTAGGAAACCCGTATTAGCTACTAGTGCTAATACTACCTCTATAGCTAGAGCTTCCCTAGGCCTAAGTTTAGAAAGTTAGAAGCCCTATATTAATTTCTTATAAAAAGGATATTAGGAAGCTATTATAAGGCTCTTAGAAGCCATATGGGAAGGAGCTACTAATAAATATATTAGAAACCTTTAGGGGTAAATCTAGATTTAGTAGAGCTTAATCTAGGCTAAATAAAATCTTTCATAACCCGGCTAAGGCTAAGGGCTTTTTAAGGGCTACCGTAACGTTTCCTGCCCCAACGTCGCCATACGGCCAAAAAGATACAGAGTGCTTGCGAACTTGTTGCAAGCGTGGCGGAATCCAATATATGTACTCTTATAGCTACTTAGTACTTACCTAAGGAGGTATAGAAGACCTAGAGAGGTATTTATATAGTAAATTAAAAAAGAATATAGACTAACTAGCTAAGGCCTCTAGTAGTTTAGAACTTCGCTATAGACCTAACGCCTAATAGTTAGACAGTTAGGTTTATAAAGTAAATAACTTCTTTAAAATGCTTATAATACAAAACAATACCAAAGAGCGTACTTAATAGATTATTAGTAAGATTAAAAATTAATCCCTAAACTAGATCGCACTTAACTAACTTAATAAAAAGTAAATTACTATATAGCTAGAGCTGTAAACCTTTTTAAAGAAATAAATTTAAGATCTATATATTTGTCGGGAATGAGGCAAGTTGCCATCACGCCAGGCATATTGCCGTCACGTATTGACGTGGCCCTAGCGTGGTGAGGAACCTTAAGTTCCTTACCCCTTTCCTCATTCCTATTAAGAATCAATCAACCATTATTATACTATCTACGAACCGTAGCTACGTAATATTACCTTATGTTACCAACACTGATCAGTGGTTAACTTCACTATTATACTACAGAACAGCTAGGTATTCCACTAAGAAGAGATAAGCTACTGTATTAGTGCTAGTTATACTAAAGGAAGCTGTCTTTTAAGGTCAGAACTGGTCCTAAACCTTAAATAGAACTCTTTCATGGATCTAAGGATCTAAAGGCCAGAACTGGTCCTAAGCCTTTCCAAGATTACGGATTCTTGCGTCTATTACGCAGAACAACACGCTTTACGAGTCTTCGCGATTTAAGGCTAGAACTAGTCCTAAGCCCTATAATCGCAAATACACGTCTAAACGCGTACTAAACGACGAACGCGTACCAAACGACAATCCCTACGCCAATAACACTTCCCTCCCTCTAAAAACATGGCTACGCCTACTTTAAACGACTGGGAAGACTCCTTACCACTAGGGGTAGCTTTATACGCGAAACTTATTAATAAAAATTGGGACGAATTTACCTTTAA
>Ga0307507_10007427_pt1 | contig 15961 bp, 15 predicted proteins | sample 7_EM_MG_FD_207223 | JGI IMG/M metagenome (GOLD analysis project Ga0307507, IMG submission 207223) | Populus trichocarpa ectomycorrhiza microbial communities from riparian zone in the Pacific Northwest, United States - 7_EM | ecosystem: Host-associated > Plants > Roots > Unclassified | place... | reverse complement strand
GGAAGTCGAAGGGAAGATCAAAACTTGTGTCCATATGTGAATGTGGCGTGTGTTACTGTATGCGTGACAGTGTGATGGCGAGTATAGGCGAGAGTGGTAGATATGCTGTGAAGCCTGCAGCAAAGTGTACGAAATGCGTAAATCCTGGCATGTACATGAGTGCGGCTCATCATCGCATTTCTGCTAAATTTGAGTCCCTTTCAATCACTTCGGTTTCCATTGCAGTCAAACGCTTCCTGTCATGTCCCTGCACATATCTACGTGTCCTGCATCAATTTCATCAACATCTGACCTCTGGTTCCTTCAAAGCACACTGAAGCTCAGTGTGTTAAACTCAAACTCTTATTGGCTTTGATCTTCCTCAATTTCTACTGCTTTCAAACGCTCCCTGCTGCATCTCTACATGTCCATGCACATTTCCGCACGTTCCCTCTGATTTCATTGACATTCCACTGCTTGTTCTTCCACCCTACTCATCACAACATAACTTCTTCTATCCCATCCAACTACAACACTTGGAGTGGTGACATGAAGGCTTGGTAACGCGCTCAGGCACTCTGGTGCATCGTTTCCAGCACATCTAAGGCCCCTACAGTCAGTGTACCACCCAGGAAAGGGAAAGAGGATAAACTCGAAGCATACCAGATCAAGGCAGATAAAGCTGCCAGCATTATGTGGTTCAACCATCAGTTGAACCAACTCAGAGGGTGCATTTCAGGGGAATCAAGGATGATGCTCTGAAGATGTGGGGGGTATTGGATAGAAACAACCTGGTACTCATTTCAATGCTTATGATGACCTGTTTTCCATCAGGAAACGTGATGAGAAGGACCTGCAATCACTTATTAACTGTGTGGACGAGGCTATACACCACATTCACGATTTGCGATCCATTGGGTTCACTCTGAACAAGCTGGACGATGAACTCGCTTCTATAACACTTATTAGAGCACTTCCTGACAATTACAACTCGTTTGTCTCCTCCCTCTTGCTCAAGGACGATCTGGACAAAGTAACTGTTCAATTCTCCTGCTGTGGGGAGTGCTCTTGCTGCTGTTCCTTCCACATGGCCATTTCCAAGATGTCTGCAGGCAATATGCTCATGCTAAGGTCCAACAAGTCCAACAACAATTCTCATCCTCAGGATACTGCATCTGTGACCCAGTTTATTAGAGTGTACCTTCATTACAAAACAACCTCCTCTCTTGCCTATATCTCACCAAGCATAAGGGATTTGAAATCTACATTGACTCGCACCAAATGGACTTTATTCCATGATAGCAGACACTTTTCTGTGCTCCAATTGGGTCCTCAAACTGTGCTCATCTCTCTGGTTCCACTGATTCACCTTCTGAGTTTGCCAACTGGGTCTCCACTTTTCCTCTAACTCTTTCTCTCTGGCATCATCGTTGTTACCACCACAATCTGGCAGACATCACCAAGATGCACAAGGAAGGTTTGGTGACTGGTATGACCTTTGGTTCATCAGCAAAACCAGACATTGTCTGTGAACCCTGCCTTGCTGGCAAAATGCACTCCAATTTCCTATCATCCTCTTCACATGCTACTCAACTACTCAAGTTGGTTCACTCTGATTTGCATGGCACTCTTCCAGTTGCAACAAGAGAAGGCTATCACTATTGGATGACCTTCATTGATGATGCAACCTCTCACCATGCTGCTATGAAACTCAAATGGAAAAGTGATGCTTTTGAGGCTTTCAAAACTTACAAGGCATACATGGAGAACTATTTCCAAACAAAGATGAAGAAGTTCCAGGATGACAAAGAGGGGGAATATATGTCCAATGCATTTATCAAATTCACAGATGAATGGTGGCATCCACAGGCACCATTCCACTCAAAATAGACCACAGAAAAACGGTGTAGCAGAGTGAGCTAATTGAATCATAGCAGAAGATATCTCAGCTATGCTCTTTGAAGCAAAGTTATCACCTTCACTTTGGGGGGAGGCCCTCACTGCTCAAATCCATGTCTGGAATTGCCTTTCTACATCCTCTCTCAAGAACATGACTCCCCATGAGGCCTGGTTCAAGTGCAAACCAGATGTCTTTCACCTTCGTGTTTGGGAATGCCTGGCATCCAAAAGGACAAGCACTGCTCTCTTCAACCCCATATGGAACAATGTGTATTTGTTATCCCAGTGGTTACAAGGACTGGACATTCTATAATCCCTCCACAAAGAAGTATATCATCTCTGAATGTGCTGAATTTGATAAGCACATTTTCCCTGGCTCCTAACATTCCTCTTCTGTCTAAAACCACTCTGGACCTGCTACTCAATCTAGGGGGGGATGGTGATGTAGATGACCGCACAACTGCAACTCTACCACCTATTCCAGTTCCAGAACTCCCTTCTGCTCCACTTGATCCACTTGATCCATCAGTTGATTTGCCACTTCCTATCTTGCCACCTGTTCAACCACCTGCTCCAGAACCTCCTCGTCGCACACAGCACATTTCACATCCTCCTGGTGAATAGAAGATAAAACATCCAGTTGAGCCAGAAGCTGAACCACCAGTCATTTGGTCTGATGATAAGGAAGATGCTGCTGATGATCAGCATCCAAACTCTGTCTCAGGACTAGAACCTCGCACCTTCAAACAGGCTATACATGGTCCACAGTCAGATCGCTGAAGAGATGCTGCTTTACTTGAGTACAATACTCTGGTTGAGAATGGGACTTGGGAATTTGTTGATCTCCCTGATGGACAAAAGGCAATAGGATCTGGTTGGATATTCAAGGTTAAAAAACACAGTCAGGATGAGCACTTAAAGGCTCATCTCATCGCAAAGGGCTATTCTCAATGTCCTGGACTTGATTACAATGAAAGCTTTGCACCTACCTTTTGCCCTGTAACACTTTGCATTATTATGGCTCTTGCAGCCACTGAAGACCTTGAACTATGGTCTTTTGATATCACCTCTGCCTTTACCAATGGTGACCTAGATGAAGAGATCTACATAAAACAACCAGAGAGATTCCAAATTGGTTCCTCCACTAAGGTCTGTAACTGCACAAGTCCTTATCCATAATGGACTTAAACAGTCTGCACGTCAATGGAACAAGAAGCTACACTCTGTCCTGACTGAGATGGACTTCAAGCAAATTGAATCTGACCACTCTGTCTATGTCTATTCCAAATGAGAGTTCCACATCATTGTTTCCATCTATATTGATGATATTATCATTGCTTCAAAATCACCTTCAGCAATTGACAAGTATGTTCAACTACTCTCCCAACACTTCAAATGTTGTGAACTTGGTTCAACTCATTTCCTACTTGGTGTTTCAGTTGAAAGGGTCCACTTGCACACTCAAGCTATGTAACATCAACACCAATTCATTCTGGACCTTCTGGAAAAGTATGGTATGAGAGACTGCAAACCAGTCCAAACTCCATTGCCTCCCAAACTTGTTCTATCACATTCCATGTCTCCAAGCACACAGAAAGAAAAAGACCTCATGACTGAAGTTCTCTATCTCAGTGCGGTTGGTTCACTCCAATATCTTGCCATTATGACCAGACCTGAAATCCTGGTCCAGAACACTGGAAAGCACTCAAACATCATCTCTGCTATATCAAGGGCACTGCTGATCACAAGTTGACTTACCAAGGCAATTTGGAGATTTTCCTCACCTACACTAATGCCTTCCTTGGTGATTGTGTTGATACTGGATGTTCCACTGCTGGATTTGTAACTATGATGGCAGAGGGAGCAGTAGGATGGTACAGCTAGTTGCAAACTATTGTTGCACTACCACTGAGGCAGAGTACATGGCAGCTGTAGAAGCAGGAGGAACATCCTCTCAGAATTTGGATATGATGTTCAGAAGCCCTCCACCCTCAAAATGGACAACCAAAGTGCCATCACTGTATCCAAGAATCCTGAACATCATGGTCACATGAAACACTTGGATCTTTGCCTCTAATGGCTCAGGGATAAAGTAGAGCACGGTACCCTAGGGACATGATTGCAGATTGTCTCATCAAGAGTGTGCCAGCACCCAAAGTTCGCTTTTGCAGAGAACAGATGGGTGTTTTGGCTTGAATTTCTTTTCCTTTCCTTTTCTTATTCTGTTAATCTACTTAGACAGACATGTTAGATTATGGGGGGGTGTTAGAATGGTCACATGTCACAATACATATATAGATTTAGGTTTTCCACCTTAAGTCCTTAGCTTCTAACTTTGGACTTCAGGTATTAAGTATATTCTATACTCAATACACAGCTTCTAACTTCGGACTTCAGACCCTTAGAGCAACAATCACTTGTGATAATGCATCAAATAATGATGTTATGATTGATGAACTTGAAACAGAGCCACATTGATAACTGAATTTTAAAAGATCAACTATACATGTCATAGTGTTTCAATTTAGTGGCCAAAACAATTGTAACACAATTCAACACAGCTACACCAAAAAAACCATTAAGATGAAACAGCTGCTCTCAATCAAGCAGAACATGAGGTCTTGGGTGAAAGTCTCCATTCTGTAAAAAAGCTGCTTGCAAAGGTCAGTGGACATTTTTTCCCTGCTACCAGTTCTTATCTTAGACCTTAAACAGATTTAGTTTGGATTCAAACTATTAACTCAACCACAATTTTACTTCTAGCATGACCTGAAGCTATAATATTGATACCACTGTAGATGTAAAAATAAAATAAAATACAAACTCACTAGGAGCTTCTCTTCTAAATGGCTTCTATTCTAAGGGCTCACATCTATAATCAAAGTCCTGGAGAGTTTGTCTGGGTTGTGGTGGATTGAAGAAATAATCAAAGCACAAAAGCACAATCTTAAAGGTTCTTTATAAGAGGAGCTCTTGATCCTAATCAAGAAATACACAATACAATGGATAAATACAATCAAGTAGAGTGTCACATGCTGTAACAACACCTGCATGTCACCCGACCCTTCCACTAGCTTCTGCTTTGCTTCTGATATATTTCCTGTGCAGGTTTGCAAACATGTGGGTAAGCAGGTATGGGTGAGCAGATATGGGTACAGGTGACCCAGAGGGCATCTGCTGAAAACCCATACCCACAAGTTCAGGTTTAGATAATTCTGTCCAAGGTGTACAAGTGTAACACAGCGGGCAATGGGCTGTAATTGGTTGATGTGTGAATGATCTGTAAATGAGGTGCGAATGAAGTGTGAATGAAGTGTGAATGGAAAATTGCTGTTGGTCAATGATGCACTGAGCCAGACAATTTGGGATGTCTGGCTGTTGAGGTGATGACGACAAATCTGGAGAAAGCCGTGGGAATTAGGACTGTGCCATTTCTGATCATGTACACAGTTCTGGCCCTCTCTGTCCCTCTGTCACCATTCCTACTAGTACCTTGCACGCAAGAGCTACCCTTGCTTGCAGCTTGTCTAGAGTAGTACTCTAGACATTCCTGTTTTGTTGGGTGTTGCACTTCTTCACAACCAAATTCCAATGGCGCTTCAGATCTTACTGAGCACTCGAGAGTCGACATCGGGCACTGAAGAGATTTTACAGGCATGCTCAACTCCCTCACATTGCGCTCGCTTCGGATCTTATTGAGCACTCATCATCAGGTGCTGCACATTTGGATTCCATCACAAATTCTGTGCGTTATTGGTGTGTTATGTTCAGCCTCTTGTAAAACTCCAACTCATCATCTTGAAAGCAGGAATGTCAAGAAAATCTGGTTATGTCTGTCTCTGTACAAGTTACAAATGTGCCAATGGAATCATTACATTGCCATCGGGTGAAACACAGGCTGGCAAATTTGTCTCATGCCAAATCTTGAACACTATACGAGAACATGAAAAATGAAGGTTTGCAGTCCATTGATAGCAGCACCAGCAACACCAGAAATGGTACTTGGTTTGAATGTACATTGATGATCTAGCGACTACATTCTTTGTGTTTGATTATCACTACAGCACCAGACAATCCAAACTGCAACTTCGTGTCAGCTTGAAGGACGCTCTCTGCGCCTCAGCAGTATACTTTAATGTTCATTCAGGCCTAAGCCGTGAGGCTACCAATAGACTTATGAAAGCTCAGAATGAATTTGTTTCTCTTGCGTTTAATCTTGGTCTAGCATTTGAATGAACACCGTCCATTTTGGAGTATTTCAATCCTGCGACACTCTTGGGACCTGAGGATTCATGGACTGCCATTTCACATCTATGCATAGATCCAGTTATCCGCAGTACCCTTTGCTGCCCCACATGCCTCACACTTCACCCTTCTGACACCGTAACATGCATGACGAAGGTAATCAACCGGAGCCACTAAGCTATGGACAACCCGTATGACTGCAGATGGACCACACTTAACACCGAAGCGTCACTTCTACACGCAGAGCCTCCTCGAATGGCTAAAATCCTTCCTTTTGCGTCCCAGAATTGAGGAGCTAATTGATAAATCATATCACCATACATTAAATCCACACATTATGCATTATGTTTGGGAGGTTACTGGAGGAAGGGACAATAATTGGGCCTATCCCTCCAGAACTGCACTTGTTTCTGTAACAGACTGAAGTCCATAGTTAGAAGCTAAAGACTTAAGGTGAGAAAGCTGAGTTTGTATCTACAGAGTCATGTGACTGAGATCTAAGAAAGTAAATGATAACACATATGACTAGAGCATATATCTAACAGCACTTGGACCCAAGCATAACTGCATCAACATTGCACAAGTCGAGTTGGCAGTCCTCCTGCCTTCCAGTACTGTTCAAGTGAAGCAACAATACCGCCGCATGCAGAGCTTTATGCTTGGATATATGCAAGCAATGCTTGCCTGCTATGAGATACGTTGATGGAACCCAGATCTTAGTCAGCCTTCTGATTCATTATTCAACGTTGCCTGCCACTTTGTTGTTGTGGATACCTTCCGACAGGCGCTCGTTATACGGTCATAAGCTGCATACAAAATCCCGCTCAAAATATGCAGATTCTTTTGACCTCTTTTAAGATCTACAACCATATTGTTCACTTCCACTATGCTGCATGCTTTCGAAAGGAGCAGGACAATCCTGGGAGTGTTCTTACCACTGTGGAGCATCAAGTACAGCTCACATGTCAGGCTCGAGTGCGTATATTTGTATATTTTATATTGAAATCTCTAATTTCTGTTCAGCTCTCAAAGGCCCAGATCAACTCAGTTGGTTAACTGTCAACCAATACCCTTTCCATTACATTGCTCTCTGCCAGCCTGCTGCAACTAGTGACTATGAACTTGACCTGGATGATCTCACCAAGGTTCTCAAGCGGCCAGAACACTCAACAGAGGCTGAGCACTGGGTCCGCTGCCTTGAGGTGAAACACATCCAGGACAACAAGTACAGAAGAGGAGGTGCTCGCCAATACCATTGACATGTTCCCACCATCTCCATTGACTCCTCTATCAAAACTTTACCTCAGAACATGCTGCTCGACTTCTTTGATCCCACATTCTTCAATGGACTCCAATCCCACACACAACAGCTCTGTGCCGACCCTGAAACAATTGCAATACCCAAGAATGAGGAGTCTTGGTTCACGCATTCAATAGAGGAGCGTCTATGTGATGAGGATTTCACTGAGCACTATGGCACAGAGGTTTCACCAAATATGAATTTGCTCAGACAGATGAGGCCAACATGCCAATGGAAGTTACTGATTTCTAGACTGTACAATGATTTTCGGCTTATAACTTATTTATTTACAACATAGGCTATGACTTACGAACTAATGACTTATGAAATAATTGACTAGTTATTTAGAAGGTGAGCTATGTACCATGATGATTCAGACTATGATTCAAAATGTCCCTGAAGGTCGGACAAGCAAGCAAGATGGCCAATGAGATGGGTTGGCTCTATGATAATAAGCTGGTCACCTGATTGGCTGTACACCACGGTGCACTGAAATCCAGGAAACAAGTTGTTAAAGTGGTGACATAAGCCACTTTGATATGGTCAGAACCTCTGCCTCAACCTGTGTAATAGCCCACAGCCAGCCCCTGCAGCGCTGTACAGTTTGTCCACACACAGAGGTATCAGTTCATCCTTGGTATATAACTAATACCAATTCTACTATCAAGACTGGATAGCTCAGTGATTAGAGCATCCCCCTGGATAGGAAAGGTCCTTGGTTTAAACCCAAGACTGGTCAACTCTTCACATCGGGTAACTCTAATACTTGTATGGATTATGAGTCAAATCCTCATTTGAGAGAGGAGAATGGGGTGAGACTGCTAAAAACTCATGCATGATACTGTCACCAAATGCCAATGATTTCCCTGCTTCCTACTGTGCCTGAAATGCAGCTATTGTCAGGATTTAAAGAGCGAGGACCAAATAGCCGAGTGAGGTGTGTGAACCGCTTGTGCTTGATCGCGATTTGGGAAAGAACTTGTGAATTGGTGTGAGATAAGTTGGCACAGTGGTGAAATGGTTTCATCATACTTGAATTGATATACGCAGAGCATTGTAGATTTCAGGTGGTACCAAATCACCATGTGTTTCATACAGCCGTTCAACTTCCTCAGGAGTGGGTGTTGTGTATGCCAATTGCTGGTATGGCAGCTACATTCGGAACTAATGTTTGAAGAATTGAACTGAGCCTAGTGTTGCCATGTTGGCTCGTGCTCTGGACATAGGCATGAAATTGCTGTCGGTGGACAATTGTTCAGAGCATAGTGAGATCCATCTGGTCTGTTAATAGATGTCAGCACAGTGGGATTAGTCTATACTCCTGAAATGCACAAAAAATGCCATTGGTCTGAACACTCTGAAGTTGGCTGTTCGCCAAAAAATTCACTGACCTGTGGCAATGGTCTCCAGAACCTCAGTTGTTCAGTATTATGCATAGCATAGTGATGATTTGGTTGTGGCTTTGCATGAGGGAATAGCTGCTTTGAAGTGAGGAGATAGGCGTGGTAGTATCGTGTGTAGAGCTCTGGCATATCCGATGTCACTGTGTAGGAACATACAATATTGGTGCAATAAACCAGAAAATGGAAATTTTTGAGGAGTCTATTGGAGCGACTTTCCGGTGTATCAAGGATGAATTCCGGAAGAATGAGGGGGAGGAAATTCGTAAACAGAATCCTCCACGTATCTGCCTTAAGTTTACCATGTCTTTTCTTGCCAAGATTTGTTGAAGGCCATTCCACTCAGGAAGGTACTGTGACTGCTGCAAGCCCTGACCAGACACAAGACAGAAGTTCTTTGTTGAAGGTCTCCAGGTAACTTGTGGATCTACAACGTGAACATTGCAAAGTTAGTGAAATATTTGTTGAGTACTCTGTTGATGTTGCATATGGTTCCTGATCACCCTGACTATCGAGATTCATATGGTCCATATTTTCCGAGTCCACCATGGATAATATTCCAGAATCAGTTAATCCATTGTTTGTTTCAGTTTCATTTTCTTTGTAAGAAACTTCGCTTGTGAGCTCGGTTTCATCATTAACAGAGGATGTCGTTCTATTCTTTTGCTTCTGAGTACTCTTTGAACCACCAATTTGACATGAGCATGGTTTTGAAGGAGTCCTTCCAGCCAGTTATGCATCATCCCGAGCACTGTGTGATGCACAGAATCTCGATATGAAAGCTGTTGCATGGCTGAAAAGCGGACTCCTGACGCTTTGAGTATCTCCTCCCGCTTTTCAATGATGGGTGCATCTCGATAAGCACGCCCTGCCCTCCGAACATCCTCTCCAGTGTGCAACTGCCCAATGATTATGCCTCGATCAGCACTGAGATTGTTATGATTGAGCAGAACTTTTCAGCAATGCATACCCAAGTAGTTTGTGCATTCCAAGGAGGTTGCTGATGGCAGAAAGGATACCAACACATTTCTGAATGCCTTCTGGATGCTGAAAGATGGCTGCGCTCCGCTGTGGGTGGTTTGAGTCGCAGAGAGATGTATTATTGGCAGCGGATTCCATGCTAGCACCTGGAAGCATAACTAGAGGTATATTTGAGAAAGCAAAGGTGATGGAAAACTCACAAGCTCAGCTTCCTTTGCTGACTAACTATCTCCCTGCCAGCAGGACACAGCTCTTCTAGATCTGTTGCATAAGGGGTATGCAGCCTGGTTCAAGCGCAAACCAAATGTCTCCCATTTTCGCGTCTGGGGATGCCTGGCATATGTCTTCATTCAGAAGGACAAGCGCCACTCTCTTCAACCTCACATGGAACAATGCGTGTTTGTTGGTTATCCCAGTGGTTACAAGGGCTGGAAGTTCTACAATCCCTCTACAAAGAAGGATATCATTTCTGAACGAGCTGAATTTGATGAACGTGTTTTCCCTGGTCTTTCCAAGTACACTCCAACATCACCAGTTGATCTCCTCACAACTCCTGACACTGTTCCTCTACTATCAGACACCACTCAGGACCTGCTACTCAATCTGGGGGATGGTGATGTAGATGACCGCACAACTGCGACTTTACCACCTGTTCTAGTTCCAGAACCTCTTCCTGCTCCACTTGTTCCACCAGTTGATTTGCCACCTCCTCAACTTCCTATCCTTCCACCCATTCCACCTCATGTTCCAGAACCCCCTTGTTGCACACAACATGTTTCACAACCTCCTGGGGAATGGTGGAAGGTAAAACATTCAGTTGAACCAGAAGCTGAACCACCAGTCATTTGGTCTGATGATGAGGAAGATGCTGCTGATGACCAACATGCCAACTCTGTCTCAGGATCAGAACCTCGCACCTTCAAGCAGGCTATGCATGGACCTCAGTCAGATCATTGGAGAGATGCTGCTCTGCTTGAGTACAACACTCTAGTTGAGAATGGAACTTGGATCTTCCTTATGGACAGAAGGCAGTTGGATCTGGTTGGGTGTTCAAGGTGAAGCAGAATCAGGATGGCTCCATTGAGCGCTTCAAGGCACGTCTTGTTGCAAAAGGCTACTCCCAACGTCCTGGACTTGACTACAATGAAAGCTTTGCACCTACATTCTGCCCTGCTACACTCCTTGCTGCAGTTGAGGACCTTGAGCTCTGTTCTGTTGACATCACATCTGCTTTTACAATGGTGACCTAGATGAAGAGATCTACATGAAACAACCAGAGGGATTCCACATTGGCTCCTCCACCAAGGTCTGTAGATTGCGCAAGTCTTTGTATGGACTTAAGCAGTCTGCACGCCAATGGAACAAGAAGCTGCACTCTGTCCTGACTGAGATGGGCTTCTCCCACATTGAGTCTGACCTGTCTATGTCTACTGCAATGAAGAGGTCAGGATCATTGTCCCCATCTACATTGATGATATCACCCTTGCATCCAAGTCAACTTCAGCAATTGACAAGTATGTACAGCTACTCTCCCAACACTTCAAATGTTGTGATCTTGGTCCCACTTGTTTCCTTCTTGGTGTAGCAGTTGAAAGGGACCGCTCTACTTGCACACTCAAGCTGCATCAACACCAGTTCATTCTGGACCTCCTGTTGAAGGTACCCTTATGGGTAACCACTCAGGTTGATTCACAGGTATGATAACTCTTCTCTGTTTCCTCAACACGGACTCTGTAGTACCAAACTTCCATTACATAACCATTAGGAACTCTTATGTAATCGTTCCATCCGGTTCCTTTCATTTGTCCTTTGTTTACTCTTCGTCCTGTATATAAACCTCAGGTTCCTTCTGGGTGCTCCCCAGTTGGAACTCATCTGAATACATCAAGTTTCCACTTCACTGCCTCTAGCCACCCTCAGTGTCCAGCAGCATGGTCAGTGCCCAGAAGTAATTCCACTGCGATCATCCCCTCGTTATGTCGACCATTTCGACCACACAAGCAGAGATCATCGAACACTCCGAGCCTGTCCAAGCCTTGCTCAACAATCCACCTAAAGTCCCGCCGCCTTTTACGGCACTTCTTAACTGGATCATTCAACTCGGCTTTGTGCTCATGGGTCTCGTTGCTAACTTGACCCAACCCATCATGGACCAACGAGAAGAGCTCGCCGAGAGCGCTCAGCTTGCCAAAGTCTCATCCATGCCTACCTTGTCAGTTGCCGCTACTGCCGGCTATTTGAGGACCACATGCTGCACCGACGCATCCCCTAAGCGATGCAACCGATGACACGCTCGCAGTCATACAGTCGACGACTGCAAGACTACCAACCCTTCAGCCATGCGCAAATGAGTAGCACGTAACAACCGGATCGCTAAAGAAGCCTGCCAATTGCCGGCTCAGCCACCTCCCAGTGTAACCCCTCCTTTCCCTTGGCTGCCTCACCACTATCCGCCATCGTATCACTCAACGGCACCCTATCATATGGCCTCTTTGGCCACTGACACTGCTGAGCTCCGATGACGCTCAACTCAATCTGCACGTGACAAATGAAGTCACCGCCGCTCTTCTCAACCCTCTTAGATGTTCGCAGTTATGGGGGGATCTTATGGGTAACCACTCAGGTTGATTCTTGGAACGCACTAGCTGTGAGAACACCGCTAGAGATCCAAGGGCGTATGAGCGACTGAGGATCGAGGCGAGAAAGGTAACTCGTTGTATTCGGATGAGTTACAACTGGGGTTCTCCCCAGTTGGAACTCTAGTATATATACAAGTGACTGACTAATTGATGACAAATACACATGACCGAATCCACAGAATGCTAATGGTTACGTAATATAAGGAAAAGAAGAGACAGGAATGGGGACAAGGCAACATAAAGTGTTAGCATACCTGAAGCAAGAACAAGAGGCACCGTTACCAAGAGGTAACTCAAACAGATTCACAGGTATGATAACTCTTCTCTGTTTCCTCAACACGGACTCTGTAGTACCAAACTTCCATTATGTAATCATTCCATGGAACTCTGTAATCGTTCCGTCTGGTTCCTTTCATTTGTCCTTTGTTTACTCTTCGTTCTGTATATAAACCTCAGGTTCCTTCTGGGTGCTCCCCAGTTGGAACTCATCTGAATACATCAAGTTCCCACTTCACTGCCTCTAGCCACCCTCAGTGTCCAGCGGCACAGTCAGCGCCCAGAAGTCCTGTCTGGATTCTAACACCAGATCCTATCGTCTTCTCACCAGGTGGCAAGTCGACAATCTCCCAATTCCCGTTCTCAATCAGTGTTGTACTCAAGTATAGCAGCATCTCTCCAATGATCTGACTGAGGGCCATGCAGGCCCTGCTTGTTGGTGCGAGGTTCTGACCCAGAGACTGAGTTTGCATATTGATAGTCAGCCGCATCTTCCTCATCATCAGACCAAATCACTGGTGGTTCAGCTTCTGGTTGTACTGCATGTTTCACAGTCCACCATTCTCCAGGAGGACGTGAAACACACTGTGTGCGATGAAGGGGTACTGGAGCAGGTGGTGGAACAGGTGGCAAGAGAGGAAGCTGAGGAGGGGGAGACAAGTTAACTGGTGGATCAAGAGGAGCAGGAGGGAGTTCTGGAACTGGAACTGGAATTGGAATTGGTGGTAGAGTTGCAGTTGTGGGGTCATCATCATCACCATCCCCCCAGATCAAGTAGCATATTGGGAGTTGTGACAGATGGAAGTGGAGAGTTGTGAGATCAGCTGGTGATGTTGTACGTGTATACTTGGCACCAGGAAAAACTTGTTCATTAAATTCAGCTTGTTCAGAAATGATATACTTCTTGGTTGAGGGACTGTAGAACTTCTGGCCTTTGTAACCACTGGGGTAACCTACAAAGATGCATTGTTCCATGTGAGGTTGGAGTGAGCGAAGACATATGCAAGGCACCCCCAGACATGAAGGTGGGAGACATCTGGTTTACACTTGAACCAGGCCACATGGGGATTGAGAGAGGATGTAGGAAGACGATTCCAGATGTGGATTTGAGTACTGAGAGTCTCCCCAAAGCGAAAGCAGTAAGTTTGCTTCAAAGAGCATTGCTGAGATATCATCTGCCATAGTCCTTAGGAATTAGTCTGCTGTGGTCTATTCCAAGTAGTGTGGCGTCTGTGGATGCTGCATTCATCTAGGTTCTAAATGCATCAAATGCATCACTTTTACGTTTGAGTTGCATTGCAGCATGGTGGGATGTTGCATCGTCAATGAAGGTTATCCAATAGCGATATCCTTTATTGGAATGCATCTTGCCTGCGAGACAAGGCTCACATACAATGTCTGCTTTCACAGTGGAATCAATGGCCATACCAGTTTCTTGTGCATCTTCCAAGAGGTGATGTCTGCGAGATTGTGGTGACAACAGTGATGGTGCCAGAGAGATTAAAAAGAAGTGTGGATGTCTAGTTTGCAGACTCAGAAAATGGTTCAGTGGAACCAGAGAGGAGAGCACAGTTGTTTGGTTCAATTAGAGCACAAAACAATAATTGCCCATGACAGATGAAGTCCATCTTGTGCAAGTCAATGTGGATTTTGAAATCCTTGTGTTTGGTGAGGAATAGACAAGCAAGGAGATTGTTGGTGGGAAACCTAATCTATATATATACCACATGTGACCATTACTCTAATAAAGAACCCTACTAAACTCTACCATTTGAGTTGCCTTTCCATATGATTGGGTTGAAAACCACAGATCCCACTCCAGACGAATAGACAATGCTGTTGTTGGCTAATCGGAAGAGGAGAATAATTGCGGATCCAGTGGCGGTGAGGAGTCATATGAGATGTTGCTCCTGTATCAGCAAGCCAATGGAAGTTAGTGGAGGTGGATGATGATAATGATGAAGGAGAACTTGCATTGCCTGCAAACTCAGTAACCTGGAATCCTGTGTTGTTCCCCAATTGTCTCTTGGCATTTGTAGTGCCTACAAACATCCTCAGAATGACCAGGAATACTGCAGAAGGTGCATGGACCTGTTTCTGTAACAGACTGAAGTCCATAGTTAGAAGCTGTGTATATGCAAAGGAATACACTATATACCTGAAGTCCATAGTTAGAAGCTAAGGACTTAAGGTGAGAAAGCTGAGTTTGTATCTACAGAGTCATGTGACTAAAATCTAAGAAAGTAAATGATAACACATGTGACTAGAGCATATATCTAACACCCCCCCATGATCTAGTATGTCTGTGTAAGTAAATAAAGAGGAGAAAAAGAAGAAGGAAATCAAGTCAAGACACCCATCTGTTCTCTGCAAAAGCGAACTTTGGGTGCTGGCACACACTTGGTGAGGCTATCTGCTATCATCTCCCCAGTAGGAATGAAGTCAGGATTCAGCATACCATGTTCTACTTTATCCCTGAGCCAGTACAGGCGAAGGTCCAGGTGTTTCATGCGACCATGGTGTTCTGGATTCTTGGACACAGTGATTGCACTCTGGTTGTCCATTTTGAGGGTGGAAGGTTGTTCAAGACTATATCCAAATTCAGAGAGGATGTTCCTCATCCATGCAATCTCCTTTCCAGCCTCAACAGCAGCCATGTACTCTGCTTCTGTGGTAGAGAGAGCAACAATAGCCTGCAGTTTGCTGTACCATCCAACTGCACTGCCCGCTATCATGGTAACATATCCAGCAGTGGAATGTCCAGTGTCAACACAGTCACCATCAGAGCCATCAGAGTTGTTGAAGGTACCCTTATGGGTAACCGCTCAGGTTGATTATCAGGTATGACAACTCTTTATCGTTTCCTCGACACGGACACTGTAGCACCAACTTCCCATTACATAAGCATTCCATGGTTCCGTTACGTAATCTTTCCGGAAGGTTCCTTCTGTTTGTTCGTTGTTTGTTCTTTGTCTTGTATATAATCCTCAAGTTCCTTCTGGGCGTTCCCCAGTTGGAACTCATCTGAATACATCGAGTTCCCTTCCTATTCGCTCTAGCCACCTCCAGTGTCCTACGCGAACGGTCTGCGCCCACTAGTCCTGACCGGATTCTAACAGTCCCCATCTACATAGATGATATCACCCTTGCTTCGAAATCTCCCTCAGCAATTGACAAGTATGTTCAGCTCCTCTCCCAACACTTCAAATGTCGTGATCTTGGTCCAACCCGCTTCCTACTTG
>Ga0307507_10007426_pt1 | contig 15965 bp, 7 predicted proteins | sample 7_EM_MG_FD_207223 | JGI IMG/M metagenome (GOLD analysis project Ga0307507, IMG submission 207223) | Populus trichocarpa ectomycorrhiza microbial communities from riparian zone in the Pacific Northwest, United States - 7_EM | ecosystem: Host-associated > Plants > Roots > Unclassified | place... | reverse complement strand
GCGACCACACGTGATATTATCCCAACACTGGCAATTCTTCTTTTGTGGGTTGCCTGCGTGACTATGCCGTTCTAACCACTTAACTAGTATAACAAATATCAATCCTCCTTACTTACTATTGCCATTGTAATATAAGTCTCGCTATCCTAAAATCTGCTAAAGAAATGGTGGTTAACTAAGTGGTAAATCTTAAACTGTTATAACCTTAAATTGCCATATCTTCTACTCCCTCTTTACCTATCCTTCACGGTACCCTCTATGAGGGCCTCCTCCGCGGTAGCCAGAGCCTCCACGTCTATCCTCGCTGCCACAGCCTCGTCTATACCCACTTTATCCGTAGGAGTAATCAGTCCAGTACTAGCCGTTGTTATAACTGTCGTATTCGCCGTAATCGAGCTCCTGCTAAGGGTAGTTATTAAAGTAGAATTACTGTGCCTTATGCAAGTAAATAGCGGTGCTAATTATAGGTCTTAAGTCATATAATCTTCCAGTGATTTTGCTGTAATAGAAGCTACTAGCACAATTTTTGAGCATGACCGAAAATGTACTATGATATTAAACCTCTGGCAATTCTTTTTTTTAATGTTAAACCTCTGGCAGTCTAATCTTGTCGTAAGCATTCCACTGTCCGTATTGCTGATATGGCGGGTGGGGTTGCTTGTTGCGTGGTGGTTACGGAGGTTGTTGCGGAGGTTGCTGTGGAGGTTGCTGTGGAGGTCGTTGCGGTGGTTGCTGCGGAGACTGCTGCGGAGACTGCTGCGGAGACTACTGCGGAGATTGTTGAGGCGCGGTAGGGGTTAGGGGGAACGTCTCGGCGCTTAAGTGGGACGGGGTTAAGAATCTCTGGTGGGACGGAGCTTAAGGCATGGGTTGAGATACGGTAGCCTGAGGAACTTGAGGTGTTTAATAGCCTAAGGTTGTCTGTGGTGTTGCTTATAGTTGTCCGTTGGGATTCCCTTAAGAGTTAAACTTCTTTATAGCGCGTATTTGGTGCTTAATCTTAATCTCTTATGGAGTCCATTTGTGCTCTTTTTTTACGTCAATAACTTACTCCTAAATGTTGTCTCTAATAGTACCCCCATCCATAGGTATAAATACTCTATTCTCCCGTAGGAAGTTACGGAAGTCTTATACAATATTCTTCTTTGCAAGGGCCTATGTTTCCTTTATCCATCCAACAAAGTCCTCCTTTATGCAATACCATAGCACAGTATCGTTGTATTCGCTGTCTGTGTATTATACTATATAGTATAGTAAGAATCCGTTTAGGTCCTGTTGCTTGGCGTTTATAGGGTCGATGTCTTTATCCTATATCTCTAGGTTAATATCGTTCTCGTACTTCTTTGGGTAGGTCAACGCCATAATAGGAGTAGAATTAACGGGGTGTCGTACGTCGAAGGTAGGTAGGATTTTCGGCTTTATAGGATCTCGTAGGTTTGCTATCAAAAGGTAGGCAATTTGAGGCGTAGTCGACGCGTTTCGGACGTTGACTTAGGACCCTAGGTTCAGTAACACTTCTGACCTAAAGTACTTAACCAAATCTTTGTAAACGCGATTGTTCTGCGTAATAGACGCAACTTGGTATCTCCTAGTACTCAGTGACACTTCTGTTACTGGTTTTCCGCAAGCCTAAGGTAGCATAGTATCGCCGGGAACCCCTGCACAAGATTGTCTCTTCTATTGATAACCTAGCTGCTCTGTGGTTGACTGTATGTTTAACCACTGATTAGTGTTAGTCACATAGGGTAACTCACCAATAACGACTACTCAAGTAGGTTACAGTGATGTTGGTTAATAGCTTCATTCTATTGGGATAAGGGAGGGCGAGGAGCTTAAGGCTCCTCGCCACGCTAGTGCCGCGGGACACGTGACCACGTGACCACGCGACCACGCGACCACACGTGATATTATCCCAACAGTAATTAATTAGTTAATTAAAGAGACTTGTCTTGTTTAGGTATAATTTAACCTATATACATTTATAATTAACGTCTTAATTGCCTTCCCTGGCTATATAATTAGTTTTTATAAGAAAGTAATAGCTAAATAGCTTATACGCGTGTTTCCTTCCTTCTAAATTGCGCTATTATAATAGAGTTATATTGGTAAGGTTGCGGCTATTTACCGGGAGGGTATTAGAAGGTAAAGTATAGAGATATCTTGCTTATTAAGCTACTCCTTTTCCTTAACACCTTACTTTCTATTATTAACCTTCATCCAATTTTGGATATATCTTTAATATATTATTAAGATTTTCTTTTTTTTTTCTATTATTAATTTAATATGCCTCTTTGTTCTCCTACTAACTGCTCTTTCAAGCCAATTCCTTAGTATATTCTAGCCCTACCACTATATATAGAACCCCAACCTCCGCTAACCCGCAACTGGTACTAGTCCTGCCTAAATAATTTTGCCTACACGTCTTTAAAAGACTAGAAGTCTAATAAGAAGATTCTGGATGCTTATAATAAGACCCACTATATAAGGTCCAATACCTTTAGTCCTTGTAATTAATATATGCGTACTAAGAGCGGTAGTTATATTAAAGTAAGCTTTCCTATCCTTAATAGGTTTCTATTACTAACTTTAAGCTTTAATATAGCCTAGGCCTAAGTAGCGATAATCCTTTAATGTCCTTAACTACTATATCGCCTAGGCTCTCTCTTATTCTAGCGCTAATGCTAAACGTCTAGGTTAAATTTAAGACTATGCTACAGCCATCTATACCACCTATAATTCCCAGTAAGCCAGTCAGTAACGCCTGATAAGGGAGCAAGGTTGGTATACTAAGGATAAGGTAAAGGATAGGGGTAATAAAAAGAAGATCGCCGTTTACCATAAAAAGGAGTTCGCGTATACGCATTAAGTTTTAAAAGAGTATAATATAATGCGGTATTAGGTAGGTTACCCCTTGGGCACCTAGCGGATAGGTAACTAATAGTTACTATAGTAAGGTCTTAGTGGTTCTAGTCTATACTAGCTAGCCAACGTCTCCGTTTATTCTAGGCTTGAGTGTGTCTTTATTAACTATAAGCTGACGCCTTAAGAGCTTTGTTAGTATTGGTTTGGACCTAATATTAGTGTTAAGCGTTTAAGAATCTCTACTCTATCTACACCTTATTGTCCTGCCCCTGTTTTTATACCTACTTATATACCTATAAAGGGATCTTATTCCCGTTAGCCATCCCTTAAAGGGCTAATGGATACTAATCCTGCTCCTAAGGATAAGACATAGTAGCTTTTAATTTGGGTATTTGGGATTTATTCTTATATATAGTAGTAATTAAGGACCTTAACTAGGTGCTTAGAAAGGCCTTGGAAGGCTTTTAGGAAGGGCTTAGAAGCCCTAGGAACAATATTCCTAATATAGATTAATAAATGGGAATGTAATTCTAGTAAAATACCCTATTAATTCTATGCTATATATATAAAAAGGCTAAGGACCTGTCCTGCCTTAGGCCGTAGCCCTAATTAATCCCTATAGTTTCTAGAGCTTGTCCGTTCTATATCCGATTTAACCTATTTACTCTTTAGGGCCTCTCTTGGCTTACTACGAGCTTTCTTTATAAGTTGCGATAACACTATAGTATTAGAGCGCTTTTTATAATTTGCAGATTACGGACCTTGGTCCTAATATTCTTTTAGAATATCTTTGCAATAATTAAGGTAATCCTCTAGTTCCTATATAGAGTTCTTAGCGGGCCAGCCTAGCCATTTAACTTTATATTGAAGCTTATTCTTAACAGACTTATAGTATAGCTTTAACCTTATACTACCCGCCCACCACTTTAGGGTGTTTAATTGGGCCTGGATAAAAGTTCTTTTCCGGCGGTGGTCTATGCTATAGCTCTAGTAGATTTATATAAAATACTAGATACACACGGGCTATAGATAGGGGTAGCTGGAGACAGTAGGCTAGCTTGCTAATTTGTTCCTTAATTTAGAAGGGACCTAGGTATCTTATATTAAGCTTCTTTAATGGTTAACGGGTCTTAATATTTATTAAACGTAATAGGACCTTATTGCCTACGCTAAAATACTTGTCCTAGTATTTGCGGTTATATTAAAGTCTCTGCTGCTCTTGAGTATCTTATAGGCTCTGCTTTGCATACTTTTATTACTTCTTTTATTTCTTAAGATATCCTTATACTCTCTAGTAGATATCCTTGGACTTCCCAGTAGGATCCTATAATTAATTATACGGCCTTAGCCAGTAATCATTGGGTATACTATTAAATCTTAATAGTTAGACGCTATAGGCAATCTGGATTAGTGCAAACTAATATAATAAATATTGCTTTAAGTTATAGGCGTACTCTATATATAGAAGTAGCTTACACCAATTATCTTGCTAGTAGTTTAAATATATTTATAGATAAGACTTTAGTTCCTAGTTCTAGTATTCTATTTGCCTATCTGTCTGCAGATAGAAAGCCATACTATAATAGTAGTCTATCTTTAAATAAAAGTATAGATCTAACCAGTACTGGCTTATAAAGATGCTGCCCCTATTAATAATAATAGAGTATAGTTAATTTACTTTAAGAAAGCATTTCTCCTTAATTAGGTTTATAAGTGCTTATGCGTTAATCATCTTATTAATAGGAAGGTATTAAACATACTTTAAAAACCTATTAATAAGTACTAGGACCAAATTATATATTCATCCTTACCCATCTTTTAAGGGTGGGAGATCCGTAATAAAGTCTATAGCGTAATATTGCTATAGCTTACTAGCAGGGGAAACTAATTTAAGTAAACCCTATAGCTTATACCTTTGGATTTTATATACTTAACACTTCTTACAGTGGCTAATATACTCCTTTGCTTCCTGCTTAAGCTTTAGCCAGTAGTATTTGCGTTAAAGTAATTCTACTATCTTAGCTTGACCATAGTAGCCGCCTAAAGGATTATTATAATTCCTTATAAGGATCTTCTATTATAGATTTGCTTTTTATAGCACCCAAACCTTGCTATATCTACGCAGTAGGCCTATCGGGTCTAGTTCCTAATAGTAATACCTAGTAGCCTCCTTTCTATTATGTTTCCGGTCTACTTCCGCATTAAAGATAGTATAGAAGGCGTCCCTTTGTTATACCTTATGGATAAAATCTATTAACCTTTTAGATAGTTCCTAGGTAAAAGCTATTTTGCCTTATACTACTCCCAGTATAAGACTAGATGGTACTATAGATTTTACAACTTCTTAGTGCGTGTGCGTTAGAAAGGCCGCTATAAGGTTAAAGTCCTTTAGTTATTATAGGGCTCTGGGTTCCAATTACTTTATAGCTTTACTTTTGGTTTAAGGGGATAGCTTAGCAATCTAGGGTAGTATATTACTAGGTTCCAAACTTGTGTTAGGGACGTTCTATCTAGGTATTTTTAGACCCTTATTAGCAACGGACTGGGTACTAGCCAGAATATTAGTAGAGACTAATGGGGTTTACACCGCCTAAAACTTAGTATATAGAGCTATAGGTGCTTAAGCATCCTATACCTAGAGCTTATTCTATAATATAGGGAGTAAGATGTCTATTATCTGTTTTCCTTCTCCTATTTTAAAGCCTTTGGCATAGTCTAGCCGTTATAACGGTCCGTTAGCAGGGTTATTTTCCCCTAGCTTATATTTAATCTTAAAGTTAAATTACGTAAGCTCCTCTGCCTATCTGGCTTATTAAAGTATAAGCTCCTTTATAGTTATAAAGTAGCGTAGATTATAATAATCTAAGAGTATACGAGTAGTGTGGCTCGCGTGCTTAAAGTAGTATTGCCACTATTTAAAGCAGTTAACTATAGCTAGCAGTTCCTTATTATGGGTATAATACCTAACTTTAGGTCCCTAGAATTTTCTACTAAAATACTACCGGTCTCTAGTGGAGCTAGGTAGCGTCTGGATGTCCATTAGGTTATAGTAGGATACTAATAAGGGTAAAATTTAATGCATTAGTAACCATTATTAGTGGCTAATATAGGTTAAAATATTATAGTAGTAGAGCTTCTGTAAACTTTGCGTGTAGTTCCTAAAAGGCTTTCTATATCTTTCCGGGCTATATTTATAGTTTATACCATTTAGTTAGTCCCTTTTTAGTTTTCTTCCTTCCCACCTTTAAGCTTTTTGCTTCCTAGGCTAGGTCTTAAAAAGCTTTAGTAATATAGTTAAATAGGTGTTAGGTAACGTCTAAGTAGTCATAAATAAAGCGCCTATAGAAATTGGCAAAGCCTAGAAATACTTAAATATCCTAGTAGCTCTCTGGCTCTGACTACTCTTAGATTATCTACATCTATACTAGGTCCATAACTACACCTATAGGCGTTATAATATACCCCAGGAACTCGACCTGCTTGGTATTAAAGATATACTTTAACGCTTTAACGTAGATGCCCCAATTATCTAGGCATTCTAGTACTTTGCGGACGTATTGCTTGTACTAATCCTTATCTTCTAAGTAGATTAGAATGTTATCTAGATAGACAATATATATGCGGTTAACTAGTCCCCCTAAGGCTCTGTAAATATATAATTAGAATATTATAGGCGCATTAGCTAACCCAAAGGGCATTACTAGATACTTAAAGTGGCTATATTGGGTTTTAAAAGCGGTCTTCTACTTATCCCCTTTTTTAATATAGAGCCTATAATAGGCGTCTTGTAGATCCAGCTTTATAAAGATCTTTACCCTAAATAGTTAATCCAGCATTTCACTAACCAGTGGTAATTGGTAACGGTTCTTAATTATAATCTTATTAAGACCGCGGTAGTCTATATATAGCCTTATATTTCTATCTAGTTTTAGGACAAAGAAGATTGGCGCGCCTACTGGTAACTTACTAGGCCGTATCCATCCCTTTTCCAGTAAGCTATTAAGGTACTCCTATAGGATCTTAAGCTCTTTATAAGAGAGGTTGTAGATAGGAAGGTTTAGTAGTTATTTGCCTTCTTCTAGATTAATTATATAATTATATTCCAAGTTCCGCTAAAGGACTTTTACTTACCTGCCTAAAAATACCCTTAGTAAGACCCTTAGGCCTACTGGGATATTTAATAAATTAGGGTCGCGTTTATCCTCTATATTATTATTAGGTAGGTCCTAGAGCTCCCTTAGGACACTTATAGGTAGTATTGCGCGCTATAGTAGCTGTTTATATATAGTTACCATTATGCGTTAAACAGTTTCATATAGTAGCCAGTGTTAGCGACTCAGTCAATCGAGGCACGAGTACGGCATAAGGGACGCGCAAGCCTGTATAATTAGTAGTCTATAAACGAGGATCCAAAGCTAGAGAAAGGAAGGGAGAAGAATAGCAGCGCCGTGTAAAGTTTTATGCGGTCCTCTAGTCACGTGGACTTACGTGACTTGGCGTCTACCATAACGTCTACCATAATCCACCGTTTTCCACCAGCGCCGTAACATTACCCCCCCCTCCGAAAAAGCCTGCCCTTAGGCTTTATATGTCCGTATTATGTCCATAGGGTGTTCTTATCTATATGCTTAATAGGTAGCTTATTATCTTCGCTATACTAGTACTCCATCCACTTGTTTAGATACTTCGGGGGTCCTAGCTTATTAGGGTATTGGTTATAGAATTCTTTAAGCTTTTAGGGGCAACCTATAAAGTTCTAGGCGGGGTACCAGGTTAGGTCTAGATTATAACCTTTCCATTAGATACGGTATTTTAGCGTTCCTCGTACTAGTTTATAGGCTAGTATTTTATTAACTTCCCATTCGTCGTCGCTATTAACTTAAATTGGCAGTGGAGGCTTATTCTTTTGTCCAGGTAGTAGGTTATTTATAGCTTTCCATAGCTTATCTAGTAAGAAAACAGGGTGGACTTTAATTAAGTCTGGGAGTTTAACCTTATATAAGTTGCCTTCTTTATTAAGGATCTTATATGGTTCTGCCATCTTATAGTCTAGCTTATAGCTAGGCCGTTCTGTCTTTTAGTTCTTTGTTGTAACCTAGACCTTGTCGCCTATAGTAAAGTTGGGCTTGCGCCTGTGCTTATTTACCTACTGTTTTATCAATTTCTAGGCCTTTTCTAGGTTTTTATAGGCTACTATTTATACTTCTTCTAAGCGTCTAGTATACTACTATGCTTTCTTATAAGATAGTTTTTCGCGTACGGTCTATGGTCCTTCTAGTCTCTTCCAGTTAAAGCTTATATAGGGTAAGTATCCCATTTCTAGCTAAATAGGTGCAAACCCTGTAGAGTTATAGGGTAGGGTTGCCTGGGCGTAGTCTATTATAGGTAGTAGTCCACTCTAGTTATCTTAAAAGTAGTTAATAAAGGGCCGGAGTCTCTGGTCTAAGTACTAATTTATAATCTCCGTCTAACCGTCTGTCTGGGGGTAGTATGCTATAGAGAGCTTTAGCCTAATACCTAGGATCTGGGTGAACTCGTTCTAGAAGGCCGATATAAACTGCGGCCTATAGTCGGATACGATAGTATCTAGTAGTCCGTAAATTCGGTAGACATAGTGGATATATAGTCAGGCCGCCTCTTTAGCATTAATATTCTTATAACAGGGGATTAAGAACGGGTGCTTGCCAAAGCGGTTAACTAGGATTATAACTATATTATATCCATCGCGGTCTGTAGGTAACTCGTGGAAGTCTATAGAGATATACTACTAGGGGCGTTCTAGTATTGGGAGTGGCTTTAATAGCCCTAGGGTCTTGTCTTGTAGAATTATAGACCTACGGCAGTCGTCGTAGTTTTGTACATAGTGGTTAATATCCATAACTATTCTGGGCCAGTAGTAGCGGTCGCCAATAATTCTGCGGGTCTTATTTTTTCTGGGGTAGGCCGTAGAGACCTAAATATATGCTTTAGCAATAAGCCGAGTCCGTAAATTCTGTTTCTTTGCCACTACTAGCCGTTCCTGGTGCTTAAGCAGTCCGTTTTTAAGGGACTATAGGCTAGTAGCATCCTTTACCTTTTCGCGGCACTCCTGTAGAGAAGGGGCCGTACGGTTTACCTATAGTAGTTTATTAATAAGGTCAAGTTCCGTGGAGTTAATAGGGCATATCTTAGCGTCTAAAGGGTCCGTATTTAGTTCTGCCTATATCTGGGGGTTAAGGTGCTCTGGTTATAGTAGTGCCTAGGTCTATAATAAGATCTTTATAGCCGCCTAGTTACCTAGGTCCTATTTACGCCTTATAAGAGTATCCGCATAGTTCATAGCGCCTGGTCTATATATAATTAAGAAGTTAAACTAAGATAGGATATCCGCCCAGCGTGCCTGGTGGGCCGTAAGGGCCTTAGTTGTTATAAAGTATTCTAGGGCCTTATAATCCAAAACTACCTTAATGGGCTTAGGGGTCCCCTTTAGCTATATATACCAGTGCTGAAAGCTAGAGATAATAGCCAGCATTTCTTTGTTATGGATATGGTAGTTTAGCTCGGCATCTATTATAGTCTTTAAATAGTATGTAATAGGGTGCCATTCTCCGTCCAGTTGCTTTTGGGAAAAAATACTGGCTATTGCACTATCTAAGGTATTAGTTTCTAGCATTAAGGGCCGTTTTAGGTTAAAGTGGGTAAGTAGGGGAGCTGATACCAGCCGCTTTTTAAGCTTATTAAAGGCCTGCATATATATGGCGTTAAAGTGGAATGGCTGGTCTTTCCTAGTAAGGCGGTTAAGAGGCTAGGTAATCCTACTATAGTTCTTAATAAAGTGTTAGTAGAAGTTACAGAAACCTAAAAATAATTATACCCCCTTTATGGTCCGTAGGGGTGTCTACTGGTTAATTACGGCCGTTTTCTCTGGGTTGGCCTTAATTCTATCTGTACTGATAATAAAACCTAGGTACTTTGTACGCTTAACACTAAATTCTAACTTCTTAATATTGGCCTGGAGACCAGCCTCGCAAAGCTATTATAGGACTTTATAGACGTGCTCCTTGTGTTCCAGCTCGTTCTTAGAGTAAATTATAATATTATCTAGGTAGGCCGTATAGAAGTCGTTAAGGTAGTTAAAGAGTACATTATTTATATACCGCTGGTACGTAGCTGGTCCGTTAGTTAGTCTAAAAGGGAGTACTTTGTATTTGTACGTTCCGTAATAGGTTTAAAATGTAGTAAGCTCCTTAGACCTAGGGTCTATTTTAATTTAGTAGAAGGCCTAGTGGATATTAAGCTTTGTAAAGACCCTAGCTCTACTTATTTGGGTAAGAGTCTTATTAAGTAAGGGTAGTGGATAGCGGTCCTTGCGGGTTATATTATTTAGCTTACGGTAGTTAATACAGAAGCGTAGTCCTCCATTTGGTTTTTTGGCAAAGAGAATAGGCGAGTTAAAAGGGGCTTGGCTAGGCTTAATAAAGCCCTTATTAAGGTTGTTGATAAGGTACTGCTTTATGGCCTGTAATTCGGCGATAAACTGTGGGTAGAGAGGGCTAAAGCTAAGGGTGCTTTCTTTGCCTTAATTGATCTCGATCTTGTGGTTATATAGTTAGTAAGGCGGAAGTATATCTGATGCTGCCTTAGAGAATACGTCCTTGAATTTCTAGTATTAATTAGGTAGTTTTTGTTCTACTAGTTCCTTATCTGTAAGCTCGCTTTTCTGTCCGCTAAGCTTGCTTTCCTTTTTCTTAAGCATTTAATTAATTTTGTATAGGCTAGTTGTAAAGGCAACGGTATTAGGCTAAACTAAGTTCTGGTAGAATCCTACAGCGCTAATACAGCAGATATTAACTAGTGGGAGGTCTATAGGTTTCTTTACAGACGCTTATTAGGCCGTATCTTGCAGTATAGGGTGTATAGTCTTCCTTAGCTTATATTCTATTTTCTATAAGTTATCCTTCCTATCTATTAGCTTAGTATGGCGTCCAATATCCCTAGTTTTCCTTTGGGGCTATGTAGGGCCTAGGTTCTCTGTAGGGGGCTTAGCTAGGTTACTACTAACTTCCTAGGTCTCTGGTGCGGATGGCGTAATATATACAGTCTAGGGGCGGCGTAGTATATGGATCCGTTAAGAATTAAGACGTATATTCTTCTTAAAGGCCTAGTCTCTGCGCATAGCATTGGCCTAGTAAATAGTATTAATCTAGTGCTATATAAGGTTTTCTATTATAATACTAATTTCTTTTATAAAGGAAGGGGTTGGGGGTAGGGTTTTAGGCCAGATAAGCCGTCTATTCTATACGTTAAGCTGTAAGCCTAAATAGGCTAGCTATTTTCTCCCTATAATTATATCGTGGCTCCTAAGGTCCGTAATAAGAAAGGGGACGTTATACTGCCTTTGTCCGTTAATGCGGAGGTGAATCCGCAAGATAGTTATAATGGGTGGCCCTATTCGTCCGTTGTACCCGCGAATAGGAATTGGTTTGGGCAGTTCTTTAAGGGGTGCATTTAAAAAGTTAGCCAGCTTTACGGCATACTAGGTGTCTATTAAGGCAAAGGCATTTGCTCTAGAGTTAGCTAAAGCAGAGGTTAAAACTTAATATCTATTACGGAATAAGGTATAAGGGATAGTGTAGCTTCTTTTACTAACTAGCCGACCTAGATTAATATATAATATGTTAATCCCTTTTAACCCTAAAGAGGAGTCTTCCTCTAAAGTTCCTCTTTTTCCGACTCCGCACTGTCCTCCTGAATTAATAGAACCTTGCCTGTTTTTGCCTTTGTCTGGCAATCCTTTATAAAGTGGTCTTTCTGGCTATATAAGAAGCAAGCTCCTTAATTACTAAGGGCCTATTTATAGGGGTTATTGTATGTGGGCCGAGTATACGCCGGACCTATAGTAGGACTAGCTGCACGGCTAGCTGCTAAATTAACGGTAGGCTATACGGCTGGTGCTATAGGAGTTGTAGATCGTGCTAGGGTGTTATGGGCCGTTTGTAAAGTGCTTGTAGTTTAGTTTAGAGAGTTTCTAGCTTTGTACCGCTTAGATTATGCCTTAATTTAATAGAGGCCTTGGTTAATAGCTAGGCAGTAGTCTGTAAGTACCTTTAGCGTCTGTACAGTAGTAAAAACTGGCAGTACGGCGCGCTGTAGGTCTAGGGTAAGCTTGTTAAAGAGGTCTAGTATTAGGTCTTTATGGGGAATTTAGGCTTGGCCGGCTAGGTGCAGAAAGTGGGTCTAGAAGGCTAAAAAGGTCTCCGTTGTCTTTATGTTAAGAGCTTTGTAATTAAGGCGGGCGTTCTATGTCTTAAAGGGGTCCTCGTAAATGGAAGATAGGTAGTTAACCATCTTTTCTTTAGAGAGGAAGGGGTCTGCTAAGTCCTAGGCGTATCGCGGACGTAGATGCGTCTATGCGTCCCCACTAGTACGGCCGAAGACATAGGCCATTTTAGCTTGGGTAGTAGGGAAGTGGTCTATATTAACTTTAAGCTTGTCTTACAGTTAAAGCTTCTAATTGTTGAATATAGGGTCAGTTCCGTCTATAAGTAATAGGGGGTCCGCAACCTTTACGGACCGCGATAATGCTGATACTATATATTAGGCTAGGGTCTTAAGGACTGTAGTAAGTCTCTAGGTGTCTGATAACTCCTTGCTAGGTATAGGGGTGTTTCTGGTTTTAAGCAGCTCTTAAAGCCGTTTAATTTTGGTATTAGCTACTACGAGCTCTTCCTAGGGGGTTAAGACGGCGACTGTTTCACTATTAGAGGTATTTGCGGGTCCTATAGCAGCTTTGCCGGCTGCTGTATTTCTTGGCATGGTAGTAGGGGTATTAGGTAATTTCTGGTGTTTGTTTATTTTCTAGGGGTTCTGGTCCATACGTATTCTATTCTTAGGTTTCGCGTTCTGTTTGTGTTCTTTTGGTTCTTAGGGGTCTGTCCTGTCCTTATGGTCCTGGTAATGTCCTTAGGGTCCTGTTCTATGTCCTTTGTAGATATATTTAAGTTCCTTCTTAGAAAGAAAGAGTAGTTAAGCTTTAGATAATGTTAGCGACTTAGTTAATTGAGGCACGAGCACGGCATGAGGGACGCGCAAGCCTGTATAATTGGTAGTCTATAAACGAGGATCCAAAGCTAGAGAAAGGAAGGGAGAAGAATAGCAGCGCTGTGTGAAGTTTTATGCGGTCCTCTAGTTACGTGGACTCACGTGACTCGGTGTCTACCATAACGTCTACTATAATCTACTGTTTTCCACCAGCGCCGTAACAGCCAGTAGAGGGTAGGGAACTCTTTAATATAGTATTTAAGGTGTTATAGTATACTCTCTGCGTATTGCTTAAGCTAAAGTAGCCTATAGTGGTAGAAGTATCTTATAAGATCTTTAAGATCGCCGCCTCTCTGCAATGTCTCTGCGACTTGTCTAGCAGTTCCCTATAGGGTATCCATTATAGAAGGGTTATTGCCTATACTAGGCTCTATACCTATCTTGCTATAGAATAGGGGTTAGATCTAATACTCCTTTAGATATAGAGTGTGTACTATTTCTCCTAGAGCTATATTTTCTAAAATATCTTTTAAGCTTATTAATAAAATAGACCCTTCTAATTCTTTATTATTCTACTATTTAAAGGCTCCTATTTTAAAGCATATCTTAAAATCTGCTTCTATAAGCTGTTACGGCACTGTTACAGACCCTAGTCAGGGGCTCGGCCGAGCCGAGCCTTGGCACCATGTATATAGACGTGTCCTTTCCTCGACCTTCTTCCAGTCCTTGTCTTGGAATTCTCGTTCACTGGCTACCAATAGATTCTGTTCTTTTGACTGAGCCTTTACATAAGCCAAGGATATCTAAGAATAAGGTTATAGCCTATAAAGTTAGCCGCCCAGAAGGGTTATAGGCTGACTACCTTGGTGCGGTTATATATATCGGCCACTAACACCATAAGCTTATAGGCACTATGTAGTTTAATCTAATGCTTATCTAGGAACCCTATAATAGGCTTCTACCACCTTAGCAATAGAATAAGCTTATGCTCTTTTACCAAATTATATTATATAAGATTAATTTTGGCGCCGCTATTATACAGTGCTTAGAACTAACGTACCTCGCCTATAGGGAGTACTATTTCTAGCTTAACAGCAATATGGAGAGTCTCTCCTTCTATATCTTGCCCTAGTTACAGCTAGGAGAGGTCCGCAACTAGGGCTTTTCTTTTTTTAGATTATTAGTGCGGTTATTGCCCTACTTATTTTTTTTAATTGGGTTTACCTCTAGAGAAGTTTTCTCTTAACTTTTTAAAGTGTTCCCATAATGGTGCCAGACAGGTATTAGGTTGGCCCTAGAAATCTTTCCTATTGCTTAAGGTCCCTAATTTTAACTATTCTAGATTTCTCTTTAAGAACGGCTTCTTTGGAGCTTAGGTCTACCCTATATTACTACTAAAGTGCCCACGCTTCTAGTTACCCCCCGGCTTCTTACTAAAAGAGGTCTAGTTTCTTACTATATCCTTAGCGTTTAGAACCGCTTATTTAAAATCTGTATATATAGTAATCCATAATAGGGCTCCTACGCGCTTTATTTTATTATAAATTACTAGCTTAATTTTAGCCTAGATAAATCCAATCTTCTTCTTTTTATGGATACTACCGTCCTTATTTTTAAAAGGCTCTAGATCTATTAATTAAGCACAAGTTTCTATAAAGTTTATAAACTGGCGAAAATTATAGCGGTTAAGCTATATCCCATTTTAGAATAATTTTGCATTATTATATTATATAATATGCGGATCTTAAGTCTATTTCTTTAGAAAGGTTTACAGCTACGGCTATATAATAATTTGCTCTTTATTAAGCTGATTAAGTATAATCTAGTTTAGGGATTAGTTTTTAATTTTACTAATAATCCATTAAATACGCTCTTTAGTATTATTTTATATTATTAGCATCTTAAAGAAGTTGTCTACTTTACAAACCCAATTATCCAACTGTTAGGCGTTAGGTTTATAGCAGAGTTCTAGGCTACTAGAGGCCTTAGCCAGTTAGTCTATATCCTTTTTCCATTTACTATATAGATACCTCTTTAAGTTTTCTATACCTCCTTAGGTAGGTACTAGGTAGCCCCTAGAAGGCCTTTAGCCTTAGCTAGGTTATAAAAGATTTTATCTAGCCTAGATTAAACTCTACTAGATCTAGACCTACCCCTAAAGGTTTCTAATATATTTATTAGTGGCTCCTTCCCATATAGCTTCTAAGAGCCTTATAGTAGCTTCCTAATATTCTCCTTAAAGAAAATTGGTATAGGGCTCTTAACTTTCTAACCTTAGGCCTAGGGAAGCTCTAGCTATAGAGGTAGTGTTAGTACTAGTAGCTAATACGGGTTTCCCTATAAGGCTTAAGTCTTAAGTTAGTAGTTAGGTTAGATTACCCAAAGGGGTAGGTCTACTTAGCTTATAAGCGGTCTATATATTACTACTATACTAATTATAGGCCGGTGGTCTTCCGGGAGGGTTCCAGTTAGGTCCCTAATTAGGCGCATTAGTATATTCCTCTAGCATTTCTAATTTAGGAAAATATCTTAGTGTTGCCTCTAGCGCTTAATCTTCCAATTGGCCTAAGTAGGGCTAGAGGGGTTCTGGCTACTTTCTAGCAGTATTATAACTGTTATATACAGGCGTGTCGTGTCGCAGATGCGTTAGGGTAGCTACAGTAGGCGGAAAGGGGCCGGCCCGTGTTCCTTTAGCACGTAAAATATAAGGTGTAGGGGCGAATTGGTGTTTATACCCTATACAGACAACCTCGTGAAAATTTTCCTAATGGGAGCGGGTTTATGTAGCGAGGTTTGCCCCTAAAATACCCGTTTTCTAGAACGTAAATCTAGGATTAGTAGGTTACTTTTGGGGAGAGTACCTACTAATTACTAATTCTCTACCCTTTTCTTTAGCAAGAAGGAGATATAGGGTACATTACTACAAACAGTCGCTTAGGGGTAATTGTTAGCTACTTTTAAGCTAGTAAGCTATTCTAGGGACTCTTATTCTTATGTGCAAAACCATGTTAAAAATCTATCTTTTAGAGCGCTTTTTCTACTCTAGGAACGGCAGAATACGGCAGAAATAGATAAAAGAGCCA
>Ga0307507_10007425_pt1 | contig 15969 bp, 1 predicted proteins | sample 7_EM_MG_FD_207223 | JGI IMG/M metagenome (GOLD analysis project Ga0307507, IMG submission 207223) | Populus trichocarpa ectomycorrhiza microbial communities from riparian zone in the Pacific Northwest, United States - 7_EM | ecosystem: Host-associated > Plants > Roots > Unclassified | place... | reverse complement strand
TAAGTAGCTAGTAGATAGCTACACTAAATACAATTATTCGTGGTTGAGTAGTTCGCTGTATTTGCCCTCGGAGTTTGGTGGGGTGGGCCACTAACCCGCGTGGGCCACTAGCCCGCAGACTACGTTATATAGTTTATATATATAGCTTAATAATATCTACTTTGCTATATATTGTTGTCGCTTATAATTACTCCGTAATACTATATTACGTTAAATAATATACTCTATCCTGCCCTAACTAATATATAAAACAACCTAGAAACTCCCTTATCTATAAATAACCTATACACCCTATTTACTAAATAAATAAAAGGTCTCTAAGAGGCTTTTATAAACGCTCTTACCTAGTAAGAAGCTTAATATTATAAGACGATATAATCCCTAAGAAAGGAATTTAAAGAGATTTATTATAACCCACCGTCTGCTATACCATCGCCCCTATCTATCCCTGCTAGTATTAACCTATAAATGCTAGATGGAAGGAATATATTTAAAACTGGCTCCTTAACTCCCAATTTGCTAGTTAATGCCCCTAAAAAAGGTTATTAGAACGCCTCCCTAATCCTCCTACCTACTCTAGTAAGAGAAGTAAGCTATACTCTTTCCTTAACTAACTTTAAAATAAGCTAAGCGGCAATATTAATCGCTACCCTACTCCTAATAGTTAACTTCGTTATACTATAAGCCGCCTAAAAGGAGATGCCGTAGACACTATATACCCGTTCCAACTAAGTATAGTAAAGAAACTAGTTACCATACTAGAAGCATCTTATGGTAACCCTAACCAAGTTACTATATTATAAAGGAAACTAAATAGGATAACATAGGGTTCCAAAAACTTTCTATTATACTTTGCTAAATTTCTACCAACGTTTACCCTATACCTAAAAAGTCCACCCAATTCCACTAACCCAAGAATTTTACCGAATTCCACTAATAGGAGATTTTGTGAGGGGACTTTATAGATAGGGGGCTATAAGGACACGATTGTGGAACAGGATAGATTGGTAAGAGAGACGAATATTTAAGGAGGTAAGGCCTCTGGGATTGTAGAGACTATATACTACAGGCACGTGCCTCTGGCACGTGACCGGCGACCATTTAAGGGCGTCTGGAGGTTGTCCTAAGGGCAACCCAAGGTAACCGCAATAATATCCCTTATATTGCCCCCCCCCCTTTCTTATAGTTGGCCCCTAATCGCCATTATCTTCTAGTAGGGAGATTATAAGGGCTTTGTCACAGCGACTCAGTCAATCAAGGCATAAGCGCCGTATAGAACGTATGCAAGCCTGTACAATTGGAATGTCTATGGACTCGGATATCAAGATGAGGAGTAGAAGAAGGTTGTGGAAAGAACACGTCTATATACATGGAGCTAAGACGTAAGCGAACCCCCCTGACTAGGCCCTATCCAGGTTACGCGCGTTAGTGCCGTAACAGGCTTATCCTAGAAGGGGTTTAAAGACATATTAGGAAGATGTCGGTATGCCGCTATATATTATTTATCTATCTAACCCCTACTTTAAACTCCTAAAAAACCTTAATAAGGAAAAAACATAACTGGAGAAAGGTTGTGAGGATTGCTAGGAGACCTATTAGAGGCCTACTAGAAGCATACTGGTGACTACCTAGGCTAATATAAAGATTTTTATGCAACTCTATTTCTAAGCCTTTATACCGGTCTATAATTAATTACAAATATTATAGGCAATTTAATGTTCTAGTATGGTTCTATAGAACCTTTTAGTATGGGATTTAATATATAGAGCCTTGGCTTGCCGTTATTTAACTATTAAAATATTAATCTATAATCCTTTTTTATTCTTATAGTCTTATACTATATTTTGGTGTAGCTCTACTACCTAGTAAATAGGAGGGATACTTTACAATAGCGCCTCTAGCTATTATACGATTGTTAAGAACGTTTATAACGTTATTCTATTAATACCGTAGTATTGTTTAGGTATAATTTGACCTATATACGTCTTTAATTAACGTCTTAATTGCCTTCCCCGGCCGCGTAATTAGTTTTTCTTATAAGGAAGTAATGGCCAGATGGCATATACGCGTATTTCCTTTCTTCTAAATTGCGCTATTGTAACGGAGTTATATCGGCAAGGTTGCGGCTATATACTAAAAGGGTATTGAAAGGTAAAGTATAGAGATACTTTACTTATTAAGCTTAGTCCTTTTCCTTAACACCTTACTTCCCGTTATTAACCTTTATCTAATTTTAGACGTATCTTTAATATATTATTAAGATTTTCTTCTTTTCTATTATTAATTTAATATGCCTCTTTATTCTTTTACTAACTGCTCTTCTAAGCTAATTCTATAGCGTATTTTAGCCCTGCCGCTGTATATAGAACCCTAACCTCCGCTAACCTATAACTAGTGCTGGTTTTACCTAAATGACTTTATATACACGTCCTTAAAAGACTAGAAATCTAATAAAAAGATTCTAGATGCTTATAACAAGACCTACTATATAAGGTCTAACACCTTTGGTCCTTGTAATTAATATATGCATACTAAGAGCGGCAGTTATATTAAGGTAAGCTTTCCTATCCTTAATAGGTTTCCATTACTAACTTTAGGCTTTAATATAGCCTAGGCCTAAGTAGCGACGATCCTTTAATGTCCTTAACTACTATATTGCCTGGGCTCTCTCTTATTTTAGCGCTAATGCTAAACGGCTAGGTCAAATTTAAGACTATGCCATAGCTATCTACACCGCCTACTATTCCTAGTAAGCTAGCTAGCAACACCTAATAAGGGAGCAAGGTTGGTATACTAAGGATAGGGTAAAGGATAGGGGTAATAAGAAGAAGGTTATCGTCTACTATAAGAAGGAGTTTGCGCATATACGTTAAGTTTTAAAAGAGCACAATATAATACGGTATTAGGTAGGTTACCCTTTAGGTACCTAGCGGATAGGTAACTAACAATTACTATAGTAAGGTCTTAGTAGTTCTGGTCTTTACTAGCTAGCCAACATCTCTATTTATTCTAGGCTTAAGCGTATCTTTATTAACTACAAGCTTACGCCTTAAAAACTTTATTAGTACTGGTTTGGGCCTAATATTATTGTTAAGCGTTTAAGGATCTCTGCTCTATCTATACCTTATTGGCCTACTCCTGTTTTTATACCTACCTATACTCCTACTAAGGGATCTAGATCTGGATCTCATTCCTATTAGCTATTACTTAGTGGGCTAATAGATACTAATCCTACACCTAGGGATAAGGCATAGTGGCTTTTAATTTAAGCATTTAGGATTAATTCTTATACATAGTGGTAATTAGGAAGGCCTTATAAGGCATTTAGGAAGGTATAGGAACACTATTCCTAATATAGACTAATAAATAGGAATGCACTTCTAGTAAAATACCCTATTAATTCTATACTATATATGTAAAAAGGCTGAGGACCTATCCTGCCTTAGGCCGTAGCCCTAATTAATCCTTATAGTTTCTGGAGCCTATCTATTCCATATTTAATTTAACCTATTTCTTGCTCTTTACGCGAGTCTTTTTTATAGGCTGCGATAATACCGTAGTGTTAGAGCGCTTTCTGCGCCTTATAGATTACGGACCTTAGTCCTAATATTCTTTTAGAATATCTTTGCAATAATTAAGGTGATCCTCTGGTTCCTATATAAAGTCCTTAGCGGGCTAGCCTAGCTATTTAACTTTATATTAAAGCTTATTCTTAATAGACTTATGGCGTAGTATAGCTTTAACCTTATACCGCTTGCCTACTACTTTAAGGTGTTCAATTGGGCCTGGATAGAAGTTATTTTCCAGTAGTAGTCTATGCCATGGCTCTAGTAGGTTTATATAAAACACTAGATATATATAGGCTATAGATAGGGGTAACTAGAGACGCTAGGCTAGCTTGCTAATTTATCCCTTAACTTAAAAGGGACCTAGGTATCTTATATTAAGCTTCTTTAATAGTTAACGGGTCTTAATATTTGTTAAATATAATAGAACCTCGTTGCCTACTCCGAAATGCTTGTCCTAGTGTTTGTGGTTGTACTAGAGTCTCTACTACTCTTAGGCATTTTACAGGCTCTGCTTTATATGCTTCTATTACTTCTCCTATTCCTAGAGGTATTCTTATACTCTCTAGTAGATGTCCTTAGACTTCCTAATAGGATCCTATAATTAATTATACGGCCTTAGCTAGTAATTGCTAAGTACACCATTAAACCTAAATAGTTAGACGCTGTAGGCAATCTAAATTAGTGTATACTTATGCGATATATATTGCTTTAAATTATAGGCGTACTCTATATACGGAAGTAGCTCGTACTAATTGTCTTGCTAATAGTTTAAATATATTTATAGGTAAGACTCTAGTTCCTAGTTCTGGTATTCCGTTTACCTATCTATTTATAGATAAAAAGCTGTACTATAATAGTAGTCTGTCTTTAAATAAAAGCATAGATCTAACTAGTACTGGCTTATAAAGACGCTGCCCCTATTAGTAATAATAGAGTGCGGCTAATTTACTTTAAAAAAGTAATTCTTCTTAATTAGGCTGGTAAGCGCTTATATATTAATTATCTTCTTAATGGGAAGGTATTAGATATACTTTAAAAACCTATTAATAAGTACTAGAACTGTATTATATGTTTATCCTTACTTATTCTTTAATAGCGGAAGATCCGTAATAAAATCTATAGCGTAATATTACTATGGCTTACTACTAGGGGGAACAGATTTAAGTAAACCCCACAGCTTATACCTTTGGATTTTATATACTTAACACTTCTTATAGTAGCTGATATACTCCTTTGCTTCCTGCTTAAGCTTTAGCTAATAGTATTTACGTTAAAGTAATTCTACTGTCTTAGCTTAACCATAGTGGCCGCCTAGAGGATTATTATAATTCTTTATAAGAATCTTCTAACGTAGATTTACTTCTTATGGCACCTAAACCTTACTATATCTACGCAGTAGGCCCATTAGGTCTAGTTTTCAATAGTAGCACCTAGTAGCTTCCTTTCTATTACGTTTCCAGTCTACTTCCGCATTAAAGATGGTATAGAAGGCGTCCCTCTATTATACCTTATAGATAAGATCCGTTAACCTTTTAGATAGTTCCTAGGTAAAAGCTGTTTTGTCTTATACTGCTCTAAGTATATAACTAGATAGTACTATAGATCTTATAACTCTCTAGTATATATATATTAGGGAGGCCGCTATAAGGTTAAAGTCCTTTGGTCTTTACAGGGCTCTAGGTTCTAATTACTCTATAGCTTTACTTTTAGTTTAAGGGGATAGCTTAGTAATTAAAGGTAACATATTACTAGGTTCTAAGAGTGTATTAGGGATGTCCTGTCCAGGTATATTCAGACCCTTATTAGCAATGGACTGGGTACTAGCTAGAACGTTAGTAGAAGCTAATAGGGTTCACACCACCTAAGACTTAGCGCTTAAAACTATGGGTACTTAAGTATTCTATACCTAGAGCTTGTTCTATAATATAGGGAGTAAGATATTTATTATCTATTTTTCTTCTTCCATTTTAAAGCCTTTAGTATAGTCTGGCTGTTATAACGGTCCATTAGCAGAGTTGTTTTCCCCCAGCTTATATTTAATCTTAAAATTAAATCGCGCGAGCTCCTTTACCTATCTAGCTTATTAAGGTGTAAGCTCCTTTATAGTTATAAAGTAGTGTAGATTGTAATAATCTAAAAGTATACAAGTGGTATGGCTCGCGTGCTTAAGGTAGTGTTGCTACTATTTAAAGTAGTTAAGTATAGCCAGCAGTTCCTTGTTATGGGTATAATACCTAACTTTAGGTCCCTAGAATTTTCTATTATAGAATGCTACTAGTCTCTAGTAAAGCTAGGTAGCATCTAGATGCCTATTAGGTTATAGTAGGATACCAATAAAAGCAAAATTTAATATATTAGTACCTATTATTAGTAGCTAATCTAGGTTAAAATGCCGTAGTAGTAGAGCTTCTATAAACTTTGCGCGTAGTTTCTAAAAGGCTTTCTGGACCTTTCTGGGCTATATCTATAGTTTATACTATTTAGTTGATCCCTTCTTAGTTTTCTTTCTTCCTACCTTTAAGCCTTTTACTCCTTAGGCCAGGTCTTAGGAAGTTTTAGTAATATAGTTAAATAGGTACTAGGCGACGTCTAAGTAGTTATAGATAAGGCGCTTATAGAAATTGGCAAAGCCTAGGAACACTTAAATATCCTAGTAGCTCTTTAGCTTTAGCCACTCTTAGATTATCTATACCCGTACTAGGTCCATAACTACGCCTATAGGCGTTATAATGTAACCTAGGAACTTGACCTACTTGGTATTAAAGACATATTTTAATGCCTTAGCGTAGAGGCCCTAATTATCTAAGCATTCCAGCACTTCGCGGACGTGTTGCTTATACTAATTCTTATCTTTTAAGTAGATTAGAATGTTATCTAAATAGATAACGCATATACGGTTAACTAGTCCCCCTAAGGCTCTATAAATATATAATTAGAATATTATAGGCGTATTAGCTAGCCTAAAAGGCATTACTAGATACTTAAAGTGGCCGTATTAGGTCTTAAAGGCGGTCTTCTACTTATCCCCTTTTTTAATACGGAGCCTATAATAGGCGTCTTATAGATCTAGCTTTATAAAGATCTTCGCCCTAAATAATTAATTTAGCATTTCACTAACCAGTAGTAGTGGGTAGCGGTTTTTAATTGTAATCTTATTAAGGCCGTGGTAGTTTATATATAGCCTTATAGTTCTATCTAGTTTTGGGATAAAGAGGATTGGTATACCTACTAGTAACTTACTGGGCTATATCTATCCCTTTTTTAGTAAGCCATTAAGGTACTCCTATAGGATCTTAAGCTCTTTATAAGAGAGGTTATAGATAGAAAGGTTTAGTGGCTGCTTGTCTTTTTTTAGATTAATTATATTATTATATTCCGAGTTCTGTAAAAGGGCTTTGGCTTACCTACCCAAAAATACCTTTAGTAAGTCCCTTAGGCCTACCGGAATATTTAATAAATTAGGGTTGCGTTTGTCCTCTATATTATTATTAGGTAGGTCCCAGAGCTCCCTTAAAACGCTTATAGGCAGCGTTACACGCTATAGTGGCTGTTTATATATAGTTGCCACTATATATTAAATAGTTTTATGCAGTAGCTAGTGGAGGGTAGGGAATTCCTTAACGCAGTATTTAAGGTGCTGTAGCATACTCTTCGCGTATTGCTTAAGCTAGAGTAACCTATAATAATAGAAGTATCTTATAAGATCTTTAAGATTGCCGCCTCCCTATAATATCTTTATAACCTATTTAGTAGTTCCCTATAGGGTCTCTATTATAGAAGGGTTATTACCTATACTAGGTTCTATACCTATCTTGCTATAGAACAGGGGTTAAATTTAATACTCTTTTAAGTATAGAGCGTATACTATTTTACCTAGAGCTATATCCTCTAGAATATCTTTTAAGCTTATTAGTAATATACACCCTTCTAATTGTTTATTCTTTTATTATTTAAAGGCTTCTATCTTAAAGCGTATCTTAAGATCTACTTTCGCGAGCTAAGGATATCTAAGGATAAGGTTATAACCTATAAAGTTAGCCGCCTAGAAGGGTTATAGGCCAACAACCTTAATGCGGTTATATATATTGGCTACTAACACTATAAGCTTATAGGCGCTATATAGTTTAATCTAATGCTTATCTAGAAAGCCTATAATAGGTTTCCGCTACCCTTAGCAACGGGATAAGTTTATACTCTTTTACTAAGTTATATTATATAAGATTAATTTCGGCGCCGCTATTATATAGTGCTTAGAACTAACGTATTTCGCCTATGGGGAGCATTATTTCTAGCTTAATAGCAATATAGAGAGTCTTCCCTTCTATATCTTGCCCTAGTTATAGCTAGGAGACGTCTATAACTAGGGCTTCTCTTTTTTTAGTTTATTAGTGCATTTATTGCCCTACTTGTTTTTCTAATAAGAATATCCTTTTAGCTTCTTAGAGTGTTCCTATAAGGGTGTTGGCTGGGTATTAGGTTAACCCTAGAAGTCTTTCCTGCTGTTTAAGGTTCCTAACTTTAACTATTCTAAAGTTCTCTTTAAGAATAGCTTCTTTAAAGACTAGGTCTGTCCTATATTACTACTAAAGTGCCTATACTTCTGGCTACCCCCTAGCTTCTTGCCAGAAGAGGTCTAGTTCTTTACTATATCCTTAGCGTTTAGAACCACTTGTTTAAAATCCGTATATACAGTAATCCGCGGTAGGGCTCCTACGCGCTTTATTTCGTTATAAATCACTAGCTTAATTCTAGCCTAGATAAATCTAATCTTCTTCTTCTTCTTACAGACGCTGCCATTCTTATTTTTAAAGGGCTCTAGATTTATCTATTGGGTATAAGTTTCTATAAAGTTTATAAACTGGCGGAAATCTTAACGGTCTAGCTGTATACTATTCTAGAATTATTCTGCATTATTATATTATATAATATATAGATCTTAGGTCTAACCCTTTAGGAAGGTCTGTAGCTATAGCTATATAGTAATTTGCTTTTTATTAAGTTAATTAAGCGCAATCTAGTTTAGCAATTGGTCTTTAATCTTACTAATAATCTACTATATACATTTTTTGGTATTATCTTATATTATTAGCATCTTAAAGAAGTTGTCCACCTTATAAACCCAATTATCTAAATATTAGGCGCTAGGTCTATAACGGAGTTCTAAACTACTAGAGGCCTTAGCCAATTAGTCTATATCTTTCTTCTGTTTATTATGCAGATGTCTCTCTAAGTCTTCTATACTTCCTTAGGTAGGTACTAGGTAGCCCCTAAAAAGCCCTTAGCCCTAGCTAGGTTATAAAAGAACTTATCTAACTTAGATTAAACCCTACTAGATCTAAATTTGCCCTTAAAGGGTTCTAATATATTTATTAGTGGCTTTCTCCCGTATGGCTTTTAAGAGCCTTATAACAGCTTCCCAATATCCGTCTTAAAGGATATTAGTATAGGGTTCTTAACTTTCTAAACTTAGGCCTAAGGAAGCTCTAGCTATAGAGGTAGTATTAGTACTAGTAGCTAGTGCGGATTTCCTAATAAGCCTTAAGTTTTAAGTTAGTGTTTAGGTTAGATTACCTAAAAGGGTAGGCCCGCTTAGCTTATAAGCAGTCTATACACCACCACTATACTAATTATAGGCCGGTGGTCTTCTGGGAGGGTTCCGGTTAGGTCCCTAATTAGATATATTAGTGTATTCCTTTGGCATTTCTAGCTTAGGGGAAGATCTTAGTGTTACCTCTAGCGCTTGGTCTTTTAATTGGCCTAGGTAGGGCTAGAGGGGTTCTAGTTACTTTCTAGTAGCGTTGCATCCGTTATAGAGGGTGTCTATTTTTTTTTTGCGGTAACTGTAGGTGTGTAAGAGTCTTTAAGCTTCTAGTGTATCTAGGTATTAGGGCTTGTTTAACCATCTTACCTAGAGGTTTATATTGTTGCAATCTCTTACTATTAGAGGGACCTTTCTACCTTAATGCAACGGCTTTCTATAAGGTATTTATAGAGTTTCTATTTAGGTTATTATAAGATTTTAAGGGAGAATAGTAGATATAAATAAAAGATATAAATAAACAATCTGGTTTTTAAAGCCAGCTACCCTTCTAAATAGAGTAGAAAGGATTTAAATATAAGGGGACTTTATAAATAGGGGGCTATAAAGACATAATTATAAAATAGGATAGATTAGTAAGGGAGATAAATTCTTAAGAAGGTAAGACCTCTAGGATTGTGGAGACTATATACTACGGGCATATGCCTCTGGTATGTAACCGGCGACTATTTAAGGGGCGTCTGGAGGTTGTCCTAAGGGCAACCTAAGGTGACCGCAATAATATCCCTTATAGATTTCTACTAACGTCCACTAAGAACCTGGAAATTACACTAAACCGTATAAACTAACTTTAACTACTATACCCCAAATTAAGCAGAAGCTTAAGCTTAATATATAAATGTACTAGAAGAACTAGTATTCTATTATAAAAAGGATACTTAAAACCCTAAACCTAAATCTAATACTAACTCCGTACCTAATACTAAACCTAAAGTTAAATAAAAAACTATATAAGAAACTAAGGATAATCTAAGCTTACTTAACACCTTAAATGTTTATATAATTAGAGCTACTCCACTAGTATAACTTGCTAGGAAACTAGAATATATAATCTTTACTATTACAATAGCCGATATTAAAAAGGCCTTAGCACTAAAGAAGTATACTAACCCTGCTATAAAAGTACTAGTATGCCACCATAAGCATTTATAAGTATTTTTATAAAAGGAAGCTAATAAGTTAGTAGAGTACCAACTATATAACTATAAAATTATACTTAAAGAAGGAAAATAGCTAGGATTTAGACCCCTATATAGAATATCCTAAAATAAACTCTAAGTGCTGCGGAAGTATTTAGACGAACACCTTAGTAAAGGATTTATTAGAGTAAGTTCTTTGCCCGTAGATATACCTATAATCTTTATTAAGAAACCTAGCTGCAGTCTGCGCTTTTATATAGACTACTAAGCTCTTAACGCCATTACTATTAAGAATTAGTACCCAGTTACCTAGGCTAAGAAAAAACCCTAAAACTACTCTAATAAGAATATTACTAGCTAAATATATATAATATAATATAAAGGTATATCTCTAGCTACTATACCTACTAATAAGCTAAAGCTTTGTATAAGATATATAACAACTTTTTAAAGCCACTGCCTGCTCTAGACTAAAGATAGAAGGATATCTTAATTAACTTTATTATTAAGCTCCTCGTAAATAAAGGCTATATAAATATTATGGTAGTTATAGACTAACTATCTAAGATAAAACACTTAATTACCTGCCCTAATATATTAGCGCCTGTGTAACGAAGCCTTGTAGGAAATACTATAGTGGACTTATTATTGGGCTAGGTTATATAGGTAAACAGAAAGTTAATAATGTAATAAGTATAAATAATAACTGGTGGATTGGTTGCTTAATAGATTAACTCTAATTATATTCTAAGATTTACTATAAGGAAAGGAACTATCTAGGTAGGGACTGTGGTCCTTTAAATATATATCCATACTTCTAAGAAAGTCGTTACTTTATCTACTCTGTCTGCTCTGTTCGCTCTATTATAGATCTTATAGATTATATAGATTATATAGATTATATTACGTGACCTTAGCTACCATTCCTCATTATATGGCTCCACTGGTTCCATCTTGGACTATACCCTTATTAACTAACTAGCTTCTTCTAACTCTTCCCTAAGTAGTTATAATATCGTACTTAAAGCGTCTGTAATAGCCCGCCGTTACTTAACTGTTTTTAGATTATGTATAGAAACTCTACGGACTCCCTAAAACGGTTATCTCTAATAGAGGCAGCTAGTTTATCTTTATATTTTAGAAGGAACTAACTACCCAACTCTATATTAAAGCACTATTATCTACGGCATACTACCTAGAAATAAATGGTTAAATAAAATGTGTAAATGCTATAATAGAACAGTATATTTATAGAACGACTAGATAGACTAGCTTATATTTACTAAGTTTACTATAAATAACTCCGTCTTGAAAACTCTAAAGGTCTCCTTATTTCTGGCTAACTATAGCTAACATCTATAAATAGGTTTTAAACCCTTTAGTAATGTTTCTTACCTAGCTTATTACGCTTTATAAGTTATAGAAGTAAACAAATCTATAAAGAAGATAGAAGAACTATAAGAGTTCCTTACTAATAAAATAATAGAGGCCTAATCTGTTTATAAAGCCGTAATAAATAAGAACCAAACCCTAGTACCGGCCTATTAAATTAGTAATTTTGTCTAGCTAGATATAAGAAATTTAAATATAAAATAACCTACTAAGAAATTTAATTGGAAGAACGCCAGCCCTTATAAGGTTAAAGAGGTTGTCTTTCCTTATGCCTACTAACTAAAGCTCCCTAATACGGTTAAAATCTACCCTATATTTTATACGTCAGTCCTTTACCCTACTGCCCCTATATTAAATGCCTTGCCTAAATAGATTTAGGACCCTCCCCTACTAATTAAAGTAGATAGTAAGGATAAGTACTTTATTAAAAGAGTTAATAATATTAAGTACGACAAATAGAAATGTAAATATATATACCTTATAAAATGGAGAGGCTTTACTAAGCCTATATAGGAACCCGTTAACTCTATAGGACTTATATAAGCCGCAAAAGACTTTTATAAACTTTACCTAGAACTATTATAGCCCTATCTTGCAGAAGCTTAAGTTTAAAGGGGGGGTACTATTATAGGATACCTCTGTAACACCTTATATATATCTACCTGTTTCTACTAATATAGTAAAAAGAGACTAACCACGAGATGGCAATCTAATAGCAATTTGCCAGCAATCTATAGCAATTTAACAGCAATCTGCCGCATTATACTATATTTTGCTAAGTTTACTAAATCCTACTAAGTTCTGCTAGGACTATTACTTAAATCCTATTTTACTCTATATATATATTAACTAAGCAACCAAACTAATAATATATACCCTTTCTTCTCGTTTTCTTGCCTTCTTTCTTTATATAATGTTTTAACTTTATTACACAGTTTATATATATAGCTTAATAATATCTACTTTGCTATATATTATTGTCGCTTATACTTACTCCGTAATAATTATAGAATACCTCTATAACACCTTATATACGTCTACCTATTTTTACTAACTTAGCAAGAAGAGACCGACTGTAAGATAGCAATCTGACGGCAATCTAATGGCAATCTAATGGTAATCTACGGCAATTTAACGGCAATCTGCCGCATTCTGCTATATTTTGCCAAGTCTACTAAATTCTACTAAGTTCTACTAGGACCACTACCTAAATCCTATTTTATCCCGTATATATATTAACTAAGCAACTAAGCTAATAATATATACCCTTTCTTCCCGTTTCTTACCGTCTTTCCTTATATAATGTCTTGACTTTATTATATAGTCCATATACATAGCTTAATAATATCTACTTTGCTATATATTATTGTCGCTTATACTTATTCCGTAACAGTAAGGGCCTTTTAAAGAAGTATCGCGCCTAAGCTTATAGGCTAAGAAGCTCTCTACCTATAAGTAGTAGAAGGAGAATAGAAAATATAGGAGTTATTATAACACTAAGCAGAGACCTAGCGCTACGCTAGTAGAGTACTACTACGGTAGTAGAATATAGGGGGCCACTAGTATAAGTGGAGATCTACTATATATATCGCAAGATAGGCAGATATTAAGTAGAAACAACGCTAAAAGAAGGTGGCGAAAGCGTAGAGAGTAACTACGTAGAGCACCCTATAGTTAATATTAACTCTCTTCCTATATAATGGATAGATAAAGGCAAAATCTATAGCCGCCTTCCTACTATAAATAGAGGTCTTAAAACTAAATATATAGCTAGTAAGTATCTATATCCTAAATACTATACCATACTATATATATAGATAGCCTATATAGTTAGTACGCTATATAATACTCTTCTATAGCTACCGTACGGTAAAAGACTAGCTATTTAGTAGGGAGGGTATAAATAATATTACCTAAATACTTTCTATAAGTAGAGGCCTATATATAGTAGTATAATAGCTTATAGGTTAAGGAGCCCTTTAGTGGTTTTAAATAGTATATAAGATCTAATAAAAGGACACGGGAGGACACGCCCCCTTTTAGCCTCTTAGGGGCTAAACACCCCTACTAGGCTAAAGGCGACATGTAGGCGAATTACTAAACCCTCTTACTACCTTCTAGACCTTCTAAAATACCTTAAAAGTATATTATAAAGGTAGAGCGCGTAAGACTAGCTAGAAGGTTATACTTAGGTTTTTCCCTTACTAGGGATTTTTCCTATAAATAGAAGGTAGAAACCTATATAGACCTAAAAAAGGGACCGAATTGGGCAATAAATGGAATAAATAATGATAATAATATATTATTATTATTCATTGCTTAACGTCCGATTCGGATCCCTGTTGGGCCCACGCGGACTACTCCTTATATACATATGGGGAGAAAACTCTGTTAGAGAAAACCCCGTAATCCATCTCCCCGCCTTTTAGGACTCGCCTATAAGGCACCTACAAGGCGCCTATAAGTCACCTATAGTGCTCTACTACCTTACTTTTGGACCTCCTTGGGAACCACTACTGCCGTAACAAACCTACGGACGCGCTAGTATCACGAACTTTGCTCTACCACTATAGAGCTATTAAGGGGCGCCTATTGCTCGCCCTTTTGCCTTCTATTACCATTTCCTTTGCAACCCGGAACTGGTCTAGTATATTTTAGCTAATAAGCCACCAGGTAGCCACCTTAAGGCCTTTTTATATTAAGAGCAGTGTATTATAGTTCTCTATTCCAGCTGCTAAAAGTATTGCTTCTTAGCCAGTGCGTAAGGGGCATAGCAGTATTACGTGTTTTAGTGTCTGTCTTAGCCAGCCACATTCGCACCTCAGGCTACCTACTAAAACACCCACCCAGTAAAGCCAATCTTTTAGTCCTATTACTCCTGTTCTTAAGAGTGTTGCTATTATATTTTCTGCCTTTGTTAGGCCTTCTTGGAGCCCTTAGGTATTTACCCCCCATAGCATTAACCATGCTACGGCTTGGGATCCTCTTGCTTAGGTTAGACTTTGTACCTTTAACTCCTATGCGTCTCTCCAGCGTCGGTCCAACCAGTATTATATTGCGGTAGATGGTTTTCCAGTATTCTTTTATGCTCTACTTTGGCTCCTTTCTCTTCCTTGCTGTCTTTGCTAGCCTTTTACACGTCTCTTTTTCTTCTCTATATAGGCCTGGGCCCTAACGCCGCGCTATTCTTCTTCTGCTTTCTTTACCTGTTTTCCTAATATATCTTCCCTACTTTGGGGTTGTTTGTTTCTTCTCCTATAGGGTACCCTAGGGTCCCTCCATAGCTTATTTAGGCGTGTCTTAATATACTTTATAACATTAGAGTTGCGTTCCTTTTATACCCTTTACATTGCGTTGGCTTTAATATATAGTTATAGGGGGGGAATATTAACTTCCTTCTTAAGCAGTGCTATAGCCGTTCGCTTATACCCGCCTGTTATACTCCAGAGGCAGGCTATTTAGACCTTTTAGAGTAGTTTAAGGAGTGATTTAAGGGGGCCTTTCTTAGTTTCTCTAGTAGCCCAGATACTAGATCTATACGTTATAGTTAGCCGGACAACTGCTATATATAGTAGGTGTAACCTCTAGAAGTATGGACCCTATATAGAATTAACGATCCTAAATATAGCGATATACTGTGCTTGGCCCTTACAGGCCGCTTGCGCCGTATGTGCGCTCTACTAAAGCTTACTATCTACCCATACTCCTAATACCCTTAGGCCTTAAACCGGTTAACCCCCAAAGCCTTAAATATAAATTGTATGCTAAAGATCTATAGATTAGTTGCGTTTTCTTATAAAATGGATTAGCTAGTATTTCTCTGGTAAGAATTAGACTCTATATTGTCTTGCCCATTCTATATAGGTGTTATAGGCTTTTTTTAGTGTCCTATAGTTCTCTACGGCTGTTGGCCCGTATATAATTAGGTTTATATCATTAACAAAGCCTATCCTATGGGTCGCCCCTTCCTTAAAGGTATCAAGCAGGTTGCTTATAAAGAAAAGGAAGAGTATAGGCGAAAGAGGTGATCCTTATAGTATTCCTATTATAACTGCAATAGGGGGGCTTTAGTATCTACTAAAGACTAGTAATATTTCTTTCTGGCCTATAAATCCTTAAACAAATTAAATAATCTATTCTAGAAAGCCCTTTGCCCTAAGGATATATAGGAGACGCTTATAGGGTATATTATTATAGGCGCCGCTAATATCTAGGCTAAGTATTAATACTATAAAGTCCTTTTGCATAGCCCATGCAGTTTTAATAGTAG
>Ga0307507_10007424_pt1 | contig 15970 bp, 20 predicted proteins | sample 7_EM_MG_FD_207223 | JGI IMG/M metagenome (GOLD analysis project Ga0307507, IMG submission 207223) | Populus trichocarpa ectomycorrhiza microbial communities from riparian zone in the Pacific Northwest, United States - 7_EM | ecosystem: Host-associated > Plants > Roots > Unclassified | place... | reverse complement strand
TAGTATTATGATAAGCTACGGTATTGGGGCGCCATAATGCCAAGCCTTTGGATAATTGGTGAATCGAGCTGAATGGATGATTACCGTACTGTAATGGCTCTTCTGACGTCCAGTGTTACACCGCTCTGTTTTTTATTTTTTTATTTTACAGATTTCGGTAAGATCGCCTACAGGGATGTTTTTCTTTTTTTTTCTTTTTCTTTTTCTTTTTCTTTTTCTTTTGATTCCTTCTTTTCCCTTTCTTTTCCAGTGGCTTTCTCCTTGGGATGCCCCGAAGTTTATTTCAAAGAACATCCGGCGGAAATATTACGTAAGCACTTGAACCAGTATGATACTGGTTCTTTTGCTTGTAGACTATACCAATTATCCCTAATCCCCAAAACAGAGCTATCACGTAAAATGTAGCTATATCCGCCAGCATGTTTATCAAGCTATCTATTTTTTTTTATAATACAAATGATTTATCCCCCCTTTGGTAAATCGTCTTTTTTTGCAAGTGAGGGTTTGCCGAAAACACACATATCACACTATAATATCAAGGGAATTGTAAGTATCATATTTAGAAAGCTTCAACTGAGGGGCGTGGTATCTCGGGAACAGTGCTCCCTCTCCCCCCGCTTTAACCTCATTCAATGTTTTTATCTATACATTGGGGGGGGATGGTAAGGTTGCTCCTTGGACTGTTGCAAAATCTGAGAAATGAGAGGTATTGTATAATAACTTAGACCCAATTGATTCCCAGGAATTTTATTTTATTGGGCGTAGCCAGGCATAATATCGGTATTACCGCGCAGTACTGTACAGTACAGTACTATACTCGTCGGAGCTCTCTTTCACTTCAGAGCATACGGTAGCGAAACCCAAGTTATGTTATGGTACTATACGTATCATACATACTGAATGGTGGGCTTACAAGATGCTTATATAATAAACACTTACTATAGAGAACAAAGGGATTCTCTAGACTAACTTATTCTCCTCCTACGATATTCATCATCACGCCTTTACGTACGTTATCTAATTACTCAATCGTTTCCCCAATCCCGCCACACACTGGTTGCTTGCTTGCTGGAGGAAAAACAGCTGGGTGTTTGTCGGGGGAATTTTTTTTCTTTCTTCCTCTTTTTCTGGACACGGTATCATAATAATGTTGTTGTCATGGAAAGAGATATCATAGATGGGGTTTAGGGCAAGTGGAAAAATATCAACTAATCAGAGAAGATTCTGCAAAAGAAAATTTTTTTTATGGTGTCGCCCAACACCAATCTCTCTAGAAAAATGCCATTAAATTTATCTATTCTTTTCCATTAAATTTTCACCTCTTATCGCAATAGTTTTAAACCGTGCCTGCCGAACGGGGCCTTCATCAGCTGGCAAATTTATGATACCCCATTAATCTTTTATTTTATTTTTCCATCGTCCGTCTTACGTTGTCCAGTGCGGGAGTGGCACTTCTTTTTTTCTTTCTTCTTCGGCTAAACCCTATCTTAACGTCAGTTAGGTTTAAAGTGAGACAGGCGAAGACGCAAGTGACGGATGGGAAGGGTGGGGAGGGTGGGCGTGAGAAAGCATGAGAAGAGGGAGAGGTGGGAGGGAATAGTAATAGGTGATCTCGTGACTAAATAACTTTTAGGTTCTCACTCGTATGCATGAGTGGCCATTATTGTTCATTTATATATGGCACTACTTATTGACCCACTACCTCGCCGAGGGAGAGAGGAAGGGAGTGATAGATATTCTTGCTTGCTCGCTTGGCATAGCCTTTTTTACTCTAATTCCCGATGGTAGTAAAGGAAAAAAAAGAAGAAAGAAAAGCAGTAAAACGGAAATACATGAAGTGAGACAAAGGGGAATAGAGTATATAATAAAAAAAAGATAGCGTGATATAAGCGCTTTGTACCAATATGTGGGGAACAAAAGAGGATAAAAGATCAATTTTACAAGAATGGTTCGGTCAACAATAGATGCTTAGTTAACGCCCGTGTGAGGAGAGACCCACGCCTAAAACAACGCACGGGAAAAGGTAATGGCGGGAAAAAATGCAACGAAAATAATGAGATGCCTCGATGTGAGGATGAGTGGAAAGGAGACCAGCCTCTCCGTGAGAGACGAGACGAGCCCCGTATCGGGTAACCTCTTAGCTCTGATTAAAGTGTGTTGAAGATAATCGTTTTGGTAGTGTAGATGTCATTACATAAATGAGACACGCGGACGACTTTTCGTAATTGTAGCTTGGAATCCCAGAGCTTTGCAGTCGCCACGCCGCGCAGTGAGTCACAGCTGAGACGGTGGTTTGGATTGGGGAGGAGATGGGTTTATACCTCCTGTGTTTGCTCCAACCGAAGTATTTATGATTTCTGACCCCAATTGACTCGGGGTTGATGATGCATGAGAGCTTGTGGCCTGATGACCGTGGAATGATGATATACTCACTGGTGTTGGCGGCGGGGGGAGATTCTGTTGATAAGTGCGGGGCGAACGTGTGGGCGGTGCAGGAGGAGGTCGATGCGGCCTCTGGTCAAAATATCCGGACCCAGCAGAGGGTCCGGGGGTAGGTGGGGGTAAAGAAGGAAGTGCGCGGTGGGAGCGGCCGCCGTCATCGAAAGAAGAAACAGAGGGTGTTAGTGATGGTACCGAGGAGCTTCCGCTGCTCATGGAAGCCGGAGTAGAAGGCAGCGTTTCGTCGGACCGTAAGCTGGCCCTTCTCATTGCAGGATTTGGTATAGGTGGTCCTGTCCTGGATATAGGTTGGGCACCCAATGGAGGCGGCTGGTGCCTCATAAACGAAGATTGCTGTTGGATGTGGGGGCCTTGGATAGTAGGATGAATTCGAGGAAAGAAAGGGGACTCAGACTCAGTCACTGGTGCAACAAATGCCTCCTGCTGTTGCTGTTGGGTAGATCTCATGACGGCGTCTCTGTATCGCGCAACGTCAGATGGCGATCTGGAACGGCGTACAGGCGAAACTGGATATGCCCTCGATGCTGAGGGGGGCATAGATTGGGCACCTGAAGGATGATATGTGCCTGAATCATGGCTAGAAGGGGATGTATAAGCACTTTGGTCAGAGGATGTGGCTGTTCCCGAGCCGGTGGGACCGCCTCCTCTATTGGGCCCGGGCGCAGGAAGCGCAATCGCACTTGTTCCACTCGCCACACTAACCGAACTACTAGTGGTGGCAGACCCCACAGTACCAGCAGTTGGAGCGCTCTCAAGCTTTGGCCTCTTCCGGTTGGCTTCAGCTTGTTCTGTGGGAGAGTGAGCAGCGGTGGAAAGGTCGGAAGTCTCGTGAATCTTACCGCTTCCTTCCCTACCTTCTTTGCTCGCTTTCGACTTGAAGTCTGAGAGATACTGGATATACTCTTTGTAGCTGTCTGTCTTTTTGTACTCCAGCAACTCCGAGTTGTACTTCTCCTTGGCTATCGAGGCTTCATGCTCATATGATTCCTTGTTCTCCGGATCCAGAACCTTCCACTTTTCGCCAACAAGTTTCGCGATATCCGTGAATGATAAATTTTGCCCTTTGAGTTCATCTCGAACGCCTGAACTGGGGGTCAGTATCCAAAAGTAGGGTATCGCCATCCGACTCTAGCAAAGGACTGCTCACGATTTGCAAACATGACGTACGCGGAGGGAGGTTTCTCCGGCGCATGTTCATCAGGCTTACATTCGACACAACGTTAGTAAACAGTTTTTCTGACGCTGGAGTTTGGGAGTCCTTTGTTCTGTGCAGTGGTACCTTTGGATGGCGTCTATATTTTCTTTTTCCTGTGGGTGCAATACCTTTTCCAGAATCCTGCTTAAAGGGCTTTGGCGATGACCTGTCCTCAGGCTCAATGTCGTCGGAAGGGTAATTGTGAATAGATGTCAATGCTTGGGTTGGTGGAATCCCTCTCGCGCTCGCAATCTCCCGTTGCAAAAGCTGACGTTGAAAACAAGGTCAGTGACTACACCACTTTATTTTCCCTATTACCACCGCCCCCAAGAAAAGAAGGAAAAAAAAAATACATGCACATGTCGACATCAGAACTCTGCATAGAAAAAAAGGAGAAAGAGAGGGCAGCAAGACGAGAAAGGAGCAAGGCAGCGCCAAAAAATAACCACCAAAGGTAGGTAAATGGTTATACAAGAATATTATTATCTTACCCTTCGATGACCTAACTTGAAATTTAGGAAAGCTCTAAAGGGTTACTGTTAGAAAACCCTACACAAAAAATAATATTAAAAACGGGAGGAGGATATCTCACAGGTCTTGTTCTGTAATATCCATCACAGCCTCCCATTTTTCAAACCCCTCTTCACCAAGCCGCCCTAGGTACTGCGAGAGTCCCAGTCGAGCCAACACCTCCTCCAGATCTGTCATATACACAACTGTTTATTACCTGGGCGAAATAACCTCCGAGAGAGAGGGATTTCCCCAGATGGTATACCAAAGTTATTACCGGACACCCAGACACTCTCCTGCTACTGCGTCTCTTTACTGTAGCAGTGTATGTCAATATGTTCGGCTCAGGAACGGAAACCGATAAAAGTGTAGTTGGGTCGCCAACGTTCAAGCTGTCGATGTTGCAGGAACGCAGTCGATGTGTACGAACAAGCCCAGACCATAACATAAGTCTCAGACTAATAAAAAAAAGAAAAAGATTCCCGTCGAAATTGAAGCGTTGCGCCGCTCTCCCTCTCCAATCCAATTAAAAAATGAAGGGGAGGGAGGCGAGTTTAGCCTCAGGGTGGCTAAAGTTGTGTATATGGCAGAGAAGTATGGCTGCAAGATTGAAGGCGTTCTAATCTGAAGAAATTTCGTTAAGTACGGTATCTAGAAACCCAGGGTGTGGGATTCGGCTTTGATAGAAGAGGGCACAATCGTAGAGATCTACCAGACAGCCCAACTAAGTGATGCCCACCGCGTTAATCGGCGCACGACAAAACTATCCTCAAGGAGCCAATGCAGCGCCAAATAGCAACCGAAATATCTTTTTGGAGGGTCAATAATAACTGACACGAAACTGGGCGTAGCTAAACCGAATACGGTCAAGTAGGAGCCCAAATTACAAAAGTAGGAAAGTTCCCACAGCTAAAAAAATAAAATACCAAAAGGGATGGGTACGACTTCGAGTCCTCGATCCCCCGGTCGTAAGAAAAACACGAAAACGGAGTGCCGCTTTACAGATTTGGAGCAATTATCCGGGGGGAGGGGATGGTTGAAACTGGTTGCTAAGGAAGTCACTGGCGGTGAGAGTTGGCGGCGACGATATCAGAACCAGACCCGTCCTCCACGCACATAGCAAAGCAAATTGTTCAAAGGGTCCCGTGGATCGAAATTTGTAAGGGTGATCACCCGCAATGACAGTAGTGCCAAGGGAGGGTAAAAGAATCAAGTATTCCCTTTGATGGAGACTGGGTTGCAGAAAATGATAGAAAAATCTGAGTGTTCGGGAGGAGTGATGCCGTTTGGTGTAGATCAAAAGTTATCTATGTGCCTGAAAAGGGAGATGAAAATGACGATACTCCAGCGGCAAGCCCTTAGAAAAGGACAAGTGTGACAACCGAGCACGCGAGGAGAGAGTTTGAGAAAGAGAAAGGTGCTAATGGGTCGCCGACGGTGGGGGGGGGGGGGTGAAGTGAAAGTGTGGGTTGGAATGGGAGTTACGGATGGCCTGGCTATCTGCGTGTGTATGCGTATGTGTAAGTGAATCCCGGTAGTGGATGTATGTGAATGGTGTACGCCGGATGTGTATCGGCATATGTAGACTATGTGTCTCCGATATGTACGCCCGCAGTTGGGGTGGACAGTGCACGGTACTGGAATACCTCCACTGGTGTGTGTGTGTGCGAAAATGGAGTGAGTATAGTAAGCAGTGTGAGGTGAGAGCGAGTGAGCGAGGGAGTAAGTGGTAGGAAAGCAAAGATCGAGTGACTACCAAGGGGCTGCTGATGCTGCCTTCAGAGGATTGGGAAGTATTTTCCTTTTCTCCTACTCACCCCTACGGGTAGTGCGGCGAGAACATGCCACTCAGGGTCGGAGGAGAGCAGTGGGTTCTTCCTGCTTATTGAGTTGCCTCCACGACCGGTGGTGCTTCTGAAGCTGCCTGGAGTTGCTGAAATATGATGCCGATGATGTTCCACCACTCAAAGCCCCTCTTCTCTCGGTCTGTCCCTTTCTGACACTGGGACACTCTGGGACACTTCAGTCAGTTGGGGCACAAGCAAGGCCTCTCTTTTTCCTTTCCTTGCTTTTTTTCCTCTTCTTTTTCGATGTCAAAAGGAAAGGAACAACGTCTTGTGGACAGGCTTAACCAGTCTAACTTAGTGCAACCGGCAGTCCAGAAAGCGGGAGTATGTCGAATGACGTTAGAGTTGACGGGGATGATGGGCGATGGGGTACGCTTCGTCCTGTTGTGCACGGCGCCTTCCTTGGTTGACTTGACTTGTCCCTGGCTACCAATTTTTAATTTTTTAATTTTTTCCCTCTCTCTCCTTCCCTAGTCCTTCGGTTCTAAATGAGCCTACGGGAGGAGGAGGAAGAGGGCTCCACCATTCACTCCGTTGCTTGGAAGGAAGGGGGGGACCTACCGAGACACATAAATAACAGCCAGCTACCTCTCTGTTGCTGGAGTTGCAATTGGCATAGTTACATGCTGATTACTGTAACATACATACGTCTCGTACATGTATGGTACTGTAGGGTACTGTGCTTTGCCAGGTGCTCCTTCGTGTTGCCGTTCCGGCTCACGGGTGAACCAAGGGGGGAGGCTTACGGATATGAGGGGAACATAGTTGAAAGGATACTCGTACAAAATTATCCTGGACGTGGTCATAGACGGTGGTTCCCAAAGGGGGCGTTGACTGTTGTTGCCCTGTTTTCTGTCCGACAAATGCACTATGACGTCGGCGGAGCTGCGGAGGGCTTAGTTTTTATTTGAGGAGACCTCCCGAAAGAAGGGCGCTTCCTTGCGACAGGCGAAAGGGCGACCTCGACTTACGCACACGCCCCACGAGAAGGAAAAAAGAAAAAAAAAGAACACGAAAAAAAACACAAAATAAATTCTTATGGCAGATATGAGAGCGAATCCCGTCCCAGTGCCCGGACCCGTTTGAATATTCGATTTCGGAAACAGCATGCAGACTGGTCAAGAGAAGTACTGTCAAAAAGAAACAGCACAAAAATTCAGAATAAGTACTAGGGGCATTTTCCTAGGCAGTCAATCTTATACAAAATGGTAGAGAAAAGGGTTTGGATATTACCATCCCTCACCCCTATACCGGTCCCCGGCAGAACATTATTCATTTTAACACTCCCGGAGTCACAGCAAATTAACGATTAAAAAATGCCGCTATCAGGAAATGGAAGGGGGAGCACAAACAAATGAGGTGGAAGCGGAGTTATCGTACGGTAGACAATGGGAATTGGGAGAAGGGGGTTCGAACTAGATACCCATACGGCACCTTAGAGACGCAACGCACCTCACACAATAGTTCACCCACATACAGGTATCATCCACATAGGAGTACAGAACCACACAACCGCACAACCACACAACCACACAGCCATAACTATGACGCGCACCGACACCAGGCCCGCAGAATTGGGCACGGGCATGCCGGTATCATCGTCGACGGGGGTGAATTGCGAGGGGAGGGAAGGGGGGGAAGGTGCGGTGGAAGAGTTTGGCTGTGTGGATCCGGTCAGCGAACAATGGCGGCGCGATGTCGGCTCTTCCCCAAATTCGATAACACTTCCTCAGAGTACTTGTAACCAGCAGGGGTCAAATCAATAGTGATCGCATCCCCCAAGCGAGATCGGGGTGTCCTCATTGTCAGAAACGCCCCAGACGCCCTCTGGTCCAAACGGGTTCGCCCGAAACAATGAGAGTCTTTTTTCCTCTTCATGGGTTTCGGTCAAAAAGTTGTCCTCCAAGAAATCCGATGCACAAAAAATACGGTATATATGCCGAGAGCCCCCCAGGAACCCCTCCGCTGTCGTGGCATTTCTATTATACGTTTTATTTTTTGTTATCCGGCCTGATAAAACCCGGCAAACTGGAAGCTGAGTTTGCGGCAAGAGTTAAATTCTTTAAAAAAAAAATTAAAAAAAATTCGGGGAGATCACTCACTATGAAACCCCTCGGAAAGAGGGTTTTGCTCTTCTTGAAGGTTTTCGATAGAGCCAGAGTAGCAGCCTTTCCTTCATGTGTCGGTACCGGTACTCGTGTCATGCGTACCACCCGCTCATCCACTCTCTTTTTTTTTCTTTTTCCCTCTTCCTCCTTCTCTCTTTCCTCCTCTCTCCCATTATGCCCTTGTTCCCTCCCCATTTTTCTCGCTACCAATATCTCCCACTCCTTTTCCTCACTTTGCTGGTCTTAAACTGGATTGATTTTGAATGATGATCAGTACCAGAATAGAGGTGATAAAATAAATGAAGGGTGGGGGGAAATCTATTGTTTGTGAGTTTATTTGCTGATGAAGCTTTTATCATTTCTTTTTTTCCTTTTTCCTTTTTCTTTCCTTTTTCCTTTTCTCTTTTTTTTTCTCTCAACTCTTGTGTGCCAGGAGAGCCGAACCTCAAGATCCGAGAATTCCTACCGGCATTACGGGGATGTGGTGGTATTTGAGGACAAGCTCATGACAGAGATTGGGAAGCTCCTGAAACTTACCGTTAGCCGGTAACCGCGCAATTCATGCTGAACTTGCCGCTCGCTGAGAATCCTTTATCGGGTCCATGACTCAGTTCCACCAATTAGATAAATTTATAAGGGCCTAAACCGTCTCAACCAACCAAAGCTTCACGCTGCGATCCTCCGGCCCATCCATCAATTTAAACGTCGACCCGATCTCTCCAAACTCACCCCTAACATCCCTGTCCCTTTATCAAAGAAGCAAACTCCCATACTAATGCCTTCCAAAGACGAAGATGCTGAGTTTGCAAAGGTACCTCCACCTGCTTGCTCTCCGCCCTCTCTGTATTCGATCGAATGAAGGTTTGCTGACTCGGTTGCTTGCCGCTACACTGCAGGCCTCCCAGGACCTGATTGAGTAACGAACCGGATCAAATTTTGTTAGGCACGTGATTTTCGCTGACCGGTCCCCTTTTGCAGAGCTGAGAGACATGCAGCTACCCTGGAAAACCAGTTGAATTCGCTCGAGCACAAATTGGATTCGTTTTTAGCCGACCATGAGGGCAAACACCCCGAATCCAACAACAAAACCAGCGCCTCGGAAAGCATTGGCGGTGCCTTGGGGGCGCGGGTAAATGCTCCGCAAGATGGCGATGTGGAGAGAACTCCGAAGGATCTTCAATGAGCGTGTGTGATGGTTTTGACGGGTGGGGATGGTAATGGCATTGTTCGTGGAGCTTGGATAAGCTGGGTTATCATTTCGTGCTTAGCGATTGCTGCTTATTAAGGAAGGGGGTGCGACGGAATAGATGTTATCCAAATCTGCTCGAACCGTACTGGATATTAAAACATAACATGACCTACCGTACTGCTGTCATGATTTTTGTATGTATCGGGCTATCCTTTGGTACTGCCCCTAGCGGATCAATTTACAAACCCGGTTTCCCGACGATGCCTATTGGGTATCGCTGGGAAGAATGCTCCTTCACGCATACTCTCAGTGTGCAAATCAGTGCGGCATATATTCTCTGACCATTCACAGTGGATACCGTACAACAACCCGACTTCAACAACTATTGGACGAATCGTCACTCGAACCAACCGGAAATAGGATTGGAAGCTGATTAAAGAAACAGGAATTGGTTAAACTGATATAATTCATTCTAAGCCAATAGCGTGCTAATTTTCCCTGGAGCCTCAAAAGAACCTCGACAAATTAAAATCACCAGCTGCATTCTTGACGGCAACACCCTTCTCGGTGGCTATCGCATCGATCAAATCTTTTGGGGTCACGTCAAAGCTAGGGTTATAGACATTGATACCCCTGGCTGCCGTGGCCACCGTCCCCACGTTCTCCAAATCCACCTCCATGTCAACCGTGTCATTCTTTGCCAGCGGGCCCCGGATAACGGTTACTTCCTTTCCAGGCCGATGCTCGATGACAATATCCTTGCCCGAAGCTGTCTTCATATCGATACTCGTAGTCGGCGCAGCCACAACAAACTTGACACCGTGATATTTAGCAACAATGGCTAACTGATAGGTACCAATTTTGTTGGCCGTGTCACCGTTGGCAGCTACACGGTCTGCACCTACGATAACAGCAGCTATGGATTTGAGGCTCATAAGGGAGGATGCCATTGAGTCTGTGATTAATGTCGCCGGTATCTTGTCGTGAACAAGCTCGAACGCCGTCAATCGGGATCCTTGGTTATAAGGACGGGTCTCGGTGCAGTAAGTGTGCGTCAGGTTCGAACCGGAGTGCAACGAGCGGATGATGCCCAACGCAGTGCCGTAGCCAGCCGTTGCAAGCGAACTAATGACCGAAAATGAATGAAAGACCCAACACTTCAGCTACGGTATTCCCAAACCATAATCACTCGTCCCCTATCATCTTCCATCTACCCACCTTCGTCCAACAAACACCCTAAAATAGCAATGGGGAGGGAGGAAGGAATAACAAACCCCGTATTACAATGGGTCAAAACTGCAACCCTCCCTTTCACATCCCCCTCTCCAACCTTAGCATTCCCCAGAATCCACTCGGCCCCAAACCTTCCAATGTTCTCGTTGTCCTTGACATCATCCACCAGCATCTTCTCCGCGGCCTCGACATACCTCCCCACTACCGTCTCCGCACTCCCCGCTTCAGCGTTGACAACGGCCTTCAGCTTCCCCGCCGCATCTGCCAAATTAACCGCAGTGGGCCGTGACTGGACCAAGTAACCCAAGCGCCTGTGAACATACGCCCTCGCATGCCCCGCACTCTCCTTGTCTTTGCCTGACGGCCCCCACCCTCCGGAGCCTAGCTCAACCGCCAAAGCCAATGCAGCCACAATCGCGATTGCGGGCGCACCACGCACGACCATACGCTTTATCGCGTCGTAGGCATCTTCGCATGTATGTATGGGGACGTAGACTGATTCGTGGGGGAGCTTTAGCTGATCGAGGATTTGCAGTGCTGGGGGGGTGGACGTGTACAGAATCGCTTGGAGGGACATGTTGTGTAGATAAGGAGTAATCGTAGAGGCCAAATAAACTAAAGATAGAGCAGACGAGAGAATGAGGGGGTAGAATGAAGGAAGAATGGGATGCGGGGGTTAGAAATGAACCTGTGCCAAACACTCGGCATCCGGTCGGTGGACTTTCTCTCGGCTTTGCTTCCGGCGGCAGATGGCGACTGGCAGTGGAAGAGCTAGGAAAAAGTTTCCCAACCCCCCCTCCGCCAAGACATTTCGTGTACGGTATCGGACTGCCCCCCTCTTCGCAGACGCCGGACAGGCACAGCTAGGATAAATATAATATTATGATGTTGTACCCCTCTTGGGCCGCCCTCGGAGCGGCGGAAATCCCGTACCGTTCGCGGTTGGAGAGACCTTGGGGGGGAGCTTTTTCTCCCCCCCACTTCGGGTACCGTATGATCTTTCGCGACTCGAGATGGGATGTCTGCAGGCTGTTTGTTGGGAGCTGAAGTGGCTGGTTTTGGTGGCGAATCCTAACTTACCTGATCGTACGGTACTGTACCGTACATTCTCTATTAATGCGCGGCATTACCGACCAATTCCCCACTAACTTGTCGTATGATACTTCAAGGAGTCGCCAGGCTTTTTTTTCTTTTTCTTTCCCCTTTTCCCTTTTCCCTTTTCCCTTTTCCTTTTCATGTTGAAGCGATCATTGGTTCTGGTGAACAAATGGGTGCGCGGGAAAGGTACTAGCACGCGAAAAAAAGTTGGTATTTCAAAAAAAAAAAAAAACTCCGTATATACCGTATATACACCTTAGTAAGAGGGAAAAGACGAAAAGTGTAAGGAAAAAAAAAGAAAACCAAGAGACCCCCCTACCAATCCCCAGCATATATACTAGGAGTAGAATCACTTTTCCCCTTTCCTTTCCTTGCCCGATTTGGTGAATAAAATGTAAATCACCGCAAAAGAAATGGGGTGGGGGAGTCGTAGCTTAGTATTGTGCCTTCAACTGATACCTGAGATAATCCTCATGAAGTAGTCTCTACAACAGAAAACCTTTGGTAGTAGTCCTGTCCTGTAATCTTGCTTCCCCTCCTTAGGATCCCAGATGTCCCAGTGCTTGTGTAATAATCCTTTGGTCTCTCTTTATCATCGATTGTTGCCCTCCCCTTGTGGCCCGGTTCGGGTCTGCCCGGTAAAGTGTGAACGCCTTGATCATCAGTTACAACATGATGATCGAAAAGTTCTGTATTAGCGAACCTCTCTGGTAGCGGCGGAACCGGTTCGATTGCCGGTAAAGAACTCTGGGCGTCCAATGTTGAATCCTGGTCCTGGGCGAGCGTCGATGTGCTTCTTCGGCGTCTAAGGAAAGATCGTGATTTCTTGATCTTGACTGCAGGATTGCTGGTAGGCAATTCCGGAGCGGGCTCCGCCTTAAGCACCGCTTTGAAGTCCCCATATGAGCATCTCCTCTTGAGAGCTGCTACCATGCTCCTTGCCATTGACTTCTTCCTCCTTACACCCAATTCAGCTCCCTCATTCACTTTTCGGGGAGAGGCGTCCTCGCCCATTACTATAGAGCTTGTATCGTGTTGCATTCTACTGTGTGTAGTTCGACTATTTACCGAGCCCGTAGAACTGTATCCTGAATCGGCACCACTACAATCTTGGAGACTTGGTCGCTCCAGACCAGTTTGAGAATCGAGTCGTGACCCCAAAGAGGCACCTCTGCCGACTTGTTCTCGTTCCGACCGTGGAACAGGTTCGTCGTCGTCGTCGTCGTCATTATATATGGGTAACTTCTCAAACGCATCATAGAAACTCGTCTCCTCGGGAGAATCTGAACCCAAGCATTCCATATTGGGACCTAAATCTAGGTCTGGTATTGCGCGGGTATCCGCCTCAACTGTCGAACTGTGAGTAAAACTGAAAGGGCTCCCCGGAACCCCACCCCCCGAATCCTGCACCGCAACCCTCGGCGATGAGGGCACCAGGCGAAGCCCACGAAAAGGGGCTATCGAGTCCATGCTCCTAGCTCGATGCACTCCTCGTGTCGGTCCGATATTTGAGCCCTGGCAAGATATAGCGGGGCTTTGACAAGACGGTTCTTGTTCAGCTGAAATTCTTGGGGATGCGGGCGCAGAGGACGGAGCCGGAGATGCAGCACCGTTCACGATTCTTAAAGACCCTCGTTTAAATGCACCAATGACGCTATATCCTGAGGGTGATATACAACGTCCAGCATCTAATTCAACAGGCGGGACATACGGCGGTTGGGAGAAATAGTCCACGTAATCCCCATAATCCATTGTTAGGCTCTGGCATTTGGTCCTTCTAGTGGCGGTTGCAGGCGGTGCAGCCAGAAGTTGCGATCTACGTCTAACTGTTCCAATAGCACCAATCGTCCTATCGCGTTCGTTGCGCGTCGTGAACGACCCCGCGCTGCTACTGGCCCTAGAGTGCCTGACCGTGCTGCCTGCCATCCCAGTAGAACATTCGTTTCCCCCAACCCACGTCACCGCCAGATCTCCAAATCCTGCACTCGTTCCCAGATCGGCGTATACAGGAAGTGTAATTGATCCGACCAAACGATTCCCCCCACCCCCAGTACATTTACCCCCCAACACCTCAAATTCCGGCCCCAAGTGATGGGTGACATCTGGCAAGACAGCCCTTGCCTGAGGAATAGAGAATCTATTCCTGAATGGATGGTCTCGAGCCTAAACCAAGCCTTAGTAAATGTGTTTCTTTCCTCCTCTGCGGTTTGCCCCCCGTTGTTAGGAGAAGTTTTCCAAGCGCCCAGCAAACAGGCAAGAGAGAGAGAACAAACCGTGATGGAATTTGTACGAGGTTTGGTGAGTTTAGTTCGGGGAGGAGGAATGCTGGCGTGGTTTCCCGGTCGATGCTCCGAGGGGAGAGAGTGTGCATTGCCCATATCTAAGACGGACGAATCTCACGGGGAATATTCCTTATGGGAATATCCTTTGGTGGAAAAGCGGCTCGTTAAAACCAAAGGCCGGGACCGGTCCGACTTAGAATGGGGTGCACTCAGGAAGAGGGCGAAGGTCGGACTAATGAGGCATGAGACCAAGACGTCAGCAGGACGTCAGCAAGGAGTTCTCCGCCCGCGCAGACGAAGGGAATCACAATGTGAGCAGGAAGTGCTTAATAAGGCAATGTATCAGGAGTAACAGGTAAAAGGGATTATTGTGAAGAGAATGGAACAAGAAAGAGGGAGCAAGGAAGCAATGATGACTGGCGGTGCACGGGAGGGGAGTGCGGGAGGAGAACAGGTTGGATATGGACGAGAGGAAAGGGGAGGGAAGAAGGATGGAAGAGACCAAAACACGTAGGCGCACACAAGCACACACACACACTCACACACACTCACTAACTTACGGTACTGTACTATACACACACAGACCCATCAATCACCCACAGATGCGAACACGGAGATAAACAGGACAGGGAGGTTATGATGATACATGGGGGAAGTCCTTGCCATCAGACAAAAACAGGGACGGGCGGAAGAAAGAGATGAGAGGGAGGAATGGGCCGTGGAGTACAGTACCGGTACGTATGGTGCTAAAGTGCACAATTTTACCTTGCTTGTGTGGGAGGTGCAAGATGGGGAGGGAGGGGTGGGAGGGGTGGTGCTACCTGTGGGCGAACAAGAAAGTGGTAAAGCAAGAGGTTGGGTGAACATTGAACTCTGAGAATTGCATGACGGAAGTGATTGTCTGGATAGAAAATGTCACGTCCAAATCAAGCAGGAAATATGAAAGTTTTGAGCAGGGATTGGGCGTTTCAAGTGGCGTATGAGAGTGCTTAACCGACGGGCGGCTCGTGCGTCCACTCATTTTTGTTCTCGTACAGTGCTTGTACCATGCACTCCTCCACAGTGGGTAAAGTGAGGCTGCCTTGTTTACTTCTGAGAGAGAAAGCTGAAGTACTAGTATATCCATCTGCCATTCTAAGCCCGAGTGACATTATTATATAGCCTGTGGATGCCCCCCCCCTCCTCCGAGGGTAAAAGTACTTGTAAGGGACAGCACAGCACAACACACCACAGCACGAGTACTCACTGTAGTCATCTCCGTCAGCGATATGGCTAACTTATTACTGCAGCACTCATCAACTTGACAGGCACTCGAGGAGGGGTGTTCGTTCCCTTGTTACCCTGGACAGCCGCTAATCGTCCACTGCCGGTATGATACGACACTGGTTACTGTATCGACAATGCTCAAAGAGCCGAACAAGATATCACAAAAGAAAAGAAAGAAAAAACACCCCACATATTATAGGTAAGTACTCGTCCCATAAAGTGTTCGCCCAGCATGCATCAGATCACCCCCGCAGAATCCAGATCCCTCCAATCGTCCACAATCATCTCCCAGCCTCTGCCTTTCTCCCATTCGCCCGCGCAGGATCAAGGGAGAAGAGTCTTGCGCGCACCCACCTAAAGTGCAAAAACGCGCCTAACCCTATCAGGCGATCATCCTCAGCTCGTCTAAGTGGCCTCGATATTACAATATCATATACAGTGGAGTGAATAAATGACCTTTTTTTTCTTCCATCCTTATTCACTTTTTTGTTCAAATGATTCCAAATTATTGCACCATAATACCGTACTACTATCGTACGACTACCGTACTACTACTACTACTATCGGCACCGCATCTGTCAGAGAAGTGGTTAAACCGGTTACCCCCCACAAAACCGTCTCTCCCCGTTCGCATCCACTTCCCCCATACTCTATCCCATATGTAAATTTCTATATATACGCAGTACCGTATTAACTCGCATAAGAGAGCGGTGTGCTATGGAGTCCAAAATTTCCTCCTCTGGAAAAGGGGCGAAAAACACACCAAAAAACCTTCCTTCCAA